>Ga0213872_10000534_pt1 | contig 29807 bp, 22 predicted proteins | sample VelepicomBERX_R2_FD_160071 | JGI IMG/M metagenome (GOLD analysis project Ga0213872, IMG submission 160071) | Rhizosphere microbial communities from Vellozia epidendroides in rupestrian grasslands, the National Park of Serra do Cipo, Brazil - RX_R2 | ecosystem: Host-associated > Plants > Roots >...
CTTGTTGATTGCGCTTGGGCAGCCGACGCACCGCAGCTGGCAGGTTCCCACGATGTCGTAATTCATCATGGTGAGATAGCTGGAGGGGTCGATTGCCGGCGCGTCCGCCGCGCGCAACGCGTGGCGCGCATCACGCAGCGAACTGACATAGTCCGTCAGATCCCTGGGCCAGCCGACGGTGCCGGCGGCACGCTCTGCATCGCGTTCGGCGCGACCGATGAGGCCCTTGGCGGCCAGAATGTTGCTGCGTAGAACGAGGGTGTCGTAGAAGATCGGGCCGATCGCCTCCATCGCCTCGATTTCTTCTTTGCTGCGGATTTGTCCGCGTTCGCCGACGCCGAGAATCGCGCGGCATTCGTAGAGCGCCGCGTCGAGCTCGCCACGCTTGAATAGCGCCCGGGCGAGCGCGAACCGGCACTGGTTGAGTGCCGGGTTGAGGGTCAGCGCCTGGCGGAACACGTTTTCGGCTTCGGTTTCGGCGCCGTGATTGTAGAGGATCGCGCCAAGGTTATAGAGGATCGGTGCGGCGGCAGGAAACTCGTTCGCCATCGGGCGCCAGACCGTATAGAAGGCCACCGCCAGAGAAATGTCTTCGTCGGCCAGCTTGTTGCCGATCGCGACCGCTTCCATCGCGGGAACCAGGCCTCTCGCGGCCCTCATGAAGATCTCGTGGATCTGGGGCGGCGCGAGGCGGTCCTGTTCCGGCAGGTTGGTATTCAGGGACGACACCATATTCGCGCTTCCTCCAACTCGACCATCCTGCGTCCCGGCACGGGCCGAAATGGGAGAAAAACTAAGGTAAAATGGTAAAAGAAACCTTATGCGCCAGAGGGTGTGCCGGAGCGCCCGTCATGCCTTTCAGCTGGCGGCGCGCAGCAGGAACGACCAATAGACGTCCGGGCCGCAAGGCACGGTGAATTCGAGCTGAACGCTTCTTTCCAGGGCGAGGCCGACGCGCGGAAACAGGCTGTGCCAGGAGGAGAGGGGGAGAACGCTGTAGTGGTTCGGATTGGTTTCGTGATGCGCCGAAGTGTCGGGTGCGGGAACTTCGATATAGATCAGTCCGCCCGGCCTGACGATCCGCCGGTATTCGGCCAGGGTGAAGAGCGGGGCGATGCTATGCTCCAACACGTGCCGGCACCACAGGAAGTCAAAGGAGGCGTCGGGGAAGTCCATGAAATTCTGATCCATCTCGAAGACGGAGAACCCCTTGCCCCGGCAGACTTCAGCATCGGCGCCCAGGGTGATGCCGACGGCATCGAGGCCGTGATGGCGGAACTGCTCCAGGGCCAGGCCCTGTCCGCAACCGATGTCGAGTACGCGCATTCCCGGTTTGATCAGCCCTTCGGCCAGGAGTCCCTCGATGGCCGTTCGCGTGATGGACAGATGGGGCTCGGAGGGGGTCTCCGGATAAACGTCTCCGACCAGCTTGTTGAGAAACTCGTCGAACCGGGAAAACTCGCGCATCAACCACTCCCCGCTCTCATTGAGGGATCATTTCAGTGGGCGCCAGATTAGCCGGAACCCACTGCTACCGGAAGGCGGAATGGCGAGACTCCGCTTTGGATTCGGCGATGACCCACACGTTATATTATATTAGGCGTACACTCCTGCGTCCGAACCGCCGCGGCGTGCCCGGCTTACCGCTTGTTAAGGGTTCCGGTGACATAACGGCGACGATGAAATTTCTGCCCGGAAGAGTCTCAAGGTGAACGTAGCGACCCCCCGTATGATGGAACCGAGCCTGACGGCGCTACGCTGCCTCGTTCTGCTGGGCCAGCACCACGAGATCGACGTGCCGACCAACAAGCTGGTCGCGGTCGACCGGGACGACGTGGTCTATTCGATCCTGCTGCTGATGCGCGAAGTGGGCCTGATCGGCAAGGAGGTCAAGAAGGCTCGGTGGAAGGACATCGCATCGCTCGGGACCGCCTTTCCCATCATGGTCGAGTATACGACCGGCCACTGGGTGATCGCGGTCAATGTCGCCCTCGGCCTCGAGGGCGGCGACATGATCGCCATCATGGACCCCGAAAACGAGTCGAGCGGCGTGCGTTTCGTGTCGCGCGAGGAGTTCGAGGGGCGTTGGTCCCGGCGCGTGATCCTCTGTCGGCGCCATACTCGTTTCGACGACCCGAACCGCCCGTTCGGCTTCATGTGGTTCATGCCGGAGATCTTGAAGAACGGGCGCTCGTTCCGCGACGTGGCGATCCTGTCGATGCTTGCCAACGTCATCGGGCTCGGCACGCCGCTGATGTTCAACATCCTGATCGACAAGGTGGTGCCACATCGCAGCTACAATACGCTAGTTGCCGTCATCGTCGCGTTCGGCGTGGTCACGCTGTTCAACACGCTGTTCAACTATGTTCGCTCCTATCTGATGATGTTCGCCGGGAACAAGATCGATGCTCGCCTGGCGTCGCGCTCGTTCGCGCAGATGCTGCGCCTGCCGATGGATTTCTTCGAGGGGCAGCCGGTAGGCGTTCTGTTGCGCAACATCCAGCAGACCGAAAGCGTCAGAAACTTCCTGACGGGTCAGCTCTTTTTCACCATGCTCGAGGTGATCAGCCTGCCGATCCTGCTCGTCTTCCTGACGATGTACAGCGCGATCCTGACCGGCGTGGTCCTGGCCGTTTCCGGCCTCATCGCATTGTCGATCGGCGTCATGGTTCCGGTGTTCAAAAAGCAGCTCGAAAGACTGTATGAGGCCGAGGGCGACCGGCAGGGCGATCTGGTGGAAACCATCCACGGGATGCGCGCGGTGAAATCCCTGGCGCTGGAGACGCTGCGCCAGGAGTCCTGGGACCGCAAGGTCGCGGCGTCGATCCGCCGCCGCACCAGCGTCGCGCATTTCGGAATCATCGTGTCGCTGGTTACCAATACGCTGTCGAGCCTTCTGACGTTCAGCCTGCTTGGCCTCGGCGTGACGATGATTTTCAATGGCGATCTCAGCCTGGGCGGTTTGATCGCCTTCAACATGCTGTCGGGCCGTGCGACCGGGCCTCTTCTGCAGATGGTTCAGCTGATCAACGAATATCAGCAGATCGCGCTGGGCGTGAAGATGCTGGGCACCATCATGGATCACCCGCCGGAGCGCGATCCGAGCCAGAAGGGCATCAAGCCGCCGATCACCGGCCAGCTGGTCTTCGAGCAGGTGACGTTCCGCTACAACGGCTCCGTGGCGCCGGCGCTCGACCGCGTCAGCTTCCATATCGAAGAAGGCCAGATGATCGGCGTCGTCGGGCGCTCGGGGTCGGGCAAGACCACGCTGACCCGCCTGATCCAAGGGTTGCACAACGCCCAGGAGGGGTTGATCCAGCTCAACGGCACCGACATCCGGCACATGGATCTCGGCCATCTGAGGCGCAATATCGGCGTGGTGCTGCAGGACAGCGTGCTGTTCCGCGGCTCGATCCGCGAGAACATCGCCGCCGCCAAGCCCGATGCCAGTCTGGAAGAGGTGATGGAGGTCGCCCGCCTGGCGGGCGCCGACGAGTTCATCTCGCGCTTGCCGCGTTCCTACGACACACGGGTCGAGGAAAGCGCCACCAACTTCTCGGGCGGCCAGCGCCAGCGCATCGCCATCGCGCGCGCCCTCCTGCTGAAGCCGCGCCTGCTGCTGTTCGATGAGGCGACCAGCGCCCTCGACCCCGAGAGCGAGGCGATCATTCAGGACAATCTCAACGAGATCGCGAAGGGGCGGACGATGATCATCGTCTCCCATCGATTGTCGTCGCTGGCCAACTCCGACGGCATCCTGGTATTCGACCGCGGCCGCGTCGTCGATTTCGCGCCGCATCCGATTCTGCTCGAACGCTGCGACATCTATCGGCATCTGTGGGAGCAGCAGACGAGGTTCCTGGCATGAGACACTCCCTGCCTCTTCCCGTTCAGACCGCCGCAAAGAAGGTGGCGTCCAACTTCCGGGAGGTCAGCCGGTGGCTGGCGGTCACCTACGAACCCAAGGTGCTGCCGGACGCCATTCCGTTCCTCAATCCCATCGACGGGATCTGCGAGGAGGCGCCGCCGCGTCTGATGTGGTCGGCGCACTACATCATCATCTCCCTGTTCTTCGTGATGCTGGCGGCCGCCTATTTGACGCGCGTCGACGTGGTGGTGGTCGGATCGGGAAGCTTGACGACCGAAAAGCCTCCGCTGATCTCGCAGAGCATCGATCGGGGCATCATTCGCGAATTGCGCGTGCGGCCGGGCGACACGGTGCACAAGGGGCAAGTCCTTGCCGTGCTCGATCCCACCTTCGCCCGGGCCGACATGGCGACGCTCAGCGACCAGAAGCAGGGCCTGCAGGCGCAGACCCGCCGCCTCGAAGCCGAGCTGAACGATACGCCATGGGACTTGGGGGCCAATCCCGATCGGGACGAGCAGGTCCAATATTCATTGTTCGAGCAAAGAAAGAATTATTACAAATCGCGGCTACGCGTGTTCGACGAAGATGTTCAGCGCCTTGTCGCCAGTGTAAGGACCGCCGACGTGGATCGGGTGTCGCTGGCCAAGCAGCTCGGGTACGCGCAAGAACTCGAACAGATGCGCGCCCAGCTTCTGCAATCGCAGAACGGGTCGAAGCTGAACTATCTCGATGCGCAGTCGCAACGGGTCCAGATCGAGCGGCAATATCAGGACGCCGAGAACCACGCGCTTGAAATGCAGCATGCCTTGCAGTCAAAGCAGGCGGAGCGGCAGAATTTCATCGACGATTGGCGCCGGCAGATTCTCGAAAGCCTTTCGTCGGTCGGTGGCGACTCCGAGAAGATTACGCAGCAATTGGCAAAGGCATCGCTTATCAATGACCTGGTGCTGGTAACCGCGTCGGGAGACGGTGTCGTGTTGGACGTTGCCAAGCGCTCGGTCGGTTCCATCGTGCGCGAGGCGGAACCGCTGGTCACCATCATTCCGTCCGACGCTCCGTTAGTTGCGGATATTGTTATCAATTCTAGTGACGTCGGTCACATCCATGCGGGTGACGATGTTGTACTTAAAATCGACGCGTTTCCATATCAGTTGCATGGGGCGCTCAAGGGCCGTCTGACCTATGTCAGCGAAGACTCCCATCTCATGGGTGACGCTGGCGGCGAGCCGCAGGGATCCGCCGTCACTCATTCGGGAGGCGGCGCCGGTGCGGTTCATCGCGGCCGCGTGGAGATTGTCGGCGGCGAGTTGCAGAATCTGCCTGAAGGAGCTCATCTGATCCCCGGCATGACCGCGACAGCGGAAATCAAAGTGGGGTCGCGGAACGTCCTGGCGTTTTTCCTCAACCCGCTCACCCGGGGGTTCAGCGAGAGCCTGCGGGAGCCCTGACGGACACGGGGACGCAGCGGGGAAAAGAAGGGCGATAAAAAAAGCGCCTGCTTTTGACGCCTGAGTCGTTCCAGATGTGAGCGCCCTAAAATTATAATTGCAAGGGCGTCGAAAGCAGGTAGGGCAGCGCGGTTTCTGGACAAATAGTCGGCGCGCGTGGTGTGTTTGATTGGCTGCTCCCTAGATATTGGGGATAACCACAGCTGTAGCCACTAAAATTGCTGCAAATGTAGAGAAGACCAAAATACTGATAAAATTTTAGAGAAGAATTGGACTTGTTAAGAAAGTGTTAAAAAAGAAATTTGTGCTGTTTTGTTTGGCCGTCGCCGATGAAGCCTGTTGACTCGACGCGATGGTTTGTGTGTTGATCTCGTAATCTAACCTTCGGAGTATTGTGTCATGGCGCTATCAACTGCGTCGGTTGCGGCTCTTACGACGGCCGAAATTGCCGGCCTCACGACCACGTCGGTTGGGCTGCTTACCGCTTCCGGACTTTCCGCTCTGTCCACCGCTCAGGTGGCAGCGTTCACCACTGCCGGTATTGCTGCGATCTCGAAGTCGCACATCACGGGCTTCTCGACGTCCAGCCTGGCCGCTCTCACGACCGGCGACGTCGCGGCCCTGACGACTTCGGCGACCAACGCAATCGCGGCGAACCGTGTCGCCGGCCTGACGACCAGCGCCATTGCGGCGCTGAGCACCGGCCAGGTCGCGGCGTTCGCCGCTACCGCGGTTTCGGCTCTCGGAACCTCCAATATCGCGGCGCTGACTACCTCCGATCTTCCCGCGCTGACGAACAAGGCGCTCGGCGGCCTCAGCACCGCCGAAGTCTCTGCGCTGACCACGTCGGCGGTAGCCGCCCTGACCACCGGCAACGTGTTCGGCTTCTCCGCCAACCAGATCTCCGGTCTGACCACTGCGGGCGCCGCAGCGCTGACGACTTCGGATGCCGCGGCGCTGTCGCGAACCGCGTTCGGCGGTCTGACCACCGGCGAACTCGCCGCGTTGACCACGGGCAGCGTCGCCGGCCTGACCACGGCGGGCCTCAATGGCGTGGCCGCGACCAAGATCAGCGGTCTGACCACTGCCGCCGTCGCGGCATTGACCACTGGCCAGATTGCGTCGCTGAGCAACACGCTGCTCGGCGGCCTGGGCACCAGCCGTGTTGCGGCCCTGAGCACCAGCGATCTCGCGGTGTTGACCGCGAAGACCGTGGTTGGTCTGACCACCGGTGAAGTCGCCGCGCTCGGCACTGCGCAGGTGGCCGCCCTGATCACCAGCGCCCTGTTCGGCCTGACGGCCTCCCAGGTCGGCTCGCTCAGCACTTCGGCCGTGGCCGCTCTGACCACGTCCGGTGTCGCGGCTCTGACGGGCACCACCATCGCCGGAATGGGCACCAGCCGCGTCGCGGCTCTGACCACCGCCGACGTAGCGGCGCTGACTGTTGCGACGGTCTCGGGCCTGACCACTGGCGAACTGGCCGCCTTGACCACCAGCGCCATCGCGGTTCTGACCACCACCGCCCTGAACGGTCTGCCCTCGAGCAAGCTCCCGGGCCTGACCACTAGCGCCATCGCCGCGCTGAGCACCTCGGGTCTGGCTGCCCTCTCGAAGACCTCTGTCGGCATCCTGACGACTGGTCAGTTGGCGGCTCTGACCACCGCCGGCATCGCGGCTCTGACCACCACCGGTCTGAGCGGCCTCGCCGCCACCAAGGTCGCGAGCCTGACCACCAGCGCTATCGCGGGCTTGACCACCGGCGACGTAGCGGTCCTGACGGGTACGGTCATCTCCGGCCTCACCACCTCCGGTGCTGCGGCTCTGACCACCTCGGAAATGGCAGCGCTGAACAAGGGCTCGATCGGCGGGTTGACCACCGGCGAGTTGGCGGCTCTGACCACCTCCTCCGTCGCGGCTCTAACCACGTCCGGCGCTTCGGGCCTGACCGCGAACAATGTCAAGGGTCTGACCACCGCGGGCGTCGCGGCCATGACGACGAACCAGATCATCGGTCTGGCGGTCGCCACGGCCTCGGCTTTCACGACGGCACAAATCGCCGGCCTGACTACGGCCAACGCGAACGTGCTGTTCCTGACCGCCCAGGGTTACTACCACTCCTAGTGATGGCAGGCGCTGAGCCGCTCCCGCGGTTCAGCGCTCCTTCCTGGGGCTTAAAAAAACACCCTCGTCCTTTGCCGGACGAGGGTGTTTTTCTTTGCGCGGGTGCGACGTGAAAACCGGATGCGATCAACCCGCCTTTCGGGCTTCGGCCAATCGGGTGAGGTCTGCAGCCATGCGCCCGATCATGCCGGACCAATCCTTGCCATGCCGATCCTGGCGGTAAAGCCGCAGCGACGGATACCAAGGGCTGTCGAGCCGCTGAAGTCCCCACAGGAAATGGGGCGAATAGGGGATCATGGCCCAGACAGGGACGCCAAGTGCGCCGGCCAGGTGAAGCGGGGCGGTGCAGGAGGTGATCACCAGATCCAATCCGGCCATGATGGCGGCCGTATCGGAAAAGTCGGCGATCTCATCGCCTGGATCCAGGACGTTGGCCGGCAGCGGATGGGTCGCCAGATCCTCTCGGCCCGCCCCCTTCTGCAGGGCGATGAACTGGACACCCGGCACGTCGAACAATGGCGCCACCGAGGCGAGGCGCGGCGAGCGCCAGCGATCTCCCTTCTGCGTCGGATTGCCTGCCCAGACCAGCCCGACCCGCAGGCCGGCACCGGCGGTGCGGTTCCTCCACAGCCGAACCTTGGCGGGATCGGGGTGCAGATAGGGAACTTCGGCCGGAACGTTGTCCAGCGTGGTCCCGAAGATCTCCGGCAATCCCAGTAGCGGGCAATGCAGGTCGAAGGGGGGCAGCGCCTGATCGAGGACCGCTACGGTGACGTCCGGCATCGAACTGAACAGCGGTTTCAGCGGCGGATGAACCGCCAGAATGACCTTGAGGCCCCGCTCCTGCAGGTGTGGGACATAGCGGGCATATTGGATCGCGTCGCCGAGGCCCTGCTCGGCATAGACCAGGATGCTTTTGCCCCGAGCATCCTCGCCTCGCCAGCGAGGCTGGGTGAACTCGCCATGGATGTTCCGGAGCCATGCATAGTCGGCCAGCGTCCAGCGCCAGTCATATTCCGCCCAGCCCTCAGTATAGTCGCCCCGCATCAGCAGCGTCTGCCCCAGCGCGAAATGCGCTTCGCCGAAATCGGGGGCGAGGGCGAGCGCCTGGCGGAAGGACTCGATCGACTCGTCGAGCCGGTTCAGCGTCTTGAGCGACGCCCCGAGATTGTGGTGGAGGATCGGTAACCCCGGATTGATCGTCACGCCCCGACGGCAAGCCGCGACAGAAGCCTCCGTCAGGCCGAGGTCGAGCAGGCAGGGGGTCATGTTGAGATAGGCCCATACATAGGCGGGATCAGCGACGATCGCCCTGCGGAATGAGGCGAGCGCCTCCTCCGGCAGGCCGTGCTGATTCAAGGCTACCGCCATGTTGCTATGGCTCTGGGGGTTCAGAGGGGCGTAGGCCAGGGCCTGGCGATAAAAGATCATCGCTTCCTGGACTTTGCCCAATTCCTTCATGACCGAACCGAGATTGCCATAGGCGTCGGCGTAATCCATGCGGGCAAAAATGGCGTCGCGATAGAAGGGAACCGCTTCGGCGAAGCGGTTCTGTCCGTGCAGGATCAGTCCAAGGTTGTAGTTCGCTTCGGCATGCAGCTGATTGAGAACCAGCGCCGCTCTGTAAAGCGGTTCCGCCTTGGCTTCATCCCCTGTCTTGTGGAACTCGACCGCCTTGTCGAAGATCTGAATGTCGAGGCCGGGCTGGGCTTTGGCAGGCACGGTCTTTGTACGTTTTGCGGTCGAGGGCTTCATCCGGGACTCGTCATGACAATCACGGCTTCATCGTAGTTCCGAAGTGTATAGTCAAGGTTAACAGCCTTTCAACCATCCGCCGGCTAGTGTCCGATGACACCGACCGGGAGCCCGCCTTCAATGCCGCAGCCGCTTTATTTTCAATGGAATGTCTCGAATTTGTTCGGCTGGGGGGTCTACGGTCTCAACCTGCTGCGCCATTGGAGAGCCGCGGCCGGCACGCAGGCTTATTGTACCAGCCAGATCCATCTCGACAGTCTGAGCGGAATGGACCCGCTGTCCCTGATCTCCATAGCTCAGCCGCTGGTCGATTCCGATCAGGTGCGGCTGCACATCCAGGAACGCGGCCTGCGCTCCGCCGAGGGGATCGTGCTGCATTCGCTGGGTAACGGCTTTGCCGGCGCCGTGTGGCCCAGCCAGGGCGGGTTCACGGGGACGGCGGCGACCTGCGGCGTGATCTTCTTCGAGAATACCGCGCTGCCCGACGCGCGCGCCATCGCTGGCGATTATGACTTGATCGTCTGCGGGTCGAGCTGGTGCGAGGAGGTGTTGCGCGCCAACGGCGTGGAGAACGTGGCGACGGTCATTCAGGGCATCGATCCCTCGCTGTTTCACCCCGCGCCGCGAGCCCACTCGCTTGAGGGCCGTTTCGCCGTCTTCAGCGGCGGCAAGATGGAATACCGCAAGGGTCAGGACCTTGTCGTTCTTGCTTTCAAAGCCTTTGCCCAACGCCATCCCGAGGCGATCCTGGTTACCGCCTGGCATTCCCCGTGGGCCGAGCCGGCCCTGACGATCAACGCCAATCCCGCCGTCGCGCCCGTGCGGTTGACGGCGGAGGGCGCCATCGACATGGCCGGCTGGATCGCCGATAACGGCATTTCGTCCGACCAGTATTTTGACCTCGGCTCCATTCCAAATCATCTGATGGCCCGCGTGCTGCGCGAGATGGACGTGGCGGTATTCCCCAACCGTTGCGAAGGAGGCACCAATCTGGTGGCGATGGAATGCATGGCCTGCGGGGTACCGTCGATCGTGTCGGCAAATACCGGCCATCTCGATCTCACCACGACCGGCGCTCCTTATATCCTCGGGCGGCAAGGTGCGGTGCCGTCCGAAGATGGCTCGACCATCGGCTGGGGCGAGAGTGACGTCGAGGAAATCGTCGAGGCGCTGGAATTGGCCTGGTCCAATCGCGAGGAAGCTCGGCGGCGCGGTGCCGCCGGAGCCGACGCGATGGCGAAGCTGGCTTGGCGCCAGCAGATCGCCGAGTTGCATAAGACGTTGGTTCCGTTCGGCGCCTGACCCGATCCGTCAGTCCGCGTTTTTCAAGAGGCGCTGATCCGAGCTTAGAAAGCGGTAGCGGCCGAAAGCCTTCAACCCGTCGCGATAGAGCCGGTGATAGTCCTCGCGTTCTGCTGGCACATGGCTCAACTCGACGCCTATTTCTTCGTAAAGAGGCAGGTTGGACAGATCCGGCCGCGGCAGATTTCCCGCTTCATAGTCAGCCCACATCCCGGCATAGAGACGCTCGAGGGCCGCGACCAGGCCAGGTGTGTCGAACAAGATGCAGGAGTCACGGTTCAGCCGCAGTCTTTCGCGCAGTCGCAGCCGCTTTTCCGGCGACGTGCCGAGGTCGACCGCCAGGGCGATGAGCTCGGCGTCATTACGGCAGATCAGTTCGGGCAGGCCGGCTGCCCGCAAAAGGCTGCCGCAGACGCGCGACGCGAAGCTGCGTCCGGGCCGGGTGATCACAGGGACCCCCATCCACAGCGCGTCCGAGGCGGTGGTGTGGGCGCCATAGGGAAATGTGTCGAGAACGACGTCGACCAGCGGGTAGCGGGCCAGGTGCTCAGGGTTCAGCCATTGTTCGGCGAAGATCAGGCGGGCCGGATCCAGCCCTTCGGCCGACAGCAAATTTCGCAAATGCCGCTGCGTGCTCTCGGCAGGCACCAGGAGCCAGAGGACGCTGTCGGGGGTCTGCCTCAAAATCTCGACCCAGCACTTCCAGCTTTCCTCGCTGATCTTGCGCGCTTCGTTGAAGCTGCAATAGACCAGCCCGCCTTCCGGCAGCCCGACGGCGGCGCGGTCCAACGGGCGGCCGACCAGCCTTTGCCGATCCGTGGGTTGGTAACAGGGCAGGCGAACGACCCTCTCCGAGTAGTAAAGCTCGTCTTCTTCGGGGATGATGAAATCGTCGGCGATGATATAATTGTGAAGCGGCGACCCCATGGTACCGGGATATCCGAGCCAATTGACGATGATCGGCGCCGGTCGGTAGGCCAGAAGCGAGGCGCGGCTGCCCTTCGTATGGCCGTTGAGGTCGATCAGAATGGCGATTTCATCGTCATGGATCCGCTGCGCCGCCTCGCTGTCCGAAAGAGTCTGCAGATCGCGCCAATGATCCACCGTTTCCTGGATACGCAGCCCGATGCGATCGGATTGCCGCCCGCCGGTGGAATAGGCGAACACTTCCACATTGGCGCGGTCGTGCAAGGCGTAGATCTCGGCGGTCAGGAACCCGACGGCGTGATTGCACAGGTCGGAACTGAGATAGCCTATTCGCAAGGGCCGGCTCCCTGCCGCCTTCTGCCAGACGGAGTCGCGATCCGGGAGTCCGCCCTGGGGCTTGCGTGTTTCCGCTTCCGTGGAATGGGCGGCATTGGCCAACTGCCACAGGGGGTCGTCGCGATGGGCGGCCAGCGACAGCGGTGATATGTCGTGCAGTAGGGCCGAGGCACCCATGGCGCCTGGTGGCCGAATTACCGGCCAGCGGCACTGTCGTTGGCGTATGTTGATCCAATGCTGGATGACGTCACGCTGGTGCGAGTCAAGCGTCAGGCTCAAGCGGAAGGTTTCCTCGGCCTCCTCGTCGAGATTGGCGTCGGCGAGAACGCGACCGAGATGTTTGAGGGCGAACAGCTTTCCTTCGATAGCCTCCGCTGTCACGACCGCCATCCGGTCGGCGGCCGATTGCCAGGCGCCCACCGCCGCCTGCGCGTTGCCGCCCTGTTCAAGGAGCAGTCCGAGATTGATGTATGGCGGCAGGAAATCGGGATTGGCCTGGATCGCGGCCTCCAAGGCCGCGATAGCCGGTTCGCGTTGTGCCAGAGCCGTGCGCGCGCTGCCGAGATTGTAGAGGACGGCGTAAAGTAGAGGATGGCCGGGATTGCGGTCCACCCAGGCTTGGTACAGAGCCGCTACCGCGGCAACGTCTCCGCTTTGGCCGATCTGGCCGGCGGCGCCGAGCAGGGCGGGGACGTCGAGCGTTCCAGCCTCGATCTGCCGGAACGCTTCCACGGCGGTCGCTTCCAGTCCCGACACGCTCTACTCCCCGGATATCCGTGCCGGATGGTCGCGCAGATATGCGACGACCTTCTTCCACAGCAGGATCTTGTTGTTGACGATACAGCGCATCCGGTTCACTTGGCGCCCGAAGAGGAAGATCGGCCTGTCCTGGCGGCTGATGCCCCAGGGGTGCTCGAAATCGGTCTCCGGCACCGCGTAGATCTTGTATCCGCTGCGCTTGGCCTTGAGCGCGAGGTCGGTCTCTTCGCCGAAATAGGGAGCCAGCCGGGGGTCGAAAGTGATGCCGGCATCGTGCAGGCGGGCGGTATGCAGCGACATCAGCTGTCCGGAAACCGCGTCGGCCTCGGTCGGTTCGCCGAATTCTCCGCGGTTGAGCGCGCGCGTTTCGCCCATCGTGGCCAGATCCATCCAGTGTGCCGTGACGCCGACGCACAGCGCGTCCGGCAGAGTGTGCAGCCAATGTTCCAGGCGGTAGAGCATGTCCGGAGAAATATGCAGATCCGCATTGAGGATGTGGATCGTGTCGCCCTCGGCCTGATTGATGCCGATGTTCCAGCCGCGAGACACGCCGACATTGAACTTGTTGAAGCTGAATTTGTCGATCCTGGGGTGATTCCGCAGGTCGTCGAACATCTTCTCGTCGTTGAAGACGCAGATCACTTCGCCGTCGAAGTCCTTCAGGTCATCGAGCAGTGTGCCGATGTTGAAGGGCGAGCCGGGCGAATAATCCAATACGGCGATAACCACGCTGCGCTTGACTGGCGAGACGGGGCCTACGCGCCGCTCGAATTCCCGTGAGATCCTGGCCGCTTCGTCGAATCGTGCCCAATCGAGATAGAGGGTGGCGATCGCCATGTTGGCCTCGGCCGAATCGGGGGCGAGTTCGATCGCGCGCTTCAATATGGCTTCCGCCTCCTCCCGCCGGTCGGTTTGGCGCAGTGCGGTGCCCAGATGCAGCGCCGCCATGGCGTTTCCCGGCTCCAGTTCGGTGGCCTTTCGGGCAGCTTCGGCCGCTTCCGTGTACCGCCCCAACATGTTGAGCGCGGCGGCGTTCATGGTGGGCCAGTAAGCGTGGCCGGGGGCGGCGGCGGCCATGCCCCGGGTGAGCCAGGCGATGGCTTCGTAAAACCCGAGCCCGATATAATGCTGCAGCACCGCGTCGGCGAGGCCCTCATCGAAGGTTTCACCCAGCCTGTCCTCCTGAGCCGCCAACGCCGGGTCGTCAATCGCCTGGCGCGACAGACAGAAGGCGAGCGCCAGGGCGATTGCGGGTGAACCCTCATCGAGTTCCGCGGCCCTGCGCAGGGCTTCCGCGGCCTCGGCGAGCCGGCCCTGGCGGAACCGCGCCTGGCCGAGATGAACGAAGATCTCCAGATGATGGGGGGCGAGCTGGGCGGCGATCTGGAATGCGTCGGCTGCGCCTGTGACGTCGTCCCGATAAAGCCGGGTCACGCCCAGCCGGAACAGCACATCGGCGTTTCCCGGAGATTCGTGATGGACGGAGATCAGCAGTTCCTCGGCCTCGGCCAGCCGTCCGGCCAGCCGCAAAGCCTCGCCCTGCAGAAACTTCAATCTCAGATCGGCGGGATTGTCGGCGATGGCTCGCCCGACCAGTTCGAGCGCGGTGCCATGGTCCTCGGCATTGATTGCCGCCATGACCTGTTCGATGATCTCTGCCCTGCGGTCCATTTCCGATAGATCGTCCGAAAAATTAAACGCCGTTCGATGAATTCATATGACTAATTGCGGACGGTGGCGACACTTCCCTTCCGACTTTTTTTGCTTTTATGACAAGAATAGCCATTCGTAGTGCTTAATGATGAATTAACGGGTTCATCGTAGGCTGCGGAACGCTCGAACATTTGCCCGGCAAGGGTTGGCTGTTTTGGGAATTCCAATCCTTCGCCTATCCTGAGAGACATGTGGATTATGATCGAAGAAAAGCCGTCCGGGTACTATGAAGGCCTCAATACGGTTCTCCTGGACAGCATTCCGCGCGACGCGTCGGTCGTGCTGGAGGTGGGGTGCGCCACCGGAACTCTCGGGGGGGCCTACAAGGAACGCAATCCCGCCTGCACCTATTATGGTATCGAGATTCACCCTCCGTCGGCGGAAATAGCGGCGCGGCGGATCGACAAGGTGTTCTGTGCCCCGGTCGAAGAGGTGGATCTTTCTTCTCTCGAAAAATCTGTCGATTGCATCGTCTATGGCGACGTCCTCGAGCATCTGGTCGATCCCTGGGCGGTCCTCAGGAAGCACCGCGACCTGCTGAAGCCGGGCGGCAAGATCGCAGCCTGCATTCCCAATATTCAGCATTGGACCCTGTTGCAGCATTTGCTGCAGGGGAACTGGGTGTATAGCGATCACGGCTTGCTCGACCGCACGCATCTCCGCTTCTTCACGCTGAACACCATTTTCACGAGCGTCGTGGAATCGGGCTATCAGGTCGAGAACATGTTCGGAGTACGGGTCGATGAAGCCGGCGCGGCCGCCTTCGTCGAGCGAATGGCGCCAGGCCTGGTCAATATGGGCATCGATCCCGACATTCTCCGGCAGCGTTGCGGAGCCCTGCAATATCTGGTTATCGCCACGCCGGCGCAGTCTTGATGGTGAATGATCGGCTTTTGAATGCCGTTCCCGCCGAGGCTTTGTCCATTCTGGAGGTTGGCTGCGGGACGGGCGCACTCGGCCTCGCGCTGAAGCAGGCCGGACCTGCTGGTCGCCGGGTCGTGGGGATCGAGCCGGATGAGCCTGCCGCCGCCGCCGCTCGCGCAGGGTTGGACGAGGTTCAGTGCGTCGATCTGGTGAGTGATTTTCCGCGGATCGAGGCGGCCGGCTTCGATTGCGTCATTCTCAACGGCATACTCGAGCGCGTGCCCGATCCGCTGGCCCTGGTCCAACATCTGCGGCCGGCTTTGAAAGAAGGCGGGCTGTTGTTCTGTTCGGTCTCCAACGCGCAGAATTTCGCTTTCATTTCGGCGTTGTTCACCAACGATTTCCAATATCGCGAGTCCGGAATTCCGGATCGCCGCCATCTTCGCCTGTTCACCTTGTCGACGATTTACAAATTGCTGCTCGACGCGGAGTTTCTGCCGCAGCTCATCCATACCGCAGTGACGCCGTGCGATCCCGAGCTTTGGCAGGCGATCATCCCGTTCGCCAATTATTTCAACATCGATCCGCACCATATCCACGTCAATCTGTCCGCTTATCAATATGTGCTGGCGGCGCGCCCGCTGCCGGCGGTGCCGCAGGCCGATGAGCCGATGAGCTTCGTTGCCTGCAGCAACGATCCCGAGCAGCTCGCCAATAATCTGGCCGCGTCGCCCTGTTTCGGCTCCGGCCGGCACGAGCTGATCGTCATCACCGACGCCACCAGCGCCGGCCAGGGTCTGAATGAGGGCCTTTCTCGCGCGAAACACAGGCTGGTGGTGGCGGCGCATCAGGACGTCTACATTCCGCACGGCTGGCCAGCCCGCTTCCAGCATCAATGGGCGCTGGCGGAACAGAGATTCGGTGCGCTGGGCGTGGCCGGGGTTTTCGGGGTCTCCGACCAGGGCGGGGTAACTCTGCGCACCGGCCAGGCCATCAATGCCGGGCAGCTGATCGCCAGCGGTTTCGGCCTCCCGGCGGAAGCGAGCAGTCTGGACGAAATCGTTCTGGCCCTGCCGAAAGAGACTGCGCTCCGGTTCGATCCGGTGGTGGGATGGCACAATTACGGCACCGACATCGTGCTGGAGTCCCATCGCGCCGGGCTGCCGGCGGCCATTCTCGAAGCTCCCTGCCTGCACAACACGCGTTTCGCCGGGTTGCGTCAGGATTTTCTCGACAGCGCCCAGGCGCTGAGCCGCAAATGGGAGCAGAAGCGTCCGTTCCACACGACTTGCGTCCGGGTCGACGCCGAGGGCAACCTGTTCGGGTGGTGAAGCCAGGAGAGTGCCGGTGCCGGAAGTGCTGACCGCTGCTGATCATCCCGAGTTGTTCGCCCGTTGGCGGGATGGCGATCACCGGTTCCGTTTCAACGAGAAGGCGCGATATGGCGCTTTCGCCCGCCATTATTATCCCGTCGCCTTCGCCGGTACCCGTCAGGACGCGAGCTTCGCCATCGCCGAAGGAGATCGGCCGCGCCTGCTGGCCCTCGCCACCGCCGGCGACTGTCGCCTCGATTATTATGGCTCGCCCTTGCGGTTGTGTTGCGCCGAGCCGGAGGATGGTGCGGCGATCGCCGCGGCCTTCGCCCATATCGACCAGCTGATCGCGTCCCGCAGCCTGAAGCGGGTGGAGATCGCCGAGGAGGCTCCGTCGAACCGCCTGTCTCCTGTCGGCGAGGCCTGTCTCAACCGGCATTTCCGGCCATCGCTCAGGATGACCGCCTGGGGGGATTTGTCCGAGGGGGAAACCAGCCTGCGCCGCGGGTTGCGCAAGAGCTACAAGTCTCTGCTCAATTGGGGCAGGGCCAACATGACCATTGCGGTGGTGAACCGGGAGACACCCGATCGCGCCCAGTTCGATCGCTATCAGGCTTTCCACCAGGCGGTGGCGGGGCGCTCCTTCCGTGTGCAGAATACCTGGGACGCGCTGTTCACCTGGATCGAGTCCGGCCAGGGCGAACTGGTGCTCGGCTTTTTGCAGGACGATCTGGTCGCCGGCACTCTGGTCGGCGACGCAGAGGGCAGCGCCTATTATGTTTCCGGCGTCTATGACCGCGAGCGATTCGACAAGCCGATGGCCCATTGGCCGCTTTGGACCGCCATGCTGCGCGCCCACGAGCGAGGGCTGATGCGGTTCGAGCTTGGCGACATTCCGCTCGACGGCGACGCCACTCCGAAAGAGGTCGCCATAGGTTTCTTCAAGAGGGGGTTCGCGACGGAAATCGCCACATCGGTGGTGTGGAGCCTCGACGCTCATGAATAGGAAAGCGATCTTTCTCGGCTATGGCAGCGATCAGACCAGGCTGCCCGCATTCATCGCCGGATTGGGGTGGGACGTCAGCTGGACGGACCAGCAGATCGACGACCTCTCCCCCTATGACTGCGCGGTCAGTTTCGGCTACCGTCATATCCTGAAGGCCGAAATCCTGGCCACCGCCAGGCGCCCCGTGCTGAACCTGCATATCAGCTACCTGCCCTGGAACCGCGGGGCCCATCCGCTGTTCTGGGCCGCCTATGACGGCACGCCCGCCGGGGTCACCATCCACGAAATTGCGGCCGGCATCGATACCGGGCCGATCTGTTTCCAGAGCAAGGTCGAACTCGATTATCGGGTGGAGAGTTTCGCCAGCGCCTATCGGAAGCTCTTCGATGAGATCGAAGCCTTGTTCGAGGCACATGCCGGGGCACTGCTGAAGGGCGACTATGTCAGTTTTCCCCAGCAAGGGGAGGGTAGTTTCAAACGGGTCAAGGATCTGCCATCCGGATTCTCGTGGTCCGACATCATTTCGCCGACGATCGCTCGATTGAAGCAGGCCCCTTATGCATGATGCCGTCATCGCCCTCGCCAACCAGATGGATGCGGCGGGTCGTCTGAACGAAGAGAGCATGAGCCGGCTCACGCTGGCGTGCGACCTCGTCAAATCGGGTCGGGCCCCGCTCCTGGTCACTTGCGGATGGGACTATCGGGATGATTCCGATCTGGTGATCGCCGACGTGATGGCGGAGTGGGCGATGCGCCATCTGGGCATGGACGCCTCGCATATACTCACGGAGCCGCAATCCCGCGATACGGTGGGCGATGCCGTCTTCACCAAACGCAGCCTGGCAAACCGCTTCGGGTGGAACAGCATTCTCGTCGTGACGAGCGCCTATCATGTCGAACGCACGAAGGAAATCTTCGCTTTCGTCTATGGCAGGCCCGTGGATGTGAGGGGGGCGCCGGGTCCGGACGACACCGCTCTGGCGATGTCCGAGGCCCGTTCTCTAGCGGCGTTCAGGTCGACCTTCGCCGGCGTTGCGCCAGGCGATGACGAAGCGATTTACACCCGCCTTCGCACCGCGCATCCCTTCTACAACGGCGAGGTCTATCCCGCCCTTGCCGAATTGGCCGGTTAGCTCAGATCATCCCAGGACAGAGGCGTTCCCCGTGGCAGGTCGCGGGCCGCCCGGCGTCCCAGCACCTCGCGATAATGCTTTGGGGCGAGGCCGTAGCCGGGCCGAATGGAGCGTATGTTGTTCTCGGTCAGTGACTCTCCGGCCTTGACGTCGGCAACGACATAAAGCGAGCGTCGCAACGACGCCTGGGCGGCCTCGGATCCCTTGAGACTGTAGGATGGCTGTCCCAGCGCGGCCGCCGCGGTGCGGGTGGCGGTGACCAGATCCGCCAATTCGTCCGGCTCCATCGAAAAGGCAGCGTCGGGGCCGCCATCGTTGCGGCTCATGATGAAATGCTTCTCGATGGCCGCCGCGCCCAACGCGACCGCCGCGGTGGCCACCGCATTGCCGAGCGTATGGTCGGACAGGCCGACGGTGACGCCGAAGCGCGCCGCCAAGTCCGGAATGCTGGCCAGATTGATGTCCTCAGGCGGGGTTGGATAGCCGCTGACGCAATGAAACAGCAGCAGATCCTTGCAGCCGGCGTTCCGGGCGACGGCCACGGCTTCCTCGATCTCCTGCGCGTTGGCCATTCCGCGCGACATCAGGACGGGTTTGCCGGTGCGGGCCACCCGTTCAATCAGGGCGTGGTCGACCAGCTCGAACGAGGCGATCTTATAGGCCGGGGCGCCCAGGCTCTCCAGCAGATCGACCGCCGTGAAGTCGAAAGGCGAGCTGAAGCAGCAAATGCCGCAATCGCGCGCCTTGGCGAACAGGGCGGCATGCCACTCCCAAGGCGTATGGGCCTCGTCGTAGAGGTCATACAGCCGGCGCCCTTTCCAAGGCCCCGTGGTCAGCATGAAGTCCGGGCCGTCATGGTCCAGCGTGATGGTGTCGGCGGTGTAGGTCTGCAGTTTCACTGCGTCCGCGCCGCATCGCGCGGCGGTCTCGATCAGCTTGAGGGCGTTTTCGAGATGCCCGTTATGATTGGCGGAAAGCTCCGCGATGATATAGGGAGGCTGCCCTGCGCCGATCGAGCGGCCGGCGATCGAAAAGCCGCGGGAGGTCGGCTGGGATTGGTTGCTCATCGTTTCCCTAATCTGAGCGCGGCGAGGTCGCCAGTCCAGAAAATTGCGTGATTTGCGATCGCGGGGCATGGCCCTCTTGGAGACCGGTATGACCGGCGATACTATGGGCTCATGAGCGGTTCACCCTTCCTTCCCTATGGCCGGCAGTCGATCGACGATGACGATGTGCAGGCCGTCGCCGACGCGTTGAAGCAGGATTTTCTCACAACGGGACCGCTGGTGGCTCGTTTCGAGGAGGCGTTCGCAGCCAAGGTCGGCGCGAAACACGCGATCTGCTGTAATTCCGGCACCGCCGGCCTGCACCTTGCCGTCCTGGCTGCCGGCTTCGCGCCCGGCGAGGTCGCAGTAGTGCCGTCGATCACCTTCCTGGCGACCGCCAACGCCGTGCGCTATGTCGGCGGCGAGGTCGCCTTCGCCGACGTCGATCCCGAATCGGGGCTGATCACCGAGGCGACGCTGGCCGAGGCGCTGGTGCGGATCGAGGCGCAGGGCAAAAAGGCGAAGGCCGTTCTGCCGGTTCATCTCAAGGGTGTTCCCGCCGACATGCGGGCATTGTCGACCATCGCCGGGAAAATGGGGCTGATGGTGATCGAGGACGCCGCCCACGCGGTCGGCACCGTCTACGGCAACGGCCATCATCGAGTCGGCGACAATGCTCACGCGGCGATGACGGTCTTCTCGACTCACCCCGTCAAAACCATGACCACCGGCGAGGGAGGCGTCGTCACCACCGAAAGCGAGGATCTTGCCCGCGCGCTGCGCCGCTTCCGCTCGCACGGCATGGTGGCGAACCCGGCCGAGTGGCTGCTGCCCGACCAGGGGTTCGCGGATGGCGCGCCGGCGCCCTGGTATTATGAGATGGGCGAGCCGGGCTTCAATTATCGCCTGCCCGACATCAATTGCGCGCTGGGTCTGTCGCAGCTGACCAAGCTGGACGGCTTCATTCGCCGCCGCGCCGAGCTGGTGGCGCTCTATGACCGCCTGCTGGCGCCGCTGGCACCGCTGGTGCGCGCGCCCTGGCGTCCGCGCGACGCCGAGCCGGCCTGGCATCTCTATGCCGTGCAGATCGACTTCGCCGCCGCTGGGCAGAGCCGGGTGGATCTCATGCGCAAGCTGCGCGCCGACGGGATCGGCACCCAGGTTCACTACATCCCGGTGCATTGGCAGCCCTATTATCGCCAGCGTTATGGCAACCTCTCCTTGCCGGGCGCCGATGCCTTCTATGCCGGCACCTTGTCGCTGCCGCTCTATCCGGCGCTACGGGACGAGGATGTCGAACGGGTCGTCGAGCGGGTGTCCTGGCACCTGGCCCACCCTTGAAAATTCTGTTCGCAGGTGGGGACGTAGGGGGGGCGCGGTGTCTGACGCCGGTCGCCGAGGCTTGCATCGCCGCCGGCATGGATGTCCGGCTGGTGGATCACGGCGCGGTGAAGGCGGAGTGGCGCGGCGACGCCGCGCGGCTGGTTCCCGCCGATTCGGTGGCCGATCCCGACTGCCTGGTCTTTTCCAGCAGCGTCGCCGACGGATACGCCCTGGCCCTGGCGCGCGCCATGGCCGGCAGGGGGGTGCCGGTCATCCATCTGCTTGATCATTGGAGTTCCTATCGCGCCCGAATGCTGACCGATGGCGGCGAGCTGTTCCAGCCGACGATCTATACCGCGCTCGACGAGCGCGCGCGGCGCGAGGCGCTGGCGGACGGCATTTCCGTGGAGTCGCTGCTGGTGGTCGGCCAACCCGCCTTGCACGATCTCGCCGTGCGGGCAGAGGATGCGCCGTGCGCTGTTCCGCCGCGGGTGCTGTTCGTCGGCGAACCGGTGCTGCGCGATCAGGGGGGCGACGACAGCTATCCTCTGTTTCGCGGATATACCGAGTTCGACGCGATCGATTGGTTCGCCGGCGCGATTGCGTCAGCGGATGTGACGGTGCTTCTGCTGCCTCACCCGCGCCAGCCTGCCGGGGAGTTGCTGGCGGCGTGGCGCAAGGCCGGGCATGGCGTTGCTGCCGAACTGGCGGCGCCTAGCCGGCGCGGCCGGGATCATTTTGGTGAAATCGAGGGAGTGGCCGGCATGGCGTCGATGCTGCTCTATGAAGGATGGCTCTATGGGTTGCCGGTGTTGAGCGTGCAGCCCCTTCGTCGGCGGCCCTATCTTGACTGCCTGGCCGGCCGTAAGGGCGCCTGGCTGGTCGATCATCCGGCGCAGTTGGACGTGGCCGCCGCCGGCTGGTTGCGCGCCCTGCGTGACCCAGTGCGATCGGGCGAGGCCTTCGAGGAACGACAGCGCCATGTCGAGGCGCCCGGTACCATGGTCGAGGTGATCAGGAACTGCGTTTCCGGAGGAAGCAAATGACGGCGGGTGTGGTGGCGGTGATTCCGGCGCGGGCCGGCAGCAAGCGGATTCCGGGCAAGAACATCAAGCCGTTCAATGGCCAGCCGATGATTGCCTGGTCGATCCGCGCGGCGCGGCTGTCAGGCCTGTTCGAGCGGATCGTGGTGACGACGGACTCGGAGGAAATCGTCGCCATCGCAACCGAGCATGGCGCGGAATGCCCGTTCCGCCGCCCCGCCGATCTGGCCGACGATCATACTCCGACCGCGCCGGTGGTGCGGCACGCGCTGCAATGGCTGCTCGATCAGGGGCAGAGGGTGGACGCAGCCTGCTGCCTGTACGCCACCGCGCCATTCGTTCAGGCGGGGGATCTGCGGACGGGCTATGAGACTTTGACCTCGACCGGCTGTGGGGCTGCCTTCACTGTTTCCAGCTATGGCTCGCCGATCTTCCGCGCCCTGAAGGTCACCGAGGACGGTTCGCTGGCAATGTTCCAGCCGCAGTATGAGCTGACCCGCTCGCAGGATCTGCCCGAGGCCTATTTCGATGCCGGGCAGTTTTATTGGCTCGATGGTCAGCGCTTCATGCGCGACGTGAAGCTCTATACCGCTGACGCCCGTCCGGTGATCCTGCCACGCTGGCGGGTGCAGGACATCGACACGATGGAGGACTGGACCCGGGCTTCGCTGATGCACCGCATGCTGACCGAGCAGGGGATGCTGTCTTGACCCTGTCGGTCCTGATCGTCGGATGCGGGAATATCGCGGGGGGCTACGATGACACCGCGTCCCCGGGGATCCGCAGCCATGCCAAGGCCTATCGCCATCACGGCGGCTTTACCCTGGCCGCCTGCGTCGATCCCGATCGCGAGAAAGCAGCCGCCTTCGCCGAACGCTGGGGTGTGGCGCGCGCCTACGCTTCGCTGGACGAGATCGAGGACCGCACTTTCGACGTGGTCAGTTTCTGCTCGCCGGCCGAACTGCATGCCGATCACCTTCAGTCAGTGTTGGACTGGCCGGTGCGCCTGGCTTTCTGCGAAAAGCCGCTGACCCTCGACATCGGCCAATCCCGCCGGCTGGTGGCGGCCTATGAGCAGGCCGGCAAGGCCCTGGCGGTCAATTATCAGCGGCGCTGGGAAGCCTGCGTGCGCCAATTGCAGTGCGAGGATTGGGGGAAGCTGCTGGTGGCCAATGGCCTCTACACCAAAGGGGTGCAGACCAATGGCAGCCATCTGATCGACCTGATGAGCGCCTTGCTGGGGCCGCTGACGGTCGACAGGGTGACCGATGCGGTGACTGACTATCTGCCCGAGGATCCGACCTTGGGCGCCGTGCTGCGCACCGCCGACGGCGCGCCGGTCAAATTGTCGGTTGGCGACCGCCAATGCTTCACCATCTTTGAATTGGACCTGCTGTTCGAGCGGGGCCGCGTCACCTTCGGCGATTCCGGATATAACTGGTGCCGCCGCCGCGTGATCGACGATCCCCGCTTCGCCGGCTACCGAATCCTTGAGCCGGTTCGCTGGGAGCGTACCGCCCTGGATCTCGCTTTGAGCGAGGCCGTGGGCAATATCGCTGAATTCCTATTATCGGGTAAAGGCCTGCTGTCGACCGGCCGGACGGCCTTGGCGACGCAAGAAGTCGTCGCCCGGCTGCTTAGTTTCCAAGGAGAAATTCGATGAGCACACTCGCATTGCTGGGCGGCGCCCCGATCCGCACCCGGCTGTTCCCGGCCTATGACGTGATCGGGCCGGACTCGGTCGAGGCAGTGCGCAAAGTAGCGGAATCGGGCGTGCTGTCGCGCTTCCTCGGCACCTGGCACGGCGATTTCTATGGCGGCCCCGAGGTACAGGCCTTCGAGCGCGAATGGGCGGCGGCTTACCAGGCCAAACATGCGGTCTCGGTGAACTCCAACACCTCCGGCCTGTTCGCCGCCATGGGCGCGGCCGGGGTCGGGCCGGGCGACGAGGTGATCGTTTCGCCCTACACCATGTCGGCGTCGGCGATCGCGCCAGTGATCTTCAACGCGGTGCCGATCTTCGCCGACATCGATCCGATGACCTTCACTCTATCGGCGGAAACCATCGCCGCGCGCATCACGCCGCGCACCAAGGCCATCCTGGTGGTGCACATTTTCGGCACCCCGGCCGACATGGATCCGATCATGGCGCTGGCGGAAAAGCACGGGCTGATGGTCATCGAGGATTGCGCCCAGGCGCCTTGCGCCCTCTATAAGGGCCGCCCGGTGGGAACGATTGGGCATATGGGCGTCTTCTCGCTGAACTATCACAAGCACATTCATACCGGCGAAGGCGGGATCATCACCACCAATGACGACAAGCTGGCGGAGAAGCTCCAGCTGATCCGCAATCACGGCGAGAACGTCGTCGAAGGCAAGGGCGTGACCGACATCGTCAACATGCTCGGCTTCAATTTCCGCCTGGGCGAAATGGAGGCCGCGCTTGGCCGTAGCTTGCTGCCGAAGGCGCAATCGCTGATCGACGACCGGCGCGCCAACGTCGCTTTCATCGAGCGTGGCCTGGCCGGACTGCCGGGCCTGACTGCCATGCCCGAGCCGAACTATGCCAAGGGCAGCTATTACCTTCAGGTGCTCGATTTCGACGGTGCCGCCTTCGGCACCAAACGCTCGACCTTCGTCCAGGCGCTCAAGGCCGAACTGGCGCCGACGGAAAAACGCGAGCATGAGGGGGTGCTGATCGGCCAGGGCTATGTGCGGCCGCTCTATCTACAGCCGCTCTATCAGAAGCGGATCGCCTATGGCGAGACCGGTTGCCCGTTCTCATGCCCGCATTACACCGGGGTCGCCGATTATTCGCTGGGCAATTGCCCGAATGTCGAGAAGGCGCATTACGAGCGCGTCGTCACCCACGAGCTGATGCGCCCGCCGATGACCGAGGCGGACCTGCAGGACGTGATCGCCGCCTTCCACAAGGTGGCCGAAAACGTCTCCGCCCTGCAGGCGTGGGAGAAAACTCAACCCTAATAGGCGCGCAGAAGTTCGCCGAGTTCGTCGGCCCCGATCCATTCGTCGTTGCTGTCCGAGGCGTAGCGGAAATCTTCCGGGATCGGGGTGGCGCCGCTGGCCAGATATGGTTGGCGGTCCCAGAAGGCGAAGGTCGGCTCGATGACATAGCGGTCGCCGGCCAGCAGCGTATTGCGGCTGTCATCCTCGGTCACCATCACTTCATGCAGCTTTTCACCCGGGCGGATGCCGATCACCTTGTAGGGCAGGTTCGGCGCCATCGCGCGGGCCAGGTCGGTCATCCGCATCGACGGGATGCGCGGCACCAGGATTTCGCCGCCATGCATGTCCTGGAGGGCGGAGAGCACGAAATCGACACCCTGGCGCAGGCTGATCCAGAAGCGCGTCATGCGTTCGTCGGTGATCGGCAGCGTGTCGGCGCCTTCGGCGATCAGCTTCTTGAACAGCGGCACCACCGACCCGCGCGAGCCGACCACGTTGCCATAGCGCACGACGGCGAACTTGGTGCCGATCGAGCCGCTGAGATTGTTCGCGGCGACGAAGATCTTGTCCGAGGCCAGCTTGCTGGCGCCATAGAGATTGATCGGATTGGCGGCCTTGTCGGTAGACAGCGCGACCACCTTCTTCACCCCGTTCTGCAGTGCCGCGCGTACCACGTTCTCGGCGCCGTAGACGTTGGTGTTGATGCATTCCATCGGATTGTATTCGGCGATCGGGACATGCTTCATGGCGGCGGCATGAATGACGATGTCGACCTCGCGCATCGCCATGCCCAGGCGTTGTGAGTCGCGCACGTCGCCGATGAAATAGCGCAGCGAGGGATAGCGCGACTGGGGGAATTTCTGCGCCATCTCATATTGCTTGAGTTCATCGCGGGAATAGATGATCAGCCGCTTGGGCGAATATCCTTCCAGGACCCGTTCGACGAATCTCTGCCCGAAGGAGCCGGTACCCCCGGTGATGAGAAGCGAGGCGCCATTGAGCGACAGCGACTTCGGTGCAAATTCACGCAAGCTGGTCGAAGCTCCAGATGAGGCGGAACCACCCCCTGTGATTCCGCGTGGACTTGGATAACAACAAAACCCCGGCATGATTGAGATTTCGTTATCATGGCGCACAAAGAAGCTCGTGACAAAGCCGTGGGCGGGACCTAGATTTTTTCCAGTTGCCGGGGTGCGCGGCGTTTCGGTGTGAAGCAATGTCCCGTGAAAAGATCGAGCAAGCCGGTTTCACGCCGGAACAGGCTACCCTTCTGACCGATCTGTTTCGCGACAAGGATGCCCGGATCGAGGAATTGCGGCATCTCCTGGACGGCCTCCTGGCCCCGCTGCTGCGCGATGAAATCCGGGCCTGGCTGGCACCGCGCGGCGGATTTAAGAGGGCTCGCGACCCAATTACCTTCGATCTGATCTGCCTCGATATGGCCGATCCCGCGACACTTACGCGCCGCGACTTGTTTCTCGACCAGAAGACTCTCGACCAGCATTACGAAGATTCCTTTGCCAGCATGGGCAGCGTGCCGGCCAACAAGGCGCTGCGCTTCGTCAATCAGGTGGCGGTCGCGTTGAGCGAGCGGATCGGCGCCCGCCTCGCCGGAGCGGGCGGCCTCCCCCGGGAACTGCTGACCGAAGCCCTGTTCCACCCGATCATCGCCGAGGCGGCTCGCCTCATCCCCGCGCGCCACATGGCCCGCAGAATAGCCCGGCTGGCGGCGGGCGAGACGGTGCTGATCCCCCTGACCGGGACGCGCTTCACCTATCATGAGTTGGAGCCCTTTTATTTGGCTGCCGAGCTGCAGCGGCGCGGCGCCGCCGTAAGCTTCATCTCGACCGACGAGACAGTGGCGCGCCGGGCGCGCGACGAAGGGAGCGTCTCCCTGAGCATCGCGCCGGAGCCGGCTTTGTGGAGCCTTCCTCCCGTGTCGGACGCTCCCGACCGCGGGCCGCCTCGGGCCGAGGGCCGCGCCGCGATCGCCGGGGCCGGCATCCGCGGGTTTTCCTATATTCTCCGCAAGCTCGACGACCCCATCAAGTTCCAGAGCCCCCTGCCGCACATCATGGACCGGTCGATCGGCGAACCGCACTACGCGGTGCTCGACAGCGCCCATCTGCCGGTGTTGTTCAACCTGCCGTTCCGGCGGGTGTCGGGAAACGGGCATCTCGGCCGCGCGGGCACCCTGCTGGCCTGCACATTGCCGCATGGCGACATGGGGGACTTCCTGTTCAACGCGCTGGGCGGCGTGGTCGCAGGCGCGTTGAACCATATGCGGGCCCTGGTGCGGCGCGAGGGGATCACCGAGGCGCATATCTGCGAACACCCTTTCTTTGAGACGGCCATCCTGGCCCATGCCGTCCGCGAGAACGGTGGTAGAGTGACGTTGTGGCCTCATGGTTGGGGTGTCTCGTGGTGGGGTTTGCCAAGGCATCGCGGATCGGCGCAGGCGGCCTATTCCGTCGATCAGGATGGAGCTGCCATTTGGCGTCAGCGCCTGCCCGATGCCGAGGTCCGGGTCGTTTCAGACCTTTATCTCCCGCGATACAGAGCACCCCGCCCCGTGGTCCGGGACGAACCGCTCAATGTCGTCATCATCGGCAATTGCTACAATTCCGCGCGCGTGCCGATGCTCCGCAAGCACAGCCTGGAGACCATCAGCCGCGGGCTCTACCAAGCTTTTGCCGATCTTCCCGACGATGTGCGCTGGACCTATCGCCCACGGGGAACCGAAGATCTACAGTGGCAATGGGAGCTGGCCGGCCGGCCGGCCGATTTCCGCTATACCACCGTGCCGCCTGCCATAATCGACCTGCCCAATATGGTCTTTCTCTTTCCGGGCTTGCTGTCGAGCGCGCTGATCGAAGGAATCAATCGCGGGATTCCGGCGCTGATCGCCCGCGAAGACGACACGATCGAGGATTATCTCGGCAGCGAGGTGGGAGATTGTGTCCCGAGAGGAGGAGTCGAGCTCGTCGTCTCGGAAATCATCCGCTGTCGCGACCCCGATTATCGCCAGGCGCTCGTCGAGCGGCAGGTCGCTTGGTGTGAGGATACCCAGTTGAAATGGGAAAGCGAGTAACCGTCAGGAGACCTGGAGGGCCATGGCCACGATCTGGCGTATGTCCCGCTTGCTGAAGATCTCGAAGCCCCTTTCCTCCAATTCCTCCCGGGCGGCGGTGTCGTCCAGATAGTGATGACAGGCATAGGTGAAATGCTCGATGTCGGCGACCGCCAGCGCACTGCAGATATCTCGTTCTATCGCCATGTCGGGCCGTGCGTCGGCAATCACCGCCTTACGGTTGGCCAACAGATAGCTGGCCCGCACGATCGAAAAAACATGGGAGCCGGCGTGGCTGATGTTCAGCACCAGCTTGGATCGGGCGATGAGTTCATCGCGCGCCGAGTCATAAAGCCCGAAGCAGAACAAGGCTGAGGCGCCGGACAGGCAGAGGTCGGAGAAGACCTTGAGTCGCCTCTCGCTCGGCCCGCCATAGATCAGAATGTCGATGTCCTGGACATCCGCCTTGGGAATCGTGCTGAGGGCGGGCGCGTAGCCGATCGGCACATAGGCTGTCCGCACCGCCGGGTCGATCTGCTTCCAGCCCAGCAGGTTGCCCTGATCGTAATCCCACAGGACGAAACGCTGAGCCAGCAGCCTCAGGCGATCGGCCATCGCCGGAATCGCCCGCAGTCCCGATACCTGCTCGAGATTATAGATGATGGAGTCGGCGGGCAGCATCCCGATCAATATGTCGGGCGCCATGTTCGCCCCGAAGACGATGTTCCTGGCGTCGAGGCGCGGTTGGTTGACCGCATAAGTAACCTCGTGGCCATGGCACCGCAGGCCCCAGACGATCGTCTTTATGACGTCATTGTACCCGTTGAGGATGTGAAGCCTGGGATCGGGAATGATGTGAAGGATATGGAATTGACTCATCGGACCTCGACCGGTCGCGGGCGGTCCCGAAGGACCGCCCGCTTGCCCGGGGTTTTCGGCTATCAGGCGAGATCGGCCGCGGTCAGCGAGCTCGGAGCCACGCCGACGATGGTCGCGATCAGATGCAGCTCGGCCGCATCGACCTGGTGATTGCCGTTGGTGTCGGCGCCCGGCGCCAGCGAAGAGGCCGGAATGGTGCCGTTGGCCGCACCGCCGGTCGAGCCCCAGAACCACACCAGCGTATCGCCCGCCGCGTCCTTCGCCAGGAAGGTGATGAACTCGTTGGCGACGTCGGCGGGAGCATAGGCCTTGTTGGCCGCGATCGCCGCGGTGGCGGCGGTGGCGTCGGTCACCGTGCCGATATTGACCACGTAGGACGTGCCCGAACCGAAGGTCAGGCTGCTACCGGCGACCTTGGCGGCGGTGCCGTCGATGATCTGGATTGCCGTCGGGTCGGTGGTGTTGGTGACGTTCAGCGTGGTGCCGCTGCCCGCGGAGAAGTTGTTGATGGTGGTGTTGGTGCCGCCCAGCAAATTCACCGTGTCCTGGCCGCCATGACCGAGGCCGAGGGTAGTGTTGCTGGCGCCGGTCAGGGTGATGGTGCTGTTGAAGCTGCTGCCGTCGACGATGTCGGCACCGCTGTTCTGCACGGTGATCACGCTGTGGGTGGCGGTCAGATCGACCGTAACCGCGGCCGCGGTGCCGGTCAGGACGATGCTGTTGTTGGCGTTGATGGTGATGCCGTTGACCGTAACCCCGGTGCCGATCGAGGACGCGCTGATGGCATCGGGGTTGAGGGTGGTGCCGGCGGTCGCCTGGCCCAGCACGATCGAAGCCGACAGCTGGGCGGAGGCATCGGCATAGGCGCCGTTGGTGGTGTTGATCAGGAAGCCGCTGACGGCCTGCTGGTTCTCGGGGCTCAGCGCGAAGTCGA
>Ga0213872_10000535_pt1 | contig 29790 bp, 33 predicted proteins | sample VelepicomBERX_R2_FD_160071 | JGI IMG/M metagenome (GOLD analysis project Ga0213872, IMG submission 160071) | Rhizosphere microbial communities from Vellozia epidendroides in rupestrian grasslands, the National Park of Serra do Cipo, Brazil - RX_R2 | ecosystem: Host-associated > Plants > Roots >...
TTGCCCTTCCAGGCGTTCCAGACCTTGGGACTGGTGCCGCGGATGTCGGCCACGGTCAGGAGGTACAGGGCCGTGAGGTGGCGGGCGTCGCCCATGCGCTGGGCAAAGGCGTCGATGACTTCTGGGTCGGAGAGGTCTTCCTTCTGCGCCACGCGCGAGAGCGTCAGGTGCTCGCGCACGAGGAAGACGACCATCTCGGCATCGGTCTTGGAGAGGCCATGCTCGCGGCAGAAGCGGCGGGCCTCCACGGCGCCGAGCTCGGAGTGGTCACCGCCGCGGCCTTTGGCCACGTCGTGGAAGAGGGCGGCGATGTAGAGCAGCTCGGGCCGCTCCCATTGCGCGGCGAGCTGCGAGCAGAACGGGTATTCGTGGGCGTGCTCAGGAATGAAGAAGCGCCGCACGTTGCGCAGCACCATCAGGATGTGCTGGTCCACGGTGTAGACGTGGAACAGGTCGTGCTGCATCTGGCCCACGATGGCGCGGAAGACCCAGAGGTAGCGGCCCAGCACCGAGGTCTGGTTGAGCAGGCGGAACACATGCGTGTGGCCGACGGGCTGGCGCAGGATCTTCATGAACATCGCGCGGTTGGCAGGGTCGCGCCGCCAGGCACCGTTCATCAGCCCGCGGGCGTTGTAGATCGCACGCAGGGTGCGGGCCGAGAGGCCCTTGATCCCGGGCGTCTGCTGGTAGAGCAGAAAGGTCTCGAGGATAGCGTGGGGCTCGCGCTGGTAGAGCTCGTCGCTCGCCACCTCGAGCATGCCGGCGCGCTCGAGAAAGCGCTCGTTGATCGGCTGTGTCAGCGCTTGCTGCGAGCCCATGATGCGCTCTTCCAGGTTCAGCAACAGGATCTGGTTGAGCTGAGTCACCGCCTTTGCGGCCCAGTAGTAGCGACGCATCAGCACTTCCGAGACCCGCTGTCCGGCGCTGGCCTGATAGCCAAAGCTTTCGGCCACGGCGGTCTGCAAGTCGAAGACGAGGCGGTCTTCGCGCCGGCCGGCGATCACGTGCAGGCGCGCACGGATCAGCGTGAGGATGCCTTCGTTGCGTTGGAGCTGGCGGCTTTCGAAGCTCGTGATCAGGCCCTTGCTGGCGAGCGCCTTCCAGGTCTTGCCCAGGCGCGCGGCGCGGGCGATCCAGATCAGCACCTGCAGGTCACGCAGTCCACCGGGGCTTTCCTTGCAATTGGGTTCGAGCGCGTAGGGCGTTTCCTCGAACTTGGTATGCCGCTGGCGCATCTCCAGTGTCTTGGCGCGCAGAAAAGCCTTGGCATCCATGGCCTTGGCCAACTGTCGCTCCAGGCGTTGGTACAGGAGCTTGTCGCCGGCCAGCAGGCGCGATTCGAGCAGGGCTGTCTGTACCGTGACGTCGCCCTTGGCCTCGCTCACGCACTCGCCCGGCGTGCGCACCGAGGAGCCGATCTCCAGGCCGATGTCCCAGCAGGCGGTGATGAAGCGCTCGATGCCGGTCTTTGCCTCGCCATGGGTGTCCGTGCCTTCGGGCAGCAAGACAAGCACGTCCACGTCCGAGTGAGGGAAGAGTTCGCCGCGTCCGTAGCCACCCACAGCGAGCAGGCTACTGCCCGCGGGCAGATGGGCCTGCTGCCAGAGCTCTTGCAGATGCCTGTCCACCAGGGCCGCCAGGTCGCGCAGCAGGCGCCGCGCAAGCGGGACGTTAGGGGGAGCGACGCGGAAGGCCTCGATCAGCGATTGCTTGCCGGCTTTTAGCGCGCGACGTTGTTCGGCCAGCAGCGAGGCGTTCATCCGGTGATGAAGGCGGGCGGCGGCGGGCTGCCCGCGGAGAGCGTCATGATCTCGTAGCCGGTGTCGGTGACCAGCACCGTGTGCTCCCACTGGGCGGAGAGAGATCGGTCCTTGGTGACGATGGTCCAGCCGTCACCGGTCTCACGGATCTCGCGGCGGCCGGCGTTGATCATGGGCTCGATGGTGAACATCATGCCGGGCTGCAGTTCTTCCAGCGTGCCCGGGCGGCCATAGTGCAGCACCTGCGGCTCTTCATGGAAGACCTGGCCGATGCCGTGACCGCAGAACTCGCGCACGACCGAGAATCCGTTGCTTTCGGCAAAGGTCTGGATCGCGTGGCCGATGTCGCCCAGGCGCGCGCCGGGCTTGACCTTGGCGATGCCCTTCCACATGGCCTCGTAGGTGAAGCTGCACAGGCGTTTCGCGGCAATCGACCCTTCGCCGACGATGAACATGCGGCTGGTATCCCCATGCCAGCCATCCTTGATCACGGTGACGTCAATGTTGACGATGTCGCCGTTCTTCAGCGGCCGGTCATTGGGGATGCCGTGGCAGACCTGGTGATTGATCGAGGTACAGATCGACTTGGGGTAGGGCGTGTAGCCGGGCGGGCAGTAGTTCAGCGGGGCCGGCGTGGCCTTTTGCACGTTGAAGATGTAGTCGTGGGCGAGCTTGTCGAGTTGCTCCGTGCTGACGCCGGGCTTGACGTGGGGTGTCAGCATGTCCAGCACCTCGGAGGCGAGGCGGCCGGCGATGCGCATGCCTTCGACGTCGGCGGCGGTCTTGATCGTGATGGTCATGGGCGGATTTTAAGGCGCGGGGACGAAGCCCTTAGCCGACGTACAACACGACCATCGCCGCCACCAGGCAATAGCCGCCGAACAGGTGCCAGCGATCGCCCTCGAGCCAGCGCGACAGCCAGCGCAGCGCCAGCAGGCCTGCGGCGAAGCTCATCACCATGCCGACCAGACCCGGCACGAACAGCTGCAGGAACTGCGAAGCCTGCTCAACGTTCATGGCCACCTCGGCCTTGTAAACGCGCCAGCCCTCGCGCACGATGACGGCGGGCGTCAGCACCACGGCCAGCGCGAAGCTGAACTCCTCGGCGCGGCGACGCGCCACACCGGCGATCAGGCCGGCGGAGATCGTGGCGCCCGAGCGCGAGAAGCCGCGAAAGGGCAGGCACAGGCCCTGCACGGCGCCGATCAGCGCGGCGCGGCCCATGCTCAACTCACCCCGCGGGTTCTCGCGGATGCGCGAGGAGACGATGATCAGCACGCCGGCTGCAGCCAGTGCCGTGGCAACCAGGCGCGCGTTGCCGAACAGGTGCTCGATCTCGAAGTCCGGCTGGTGGGCCATGAACACATGCTTGATGATGGTGATGAGTCCGTAGCCGACAATGCCCGTCAGCGCCGTGCCCACGACCAGCCACAGGGCGTTGGTCTTTAAGCCCTGCATCGACGAGAAGTAGCTGCGCTTCCAGGCCGACCAGAAGTACACGATGGTGGAGAACATCGTGCCCGTGTGCAGCATGACCAGCAGCAGGGTCATCTCGGGCGTGGTCGGGTCCAGCTTCATCAGCTTCTCTGCCGTGATCACGTGGGCGGAACTCGACACCGGCAGCAGTTCGGCGAGGCCCTGGATGACGGCGAGGATCAGGATTTGCAGGTAGTCCATGGGGTGATGCGGTGCGAATTCGAAGCGGGGCATGATATCCGCGACTGTTGCGCGGCCGTGCCGGCGGCTTGACCATGCAAGGACGGCTCCCTATATTACTGACCGAACAGTCAGTAGCATGAGAGCCACCAAGACTTCGACCCCTAACGTTCCGCCCGCACGGCAGCGTCGCAAGGATGCCCGTCCCCAGGAGCTGCGCGATGCGGCGCTGTCTCTGTTCGTCGAGAAGGGCTACGCTGCCACGCGCGCCGAAGACGTGGCCGCGCGTGCCGGTGTCTCCAAGGGCACGCTCTATCTTTACTACGCTGGCAAGGAAGAGTTGTTCCAGGCCGTGGTGCGCGAACATTTCTCGGCCACCATCCATGACGGCATGGCCTTGATGGATGAGCACAGGGGTTCGATGAGCGAGCTGCTGTCCCTGCTGATGACGCGCTGGTGGGAGCGCGTCGGCCAAGGCCCTGCGGGGGGGCTGACCAAAGTGGTGCTGGCAGAAGGCCGCAATCTGCCCGAACTGGCCCAGCTCTATCTGGACGAGGTCATCCGGCCCACTCACGAGCTGCTGGGCGCGCTGATCGAGCGCGGAATCCGCAGCGGCGAGTTCCGCGCGGTGCCCGTGCCGGAAACCGTCCATGTGCTGATCGGCCCGCTGCTGCACCTGATGCTGTCCGAACATTCGCTCGGCCACTGCCTGGCCGTCGATGCGCCGGCCGTGTTGCGCACGCAGCTGGACCTCATGCTGAACGGTTTGAAGTCGGGCCTAAAATCTTCGGCTGTCCCTCTGAAATTCAGCAAGAAGCCATGAACATCGAACAAGCCCGATTCAACATGATCGAACAGCAGATCCGCCCCTGGGACGTGCTGGATGCCTCGGTGCTCGAACTGCTGGCCGTGATCCGCCGCGAGGATTTCGTGCCCGCCGAGCACCGTGCCCTGGCCTTCATGGACGTGGAAGTGCCCTTGCATGGCGGCCAATGCATGCTGGCTCCCCGTGTTGAGGCCCGTCTGCTGCAGGAGCTGAAGATCGCCCGCCACGAAAAGGTCCTCGAGATCGGCGCCGGCTCGGGCTTCATGGCGGCTTTGCTGGGCCATAAGGCCCAGCGCGTTGAAACCATGGAAATTGACCCGCAGCTGGCCGAGCAGGCAGCCTCCAAGCTCAAGCGCGCTGGCCTGTCCAACGTGCGCGTGCACCAGGCCGATGGCGCCAATGGCCTGCCGGGCGAAGCGCCGTTCGACGCCATCTTGCTGTCCGGCTCGGTCGGCGAGGTGCCGGCCGGCCTGCTGGCGCAGCTCAAGATCGGTGGTCGCCTCGTGGCCATCGTCGGCAATGAGCCGGTCATGGCCGCTCAACTCATCACCCGCAAGGCCGAGAACGACTACGAATCCCGGACCCTGTTCGAGACCGTGGCGCCACGCCTGATCGGCTTTGCGGAAAAGCCTGCTTTCGCGTTCTAAGTTCTCAGTGCGTCGTGCGGCCTGTCGCCGCAAAACGCCATCAGGGGCCGCGCAGGCTGCAACTCGTCGCTTTTCTGGAGTCAGGGCGATCCCGGGGCAGCTATAACCACGGCTGTTTGTCGCAAGACCCAACGATCAAGACCAAGGAAGCCCATGTCTGAATCTCGCGCACTCCGCCTCGGCCAACTCGCCGCGGCCCTGGCATTTGCCTTCGCGGGCACCGCCAAGGCCCAGAGCCTGCAGGATGTCTACGAAGCCGCACGAGCCTACGACGCTTCCTATCTGTCAGCGCGCTCCCTGGCCGACACGGCCGAGTCCAAGCTCGAGCAGGCCGAATCCCTGGCCCGCCCGAGCCTGGGCCTGGGCGCCAGCGCGCAATACCAGACGAGCAGCGTTCCCGCGGGAACCTACCCGGTCAATCGTCTGAACCAGACTACCACGCAAGCTGGGCTGAATGGCCGCATGGCGCTCTACAACCCGGCCAACTCGGCCTCCATTGAGCAGGCGCGCCGTTCGCTGGGGGTCTATGCCTCCGATCTCGAAACCGCGGAGCAAGACCTGATCGTGCGCGTGGCCCAGGCCTATTTCGATGTGCTGGGCGCGCAGGACAACTTGTCGACGGCGCAGGCGGCCAAGAAGGCCATCGCCGAGCAGCTGGCCTCGGCCAAGCGCAATTTCGAAGTCGGCACGGCGACCATCACCGACACCCGCGAGGCCCAGGCCCGCTTCGACCTGTCCACCGCCCAGGAGATTGCGGCTGACAACGACCTGCGCACCAAGCAGGTCGTGCTCGACACCCTGGTCGGCCGCAAAGGCGTGGCGCCCAAACCCCTGCTGCAGCCGGTCGCTCTGCCTGCCCTGCCCAATGACGACATCGAGGGCTGGGTCAGCGGCACCGAGGAACACCCGCTCGTGCGAAAGGCCCGTCTCGGTCTGGAGATCGCCAGTCTCGAATACAAGAAGGCGCGCGCTGCCAACAGCGTGACCGTGGATGCGACGGGCACCGTGGGCGTCCAGCACGCCACCAACAATCTGCCCAGCCCGCTGTCGGCCAGTCTCGGTGCCGGCACGGCGAATTCGGCCACATTGGGCCTGTCGATCAACTATCCGCTGTACTCGGGTGGCGCCATCTCCGGTCGTGAGAAGGAAACCGCCAAGCTCGAAGAGAAGGCCCGCGAGGACCTCGAATACGCGCGCCGCACGGTGACGCAGACCACGCGCAGCGCCTTCCTCGGCGTGCAGTCCCTGCGGGCGCAGGTCTTGGCCCTCGAGGCGGCCGAGTCCTCAAGCAAGCTGGCCCTGGAGGCCACCCAGCTTGGCTACAAGGTCGGTGTGCGCGTCAACATCGACGTGCTCAACGCACAGACCCAGCTCTACACGACCCAGCGCGACCTGGCCAAGGCCCGCTACGACACCCTGCTGACGGGCTTGCGCCTGCGCCAGGCAAACGGTTCGCTGCGTGCCGATGATGTGGCGGCGGTGAACCAGTTGCTTGCGAAATGAAGCCCCTCGCTCAGCCGCCTTGCGTTCGAGCGGTCCCCTGAGAGGACGCCGATCGGTGTGTGGCGTTGACCCACGTCAACATCAGTACCGCATTGCCCTTGGGGCGGCCCCGGGGGCGATGCGAATGCGACAGTGACCCCGGCGGCGCGGTCTGCTCGCTGCGAGAATCCGCCCCATGCTTTTTTTGCTCTCGCCCGCCAAGTCGCTCGACTACGAAACGCCCACGCCGCCCGGGGTCCTCGAGCGTGCCACCCAGCCGCAGTTCACCCGGTATTCCTCCGAGCTGATCAAGCTGCTGCGCGGCTACAGCGCCGACGATATCGGCGAGTTGATGACTCTGTCGCCCGCGCTGTCTGAGGTGAACGTTGCCCGCTGCAAGGCCTGGCGCGCGCGCTTCACGCCCGCCGACAGCAAGCCGGCCGTGCTCGCCTTTGATGGTGATGTGTATGGCGGGCTGAATGCCTCCTCGCTTTCGCTCGACGAGCTGGAGTGGGCGCAGTCGCACCTGGCCATCCTCTCCGGCCTGTACGGGGTCCTGCGGCCGCTGGACATGATCCGGCCCTATCGGCTGGAGATGGGCACGGCCCTGGCCGGCGATCACGGTGGAACGCTCTACGCCTACTGGGGAGACCGCTTGGCCGAGCACCTGAACAAGCGCGCAAAGGCCGAGGCCGCGCCGGTGATCATCAACCTTGCTTCGCAGGAATACTTCCGTGCTGCTAATCGGCGGGCGCTCAAGCCGCGCGTGGTCGAGTGCCAGTTCGAGGACTGGAAGAACGGGCAGTACAAGATCATCAGCTTCTTCGCCAAGCGCGCGCGCGGCCTGATGGCTCGATACGCGATCCAGCACCGCATCGTCACACCCGAAGGGTTGCGCGGCTTCGACATGGATGGCTATGTCTTTTCGCCCGAGGCCTCCACGGCGGAGAAAATGGTGTTCAGGAGGAAGTTGCCTTGAGTGCCCAAGCCATCACGCCCGAGCTGCGCAAATGGATCGTCGAACAAGCCCAGGCCGGTCACAAGCCTGAGGCTGTGCTGGCTGCCATGCGCACGAGCGGCTGGGAAGAGTCGGTGGCCATTCGCGCGCTGGAAGAGACGCTGCAGACGCATCTGCAAGGCCAGGGCAAGGCCAACGCCAACGCCCTGCCGAAGTCCAAGGCCGTCCCCGAGCCTGCCCTGGGCGGATCGAAGTCGGTGCTGATGGCGGACGGTCACGAGGTCAGGGTCTTGATGACCCTGCAACATCCTCGGGTCGTCGTGTTCGGCGGCCTGCTGTCCGACGCGGAATGCGATGAAATCATTGCACTGGCGAGCAAGCGACTGGCACGCTCCGAGACCGTGGCCACCGTCGGCGACGGCAGCGAGGTCAACGCCGCCCGTACGAGCGACGGGATGTTCTTCGAGCGCGGGGAGCATCCGGTCATCGCGAAGCTGGAGGCACGCGTCGCTGCCTTGCTCGACTGGCCGCTGGAGAATGGCGAAGGCCTGCAGATCCTGCGCTACAAGCCGGGCGCCGAGTACCAGCCACACTTCGACTATTTCGAGCCCGAGCATGTCAGTACGCCCACCATCCTCAAGCGTGGCGGCCAGCGCGTGGGCACGCTCGTGATGTACCTGAACACCCCCGAAGCCGGCGGCGCCACGACCTTTCCCGACATCAAGCTCGAGGTGATGCCGTGTAAGGGCAATGCCGTCTTCTTCAGCTACGACCGTCCGCACCCGATGACGATGACCCTTCACGGCGGCGCCCCTGTGCTCGCCGGCGAGAAATGGGTGGCAACCAAATGGCTGCGCGAAGGCCGATTCGAATAAACAAACCAGAGTAACGATGAAACTCAAAACACTGACCCTGAGCTGCGCCTTCCTGCTGGCCGCGGCTGTTCCGCTGGCATCCCAGGCGGGTGTGCACCAGAACCCTCAACCCGAGGCGCTTGCCGTCACGACCAAGCCGCATCTCAAGGCCGGCGTCAAGAAGCACAAGCCGGCAAAGAAGCACGGCAAGAGCAAGAAGAAGGGCGCCAAGAAGCCCCGCAAATCCGCCGCCCAACAAGCAACGCACTGAACACAGCCATGGCCCTGATCCGCTCCCTCGCTGCATCGGTTCTGATCTTCGCGGGGGCGGCCCAGGCTGATCCCTGGGTGGTTCGCGCCGAGTGGATCAGCGCCCACGAGAACTTCCTGGCCTCCGACGTGCTGCAGGGCCGCGGTAGTGCCACGCGCGACGAACTCATTGCGGCGACGTATATCGCGGCTCAATTCGAGAGTTATGGCCTCAAGCCGGCCCCGGGCATGAAGGGCTGGCTGCAAAGAGCGGAGATCACGCGGCAGCGTTTCCAGGGCGAACCCAAGCTTGCCTTCGGCGCCCAGGAGGTGGCCAAGGGTGTGACCCTGTTCGTATCCAACTCCCAGCCACTGAGCGGGCGCATCGTGCAGGCGGGGACGGAAGATCCGAAGGCTCTCACGTCAGGGCAGGGGGATGTTCTGCTGGTAACGGGTCCCGCGCCCTTGATGGCCTGGTATGGCGCGGCCGGCAAGGTCGGTGCCAAGCTCGTGATCGCGCGCGAAAGCGACGCCACCCGCGCTGGCTACGCCGAGATGGGCGGCGAGCCGCGCCTGCTGCGCTCCAACCCCGCGCAGCCGCGCCAGCGGGCGGCCCTGATCACGGTTCCAGAAATGATCTTCGTCCAGCTCGCCGCGGCGCAGGGGCAGACGCTCAGCTTCACACCGCCGCCCGTCGTCGACGCCAAGCTCGTGACAACCAACGCCATAGGCTATCTGCCGGGCAGCGATCGTGCTGCGGGCACCTTGCTCTTCACCGCGCATCTGGACCACCTGGGCGGCAAGGCCGACGGCACCGTCATGCACGGTGCCAATGACGACGCCTCGGGCACGGTGGCCGTGCTGGAGCTGGCGCGCGCGCTGGCGTCGGGGGGGAAGCCCCGCCGCTCGATTCTTTTCGTCTGCTACGGCGGTGAGGAGATGGGCCTGCTCGGGGCACGCTACTTCACCGAGCATCCGCCCGTGCCGCTCCAAGAGATCGTCGCCAACCTCGAGTTCGAGATGATCGGCGCTCAGGATCCGCAACTGCCGCAGCAGACCTTGATGATGACGGGATTCGAGCGCTCAGACTTCGGCGAGGCCTTGCAGCGCCAGGGCTTCCGCGTTACGGCCGATCCTTACCCGCAGCAGCAGTTCTTCCAGCGCTCCGACAACTATCAGCTGGCCCAAATGGGCATCGTGGCCCACACCGTCTCGGGCTGGGCCACGACGCCAACCTATCACTCGGCCGACGATGACATCGCCCACCTCGACCTGCCCTTCATGACGGCGGTGATCCAGTCCGTGATCGAGTCCGCGCGCTGGCTCGTGAACAGCGATTTCGTGCCGCAGTGGAAACCGGGCGGCAAACCCTGATTCAGCGCAGTTCGATACGCTCACCGTCGATCTGCAGATCGGGCCAGCGAGGCTTAACGGGTTGAACCCGTCCTTGTTCGATGGCCTTGCGCCAGTCTTCCAGGGAGCGCTTGCCACGGCGCGGGTCGATGGCCCAGGCTCTGCTGGCCTCCTGCCACGCGCCGCTTTGCCGCACATAGAGCGTCACCTCGGCGCTTGGACCTTCGCCGCTGATGAAGACGATCTCATCCACGCCGTCCCCGTCAAGGTCCTGGATCCAGACCAGGCAGTTAAGCTCAACGGACCTGCAACGATTCATCTGCCAAGCTTTGTCTCTCGTGACTGCGTCGAGCCAGGCGGCATCGACCTCGCGCCCTTTCGGGAGCACCAGAAGGTGCTGGTGCAGCTCGGACGCCGTGATGGGGCGACGCGCGCCCGCAGAGAGCTGGAGTTCTTGCAAGGCCTGCCGGGCGCGGGCGGCGTGCGCGCCGCCTTGCTTGTCGATGTCGCTCAAGGCCGCGTGACCGTAGCGTCCCATTCGGCTGATGCTTCTCCAATCGAATTTCTCGCTGGCAACGGCGCCGCTTTCTAGCCTGTCAAGCTGGCTCTTCACGGAGATGCGGTGGCTGTCTGCGATGGGGCTGATCAGGGCCACAGCAGCAATGATGCCCACAGCGCACACCGCCCAGTTGGCGGCCCGCACCCGGGCCATCCAAGGCTCTCTGCGCAACTGTGAGCTGGCATAGCCGAAGGCATAGAGCGTCAGCATCAGGCCCACATAGGCCGCCCAGACGCGATCGGGCGTCCAGCCGTGCTGCGAGACCCGGCGTGCCAGGGCGATGTCACCGATTGCGATGATGGGCAGCATGCTCAACCAGACCCAAGCCAGAGCCTTGGCCAGCCTGGGCGTGTACGGCGGTTCGGTGCGGCCGTCCTGCACAGCAGCGTTGAGCAGGCCGACGGCCAGGGCAGTGAACCAAAACGCATAGCTCGCGGCATTGCGCGTGGCGAACAGCGTGTCCAGGCCCGTGAATGGCAGGGCCAGCACCCAGCACAGGGCGAGCGAGAGCGCCAGCGGCAGCAGCCAGCTCACCAGCGTCAGCACGAAGCGGCGCAGGGCGAGCAGGGTGCCCGGACGGGCCAGACCGGTGCCGATGACCCAGGACACTGAGGTGGCGGTGACCAGGTATTGCGGCAGATGCTTTTCCAGCAACTCCCCCAGCCCATGCAGGCCGATGGCCTTCATCAGCAGGGCGCCGGCCCAGAGTAAGGCCCAGACGAGACCGGTGACGCCGATCGACAAGGGAATCAAGAGCCCGTTGCGCCAAGCCGCGTCGAAGTGGCGCGAGTAGTCGAGCCGTCGCGCCTTCGCATCCCAACCGCCGATCAGGCCCAGCAGCACGAAGGCCAGCACGACGGCGACGAAGACGTAGCTGAAGTCCGCCCGCATGTCCGGCACACTGTTCTGCCAGCCCGCGTGGGCGCCCAGCAGGGCGTAGCCCAGGCCTAGCAACAGTGCGCACGCTAGGCGTTGCGCGCCGCGCTCGAACACACCTGGCAGCAACTGCCAGGCGAGCGGCGTCATTGCGATGAAATAGGCCAGCGACCAGATCCAGGGCGCCGAACCGGCTGGCCAGAAATCCCCGTCCACTGATTCGTGCAGGGACCACAGGGCGAAGCCCTGCACGGCGCCGATCAAGGCATGAAGAGTCGGGCGCGTGTGGTGTTGTTCGTCCATCGGCCCATGATGCCAAAAAAACAAAAGCACCCGGGTGGGTGCCTTGCTTGCATCGAGGCCGAGGCGCCTGAGGCGCCTCGGGCGTCTTAGACGCGCTTGCGGTACTCGTGCGTGCGCGTGTCGATTTCGATCTTGTCGCCGTTCTCCACGAACAGGGGCACGGAGATCTCGAAGCCGGTGCCCTTCAGGCGTCCAGGCTTGAGCACCTTGCCCGAGGTGTCGCCCTTGACGGCCGGCTCGGTCTCGATTTCACGGACCACGGTGGTGGGCATTTCGACCGAGATGGCCTTGCCGTCGTAGAACACGACTTCGACGGTCATGTTGTCTTCGAGGTAGGAGATGGCGTCGCCCATGTTCTCGGCTTCGACCTCGAACTGGTTGTAGTCGCCGTCCATGAACACATACATCGGGTCGGCGAAGTAGGTGTAGGTGCAGTCCTTCTTGTCCAGAACGATCTGATCCATCTTGTCGTCGGCCTTGAAGACGACCTCCGAACCGGCGCCGTTCAGCAGGTTCTTCATCTTCATGCGCACGGTGGCCGCGCCGCGGCCGCCGCGGCTGTATTCGGTCTTGAGCACGACCATGGGGTCCTTGCCCTGCATGATCACGTTGCCGGCGCGGATTTCTTGAGCGATCTTCATAAGAGTATTCCGAGTATTCCTTGGGTGGGATGCGGGTGCCTGGGTAAGCCAAACACCTGGCGCGCCTGAAAACCCAAAATCTTCCCGTGGCGCGGCAAAGCCCTTGATTTTAGCCTGATTTGCCCACGAAGCCCAAGAGCTGGGACGTGAGATCGGGCTGGATCGCCAATTGCGAACGCCAAGCGAGGGCGTGCGATGCGTCGAGCGAAGGCGGGGCGGCGGGCCAATCGCCTAACTCGTTCCAGGCACGGAACAGCGCGGCCGTTGTTTCGTCGGGCTGGTAGCGTGCCAAGAAGGCCTCGAGTTTGGGGCCATGAGCGCCATCGTCCTGGAAGTAGATCTGCCAGAGGAAGGGCTTGCCGGCCCACTGGGCGCGCACGAAGGAATCTTCGCCGCGAACGCAGTTGAGGTCGCAGGCCCGTAGCAGACAGTCGTAGGCGGGCTGCGTCAGGTAGGGCAGGTCGTGCCAGCGAACAGCGCGCGGCAGCTGAGGCCGCGCGAAATGGCCGGGGCTGGCGAGGATCAGGGTCGGGGCATCGGCCAGCAGGTTCACCAGGGCCTGCACGTTCGCTTGCGGGTAGGCAAAGAGGCTCACCAGACGCTCGCCTTCGCGCCGCTCGAAGCCTGCGGGCAGGCCTGCAGGCTCATCCAGCAGGCCCGGTTCCCGAAGCAAGCCTCCGGTCCGGCTGGTGAAGCCGGGATAGAAAAAGTTCTTGGCCAGGCCCTGGGCCGGCCCGCTGAACTGCGGAGACGCGAGGCCGTGACTGCGCTCAACGTAGTCTTCCGCGCTCAGGTATTCCAGGTTGATCCAGCGGGGAGGGCGTTGGGCCATGCGCTGAAGAATGGCGTCAGGCAACTGGCAGCCGAACATCTCGATCACGGCATCGCCCAATTCCTCGGGCACGGCGTTCCAGTCCAGCACCTCGACGCCGCCGCGCTCGGGCGCCATCCAGGCCAGGGCGCTCGCATCGTCGAGCCACAGGCGCACGGTTTCGCCGCGCGCGCGCAAGTCGCTCGCCAGCCGCCAGGCCACGCCCACATCGCCGAAGTTGTCGATCACCCGGCAGAACAGATCCCATCTCATCCCGAAATTATCATCAGCTGCTATGGAGACGAACGAATCGAATCGCGAACTCGGCGGAAATCAGGTGGCCGAATGGGCGGCCGAGCGCGAAGCGGCCGAGGCCGCCGAGGCCCGCCGCGTGGCCGAGATGGAACAGGCCGCGCGCGAGGTGCGAGAGCGGTTGCTCGCCGAGGTGGCCGCCTTGCCGATGCTGCCGGGCGTCTACCGCTACTTCGACGCCCAGGACCAGGTGCTGTACGTGGGCAAGGCCAAGGCGCTGAAGAAGCGGGTGTCGAGCTACTTTCAGAAGGACCACGGTGGCACGCGCATCGGCATGATGGTGGCGCGCATCGCCCGCCTGGAGACGACGGTGGTGCGCACCGAGGCCGAGGCCCTGCTGCTCGAGAACAACCTGATCAAGGCGCTCGACCCGAAGTTCAACATCCTCTTCCGCGACGACAAGAGCTACCCCTACCTCAAGCTCAGCGGCCATGCCTATCCGCGCGTCAGCTACTACCGCGGCGCTGTGGACAAGAAGCACCGATACTTCGGCCCCTTCCCGAGCGCCTGGGCCGTCAAGGAATCGATCCAGTTGATCCAGAAGGTCTTCCGTCTGCGCACCTGCGAGGACACCGTCTTCGCCAACCGCAGCCGGCCCTGCCTGCTGTACCAGATCCGCCGCTGCTCGGGGCCCTGCGTGCCGGAAGGCCAGGGCGAGGCCTACGCGCGCGACGTGCGCAATGCCGAGCGCTTCTTGCTCGGCGAGACCGAGGAGGTCCTGGACGCCCTGCAGGCCGAGATGATGGCCTACGCCGAAGTGCAGCGTTACGAGGATGCGGCCGAGGTGCGCAATCAGATCCAGGCGCTGGCCAAGGTGCTGCAGCAGCAGGCAGTCGACGAGAGCAGCTCCACGGGCCGCGACCGCGACGTGGACATCCTCGCCGTCAAGCTCCAGGGCGGGCGTGCCTGCGTGAACCTGGCCATGGTGCGGGGCGGCCGGCACCTGGGAGATCGAGCCTTCTTCCCTCGGCGCGTCGACGAGGCCACGGCCGTGCTGATGACCGAGGACGAAGAAGTCGGCATCACGCCAGAGCAGCAGGTGCTCGAAGCCTTCATCGCCCAGCATTACCTGGAAGCGCCCGTGCCGGCCCTGCTGGTTGTCAGTCACGAGGTCGGCGCCGGCCTTGCCGAGGCGCTGAGCGCGCAGGCCGGCTACAAGGTGACCGTGCAGCCTCAGCCGCGCGGTCAGCGCCGCATCTGGCAGGAGATGTGCGTCAAGGGCGCCGAGCTGGCCCTGGCGCGCATCCTCTCGCAGGAGGGCTCGCAGCGGGCCCGCACGCAGGCCTTGGTGGAGGCCCTCGACCTGCAGGTCCCCGACCCCGATACCTTTCGCATCGAATGTTTCGACATCAGCCACACCGCAGGCGAGGCGACCATGGCATCGTGCGTGGTGTTCGAAGGGCATCAGATGCAAAGCAGCCAATACCGCCGCTACAACATTGAGGGAGTCACAGGTGGTGACGACTATGCGGCCATGCGCCAGGTGCTCGAACGCCGATACAGCAAGCTCGCGGAAGCCGCGCAGCTGGGCACCGGACGCCTGCCCGACCTCGTGCTCGTGGACGGTGGCCGCGGCCAAGTCAGCATGGCGCGCGAGGTGTTCGAGGAGCTGGGCCTGGATCTCTCGCTGATCGTCGGCGTGGAGAAGGGCGAGGGACGCAAGGTCGGGCTGGAGGAGCTCGTGTTCGCCGACGGCCGTCCCAAGGTCTACCTGGGCCACGAATCCGCCGCACTGATGCTGGTGGCGCAGATCCGCGACGAGGCGCACCGTTTCGCCATCACCGGCATGCGCGCCAAGCGCGCCTCGGTGCGCACGGGCGGCAGTCGACTGGAGGATGTGTCGGGCGTCGGGCCCAAGAAGCGCGCGCAGCTGCTGCAGCGCTTCGGCGGCGTGCGCGGCGTTGCGGCGGCCAGCGTGGAGGAGATCGCCAGCGTCAAGGGCATCAGCCGAGAATTGGCCGAGGAGATCTACCGTGCTTTGCGCTGAGCGCCGTCGCCATTGCCTGACCCTCGGTATGCTCGGGCTACTGGCGGCTTGCACGTCGGTCCCGCTGAGTCCTCCGCCACGACCGGCACCCCTCCCTCGCCAGGAACCCAGACCCGTGATTCCGCCCGCTCCCGTCCCTGCACCGGCCCCTTTGCTCGGCGTCAATGGCCTCCCGCTTCCGAAGACGCCTCGAACCGCGGCGGAACTGCGCCAGCAAGCCGCCGAGCGCATGGTGGCCGCCAACCCGACGCACAGCTACATGGGCAAGCCGCAGGACATCCTGCTGGCCATCCCGGTCCTGGAGGTGGAGCTGCATGCCGACGGTTCGATCAAGCGCATCAACGTACTGCGCAGGCCTGGTCAGGCACCGGAAACGCTGCAAATCGCGATCGAAGCCCTGCATCGCGCCGCGCCGTTTGGAGATGTCTCGCACCTGCCCACGCCCTGGACCTTCATCGAGACCTTCCTCTTCAACGACGACCGCAAGTTCAAGCCCAGAACTCTCGACGGAGGCTGAGCCTTGGCTGGTGCACAATCCCCGCACCATGTTCTTCACCGTGCCAACGCTGCTCACCTGGGCGCGCATCGTCGCGATCCCGGCCATCGTGGGGGTCTACTACCTGGACTGGCGGCCCGAGACCCAGAATCTCTTCTCCACCGTGCTGTTCGTCGTTGTCGCTCTGACGGACTGGCTCGATGGATATCTGGCCCGCAAGCTCAACCAAACCTCGTCTTTCGGCGCCTTCCTCGACCCCGTGGCCGACAAGCTCATGGTCTGCGCCGCGCTGCTTGTGCTCCTCTACCTGAAGCGGGTTGACGCACTGGTGGCCCTGGTCATCGTGGGCCGCGAGATCACAATCTCGGCGCTGCGCGAGTGGATGGCCCAGATCGGTGCCTCGCGCTCGGTGGCCGTGCACATGGTGGGCAAGCTCAAGACCACGGTGCAGATGGTGGCCATCCCCTTCCTGCTCTTCAACGGCAGCCTCTTTGGCCTCATCGATACGCACCTCTGGGGGACCATGCTGATCTACCTGGCGGCGGTGCTGACGATCTGGTCCATGGTGTATTACATGCAGAAAGCCCTGCCCGAAATCCGCGCGCGTGCCAAGTAAGAACGGACTTGGGCCGGTCTTGTTTGTATCGGGACTTGTCCCTGCTCATGCGCGAAAAAGAATGGGCCTAGAATCCGCTTCCCCGCGCTTGCTCGACGGCTCTTCATGCGTCGAATCTGTCCCCGGATCTCACCATCGGGCCGGCAGCCTCTCGCGGACCGAATCCACGCTCATGTGCAATCCTTTTGAGGGGGTACTTAAGTGAACAAATCCGAATTGATCGAGCACATCGCCAAGCAAGCCGACATTTCCAAGGCGGCCGCTGGTCGTGCCCTGGAGGCCGTGATCGGCGGCGTCAAGACGACGTTGAAGAAGAACGGCACCGTCTCGTTGGTGGGCTTCGGCACTTTCAGCGTGACCAAGCGCGCGGCGCGCACGGGGCGCAACCCGCGCACCAATGAGGCGATCAAGATCAAGTCGGCCAAAGTCCCCAAGTTCCGCCCCGGCAAGGCCCTCAAGGACGCCGTGAACTAAAGTCCGGACCTGTCCGGCATGAAAATTCCGGGTGCTTAGCTCAGTTGGTAGAGCAGCTGCCTTACACGCAGCATGTCAGCGGTTCGAGTCCGTTAGCACCCACCACTACAATGCACGCGCTGCCAAGGCGAACCTCCAGGTTCGCCTTTGTCATGTTGAGCCCCTTTTTCCTGAGCTTCTCGAGGTTTCCCGAGGTTCCCGATGTTTGAGTTCGTCCGCACCCACAACCGGCTGTTCCAGTTCCTGCTCCTGCTGGTGATCCTGCCGTCCTTCGTCCTTGTGGGCGTGCAGAGCTACACGAGCCTGCTCGACGGTGCCAACGCGGCCGTCGCCACGGTGGATGGCGCGAAGATCACGCAGAGCCAGTGGGCCGCCGCCGAGCGCCAGCAGATCGAGCGCATCCGTTCGCAAAATCCGACCATCGATCCCAAGCTGCTCGATACGCCCGAGCTCAAGAAGCGTGTGCTCGACGAACTCGTGCGCGAGAAGGTGCTGCAGACTGCTGCCGAGAAGGAGATGCTTGAGGCCAGCGAAGGCCGTACGAAGCAGCTCATCGAGACCGATCCGAGCTTTGCCGCGATCTACGACTCGAACGGAAAGATTAACGATGCACTGCTGGCCGCTCAGGGCCTCACGCGAAGTGGACTGCTGGCCAAGGTGCGCCAGAGCCTTTCGCAGCAGCAGCCCGTGGTCGGCGTGATCGAGAGCGGCTTTGCCGCTCCGGCCGTCGCCGTCGTGGCCTTCGATGCGATGCTGCAGCAGCGCGAGGTGCGCTTTCAGACCTTTGCGGCCAAGGATTTCGCTGGCAAGCTCAACCCGAGTGACGCAGAGATCGAAGCCTTCTACAAGGATGCGGCCAACGCCAAGCTCTTTGAGCAGCCCGAGAACGCGCAGATCGAATACGTGGTGCTCGATGCCGGCGCGCTCAAGACGGGCGTGAGCGTCAACGCCGAGGAGCTGCAGAAGTACTACGACGAAAACGCCTCGCGCTACACCGTGGCCGAAGAGCGCCATGCCAGCCACATCCTGATCAAGGCCAATAAGGACGCCCCCGCCGCCGACAAGGCCAGGGCGAAAGCCAAGGCCGAGGAGCTGCTGGCCCAGGCGCGCAAGAACCCTGCCGGCTTCGCCGAATTGGCGAAGAAGAACTCCCAGGACGAAGGTTCGGCACCCAACGGCGGTGACCTAGACTGGGTCGGCCGCCGTGCCATGGTCAAGCCCTTCGAAGACGCAATGTTCGCACTCAAGGCAGGCGAGATCAGCAACGTCGTCGAGACCGAGTTTGGCTATCACATCATCCAGCTGGCGGGTGTTCGCGGCGGCGTCAAGAAGAGCTTCGAGGAAGTGAAGCCGCAGATCGAGGAAGAGCTGCGCAAGCAACTCGCCCAGAAGCGCTTCACCGAACTGGCCGAGTCCTTCACCAACATGGTCTACGAGCAGCCCGACTCGCTCCAGCCCGTGGCCGACAAGTTCAAGCTCGCCGTGGTGACGGCCACCGTGACGCGCAAGCCGGCGCTGACGGCCAGCGGCGTGCTCGCCTCAGCCAAGCTGATGGATGCGGTATTCGCTCCTGAGTCGCTGCGCAGCAAGCGGAACACCGAAGCCATCGAGACGGCGCCGAGCCAGCTCGTCTCGGCACGCGTGGTGAAGTACAACCCCGCTCAGCCGCAGCCGCTGGCCGAGATCAAGGACCACGTGCGTGAGCTGCTGGTCGCGAAGCTGGCCAAGGCCCTGGCACTCAAGACAGGTCAGGAGCGTCTGGCGGCACTGCAGAAGGGTGGCGAGGCGGATGGCCTCAGCGAGGCGCTGGTGGTTTCGCGCGCCAAGCCCGGCCCCTTCGCGCCCAAGGTGCTCGATGGCGTGATGTCAGCCGAATCGTCCAAGCAGCCGGCCTTTGTCGGCGTCGATGCCGGTGATGGCATCTACACCGTGGTCCGAGTCGACAAAGTGCTGCCGCGCGACCCGGCCGTCATCGACATCAAACGCATGGCCAGCAGCTACGCGAACGCCTGGAACGGCGCCGAGAGCGATGCCTACTACAGCGCCATGAAGGCGCGCTACAAGGCCGTGATCAAGGCCCCGGCCCCGGCGGCATCTGCTGCGTCGGAGTGAAATAATTCGAATGAGCCGGTGGAATCCGGGCTATAATGTTCGACTTTCAGCGGTGGCTATAGCTCAGTTGGTAGAGTCCCAGATTGTGATTCTGGTTGTCGTGGGTTCGAGTCCCATTAGCCACCCCAAGATAAGCCTTCATGTTGACGCATAAGGCACCACAAGCCCCAAGTTAATCAATGACTTGGGGCTTTTTTCATGGCGTTGAAGACCATGTTGACGCGTTGCAGCCCAGGGGAACAAGGGGCACACTTCGGGGAACAAGGGCCGATTCCGGCGAATCCTCGAGGTTTGTTCCCCTATGCCGCTGACCGATCTGGAGTGCAAGAACGCGAGCTGTCCCCCCGACAAAACCCGGGTCCGTCTGGTCGACGGCGGAGGTCTTTACATTGAGGTCGCCAGCAACGGCTCGAAGCGCTGGTTCTGGAAGTACTACTTCTCCGGGAAGGAGAAACGCCTGGCCCTCGGCTCGTATCCCGAGGTCCCGCCGAAGACCGCTCGGCTGAAGCGAGACGAGGCTCGATTGCTGCAGCAGGCGGGCGCCGACCCGGCGCAAGAGCGTATCGTCGCGAAGCTGCAGCGCAAGGCCGCCAGCGTCAACACCTTCGAGGCCGTGGCCCGTGACCTGCACGAGCTCAAGGCGGCCGACTGGAGCGACGACTACGGCGCACGCTGGCTCGCCCGGCTCGAAAAGGACGTGTTTCCCTGGATCGGCAAGTTGCCGATCGCCGAGGTGAAGGCGCCGCTGCTGCTGAGCACGCTGCGCCGGGTCGAGGGCCGAGGCGTCAAAGAGCTCGCCCACTCGCTGCGCGAGGCCTGCGGCCAGGTCTTCAAGCACGGCAACCGGCTGGGTGCCTGCGAGCACAACCCCGCGGCAACGCTGAGCGGCGCGCTGAAGCCGGTGGCCACCAAGCACATGGCCGCGGTCCTCGAGCCCAAGGCAGCTGGCGACCTCATGCGCGCCATCCAGGCCTACGAGGGCCAGCCGACGACGCGCACAGCCCTGGAGCTGTCCGCGCTGATCTTCCAGCGGCCCGGCAACGTCCGGGCAATGGAGTGGGCCTGGATCGACCTCGACGCGGCCATGCTGACGATCCCGGCCGAATCGATGAAGCGCGTCAAAGCCGGCAAGATCAACGGCCGGCCACACTTCGTGCCGCTGGCGCCGCGGGCGGTCGAACTGCTCAAGGACCTTTGGCCGCTCACCGGCCACGGCCGCTACGTCTTCCCCAGCCTGCTCACCGGCGAGCGCCCCATGAGCGAGAACACGCTGCGGACCGCGCTGCGTCGCATGGGCTTCGACAACGAAACGATGACGCCGCACGGTTTCCGCGCGATGGCGCGCACGCTCATGGTCGAGCGCTTGAATGTGCACCCGGACGTCATCGAGGCCCAGCTCGCTCACGGCAAGAGCGGGCCGCTGGGCATGGCCTACGACCGTGCCGAGTTCATGGAGCAGCGCCGACAGATGATGAATCTGTGGGCCGAGTATCTGCAGCGCCTGGCCCAAGGGGCAGAGGTCGTTCCATTCCGAGCTGCTTGACCGTTCTGCCGCGCCTAGGCTGATCCCCGAAAACCCGCGACCCTGGCGGGCTGGCGCGGCTCCCGCATCAAGGGGCGCGAGGGAGCGCATGGACGACGAAATCTGGAATCTGGAAGGGGCAGCGCTGATCCTAGCCAGGGAACTTCACCCCGATGCGACTCCGACGGAGTGGGCGCGGGAATTGATCTATCGCCGACAAGAGTTGGCGGCCGAATTCAACGCGGCGACCGTGGCTGACGCCGTGGGTGCGGAGCGGCGATTTGGGCCGCTTGAATTTCTTCGGATCGTGACGGCCCGAGAGGCGCAGCGACGGCTTGACGATGCGGTGCGTACCGGGAGGCTCACCCTGCTGGATCCGGTCCTCGAGGCTCGCACGGATGTTGTCGAAGGGGCTTTCGTTCGAGCTGTTGACGTCCGTGCGCTCACGAAGGCGTTGCTTGGCAGCGAACCCGTCGTAGATGGCGCGGCCGGCGCCACAAAGCGCGTGCCAGCGCATCAAGCGCAGGAGCAGGCGATTCTGCTCAAGTTGAAGGAACTGGGCTTCGACCCATTGGCACTTCCAAGGCCTCCGGCCGGCAAGGTCTCTGAGCCCAAGAGCAAGGTAATGGATGCGTTGCGATATTCCGTCGACGTCATGAACAAGGCATGGCAGCGTCTGCGGAAAGAAGGAGCTATCAAAGACGCGCCGCCCTAGGCGGCGCCTTTGGGCCAAACTGGCCCAAGGCCCAAGGTTGTACGGCCCAGGGCTTCCACCTGACATTGGCCTCGCTCATCAAGTGAGGCCCTAATGCACCCCAGTAAGCCGCAACATCAATCTGAAGTCCGTTCGCGCGGAGCCCTTGCGCATCAGCCCATCGAGGCTGCGCGCGTGCCGGAAGCGCTTTTGACGATCCGGACGGTCCAGGCCCTGGTAGGTCTGAGCCCCACCACGATCAACCGCAAGGTCGCGGCCGGCGAGTTCGTGAAGCCGATTCGCCTTAGCAGCAGGTGCACGCGATGGCGGGCCGGTGAAGTGACCGCTTGGCTTGCCGCCCAGGCCGAGGTGAGCCATGCCGCATAAGCCGAAGCTGAGCCAACCGAAGGCGATCGAGCTCAGCGCCGACGACCTCGCCGACATCGCCCGCGCCCGCTCCGGCATGCCGCTGCCGCCGGCTCTGGCCCACAAGCTCGCCGAGATCGTCGCTGCGGCGCTCCGCGGCGATCGGGTCGAGGTCGTGCAGGCGGCTGAGACGCCTGAAGCCAAGCAGGACGCAACCCTCTCAGCTCGAGCTGCGCTGGCCGGCTTCGAGCTGGTGCGGCAGGCCGACAGCACCTGGCTGGCATCGCGCTGGGGGCAGTTCCGCACACTGGCCGACGACGAAGAGGTCGAGCGGTTTCTGAATATCGTGGGGGCGCCGGCATGAATGCGTCGTCAACATACCGCCGCCAGTTCGGCCAGAACGTGCCAGACCGGCCGCTGCGGCGTTTTTACCCGCTGCGCGGGCATCTCCTTACCCTTGGTCAGATTCGCGGCCCCTGGCGGCCCTCTGGCGCGGTCGGGTGCGCTGGTGTGTTCGCCGTGGTCTGGAGTACCCGACGCGGGGACTACTGGGCACCGCTGCACGACTTCGAGGCTGCCGATCAGCTGCGCCTGATCGACGCGTGCCGCCGGCTTGATCAGGCCGCGAATTTCAAGGGGTGCTGGCCCGAGGGGATGGCCACATGAGCGTCAGAACCTCGACCCGTGTTTGGGCCGAGTCAGCGCAGAGCGGCCCCCACCTGCTGATGCTGCTGGCCATCGCCGACTTCGCCGACGACGACGGCGTTGCCTACCCAGCGGTCGGCACGCTGGCCGAGAAATGCCGGATGCAGCTGCGCAACGCCCAGGTGCTCCTGGCCGCGCTGCGGCAGTCCGGTGAGCTCGAGGTGCGCGAGAACGAGGGGCCCCGCGGCACGAATCTGTACCGCATCACGCTGGCCGAAGGGGTGCAAGCTTTTGCAGGGGTGCAAAGGAATGCAGGGGTGCAAAGGCTTGCGCGGAGGGGTGCAAAGGCTTGCGCGAAACCCCTGCAAGGGCTTGCACCCGAACCGTCATTGAACCGTCAGGAACCGTCAGATACGTCAGTTGCTGCGCAACCTCGTCGCCAGCGTAAAGCTGCCGACAGCGTTCCCGCCTGTCCCAGTCAGGCCATCGTCGACCTGTACCACGAGGTTCTTCCGGAGCTGCCGCGCGTTCGCCTCATGACGAAGGATCGCAAGCACAGCATTCCGAAGGTCTGGGCTTGGGTGCTCACGAGCGCGAAATCCGATGGCAGCCGGCGTGCGACCACTGCAGCCGAGGCCCTCGAGTGGATTCGCAGCTACTTCGGGCGAGCCCGCGACAACGACTTCCTGATGGGCCGGACTCAACGCGGCGCCGGCCATGAGGGCTGGCAATGCGACCTGGACTTCCTGCTGACCGAGCGTGGCATGAAACAGGTCATCGAGAAGACTGCGGAGGCTGTCGCGTGAACGCACCTACCGACATCCCGACCGACGAGTCCGGCCTGCGCGTGCCGCCGCATTCGGTCGAGGCCGAGCAAAGCGTGCTCGGCGGCCTGCTGATCGACAACTCGGCCTGGGACAAGGCCGCCGACCTGCTGACCGACAGCGACTTCTACCGCTACGAGCACAAGTTGATCTTCGCCGCCGTCGGCAGGCTCGTGAACGCCGGCAAGCCGGCCGACGTTGTGACGGTTTTCGAGGAGCTGACCTCGATTGGCAAGGCCGAGGGCGGCGGCCTCAGCTACCTGAACGCGCTCGCGCAGAGTGTGCCGAGCGCCGCCAATCTGCGCCGTTATTCCGAGATCGTCCGCGAATATTCGCTGCACCGCCGGCTGATTGCGTTGGTCGACGCGGCCGCAGCGACAGCATGGGCCCCGGGGCTGCCCATGAGCGATCGGCTGGACCGCATCGCCGCTAGCGTCTCGGCGCTAGAGCGTGGCACCCAACGCCGCCAGCCCAAGGCACTCGCCGATCTCATCGTCGAGCGCATCGATCACGTCAACGCAGTCGCGGAGGGCAATGCAGCCGACTTGGGCTGGTCCACGCGTTGCGGCCCACTGGACGAAATGCTCAACGGGGGGCTGCGCCCCGGGCATGTTTACGTGATCGCCGCCCGCCCGGCCGTCGGCAAGTCCAGTTTCTCGCAGCAGCTCGCGCTGGTCCTGGCCGAGCAGGGGCTTCCGACGCTGTACCTGTCGCAGGAGATGCCCGGGTCCGAAGTCGCAGATCGCGCGCTCGCCAACCTCGGCCGCATCGGCTTCGGCAAGATCCAGACCGCGCAGCTCAGCGACGGCGAGTGGTCGTCGCTCTCGGAAGCCGTGGACCGCGGCGCCCGGCTGCCGCTGTTCGTGGACGACCAGGCCGCCCTGTCGATCGGCGACATCCGCGCCAAGGCCAGATCGGTCAAGGGCCTGCGAGTGCTGGTGCTCGACTACCTGCAGCTGTGCGCCGGCAGCGGCGACAACCGCAATGCCGAGATCGAGACCCTCTCACGCGGGCTCAAAGCCTTGGCGAAGGAGATGGGCATTGCCATCGTGAGCCTTTCGCAGCTCAACCGCGCTGTCGAAAGCCGCAATGGCCAGCGTCCGCGACTCAGCGACCTGCGCGATTCCGGCGCTGTCGAGCAGGACGCCGACGTCGTCGCCTTCCTATGGCGGGTGCGAACAGCCGGCGAGCGCCAAATCATCGGCCTGGCCGTCGAGAAGAACCGCCAGGGCCGGTGCGGCGCGTTCGGGCTGGACTTTGACGGCGACGTCCAGCGCTGGGCCGTGAGCACGGCCGACATCAGCGAGGACGCCGGCAAGGTCAAAGGCACCTACAAGAGCAAGGGCGGATTCGAATGACCTGGGTCCCGGATCATCAAGCCGACCTTTTCCCTGTAACAGCAGCCAGGGTGCAGCCAGCATGACGCGTGGTACTGGGAAGCCATTCACGCGCGGCACGTCCGGCAATCCGGCGGGCCGCAAGCCTGGCAGCGGCGAGATCGGCAAGCTGCGTGCGGCGATCGCGAAGCACCTGCCCGAGATCATCGCCAAGCAGGTCGAGCTCGCGCTGGCCGGCGACGCCCAGGCCGCGCGCCTGCTGCTCGAGCGCGTGCTGCCGCCGGTCAAGGCGGTGGAGCTGGCTGCGCCGATCAGCCTGCCGGCCGACGGAAGTTTGGTCGACCAGGGCAGGGCGGTGCTCAAGGCCGCCGGTGCCGGCGATCTCGCACCAAGCCAGGCCGCGCAGATGCTGGCGGGACTGTCGGCGCTGGCCGGCCTGATCGAAACCGACGACCTCGCGAAGCGGATCGCAGCAATGGAGAGGGCGCATGGCCAAAAACCTGAACCTTAGGAGGCGCCTCGACGCGCTGGAGTGCAAGCTGGCGCCGGCGCGCGAGATGCACTTCGTCAGCCTCAGTCGCTTCGGCGCTGCTGGGCAGCGTGAGGACGGCGAGGCGGCGCGGATCATCACTGGCTCAGGGCCCTCGTGGGATCGGCTGCCGGACGAGACCGAGACCGATTTCATGGACCGCGCGACGCGGGAGGCGCCCGCCGGCACATACGTGCTGGTGATCGTCGAGCGGCGGCAGACCGGAAGCGAAGAGGTCGACCGTGGATAGCCAGGGCCTCAGTGCCCGAATCGACCAAGCGCAGGCGCGGATCGAGGAAGCCGTCGCGCAGTTCGATCTGGTCGCGCTGCAGCTGTCGGGCGGCAAGGACAGCCTGGCCTGCCTTCAACTGGCGAGGCCGTGGTGGGATCGGATCCATGTGGTCTGGGCCAACGCCGGCGACACGGTGCCAGAGACGCGTGCGCAGATGGATGCCATCAAGGCCATGGTGCCGCACTTTCACGAGGTTCAGGGGCAGGCCGTGCAGACGCAGCAGACTGCAGGCTGGCCGGTGGACATGGTGCCAGCAGGCTCCTCCCCGTTGGGGCGTATGTTGGACCCCGACCAGGAACATCCCGCGCTGGTTGGACGGTACGAATGCTGCGCCCACAACGTGTGGCTGCCGATGCACAAGGCCTTGGCCGCCGCAGGCGTGAAGGCGCTCATTCGAGGCCAGCGAGACGACGAGCGTCTACGCAACTCCGCATACCGTCACGGCTCGATTGTCAGAGAGATCAATGCCAGCATCGTGTTGCCGATTCAGGAATGGACGGCGCTGCAGGTGTTCGAGTACCTCAAGCGGGAGGACGTGCCCATCCCGGCCCAGTACGCGTATGGGCTGACGTCACTCGACTGCTTGCACTGCACCGCCTACATGCACGAGCGCGAGCCGCTGCTGCGCTACCTGCGCGATCACCACACTGCGGCTGCGGCCGAAGTGGAGCGCCGGCTGAAGGTGATCGACCAGGCGCAAGACCGCGAGCGACGGTATCTGCGGGCTGCGATCGGGGCTAATGACTTGGATGAGCCGTCGCCGGACACCGCAGTCGTGCAGCGCTGGCATGCGGTCATGCTCGACCTTGCGGGCATCCGCAGCAGCTGACTGGACGCCAATGTCGCGCAAGCCTCGTCAACCTCGCGTGGAGTGGCTTCCTGGCCCGGCCGCACAGGAAGCCCTGCAGGTGCTGCGTGCGCTGCACCCCGGCCGCTCGCAACAGGAGCTGATCGACCTCGCGCTGATCCGCATGGCCTGGGCCGATCGCTTCCCGGCGCCGCAGATGCTCGGCGGAGACCGGATGCGCTGGACGCTGCCGGCCGCGCTGAAGCTGCCTCGGCTCACAGCCGTTCCGGAACTTCCACCGTGTGCACCGCAGAGCGGCACCGCCCAAAGTTCCGGGAAGGCTTGCAGCCGCATCGTGAGACAGCTGACCATGCGGGAAATTTCTGAGGACTGACGCCATGCATGCAGCGATTGCTCCCGCTCCCAAGCCACTCGCCGGCCGATTGCTCTCGCCCAGGGCCGCTGCCTTCCAACTGCTCGAGGCCGCAGCGCTAGCCGGCTACAGCAGCGCGGGCCGCGCCGGCCTGACGCCCATCCTGTCTGACGGCCAACCCGCGTACCGGGAAGACGACGTGCAGGCGGTTGCCGGCCTCATTCGCCATCGCCTGGAGGCGGCGTGATGCAGGCCCAGCAAGAGCTCTCCCAGAACGGTGAACGGCCCAGCCGCGCGACCGTGCCCATCTTCACGCCGTGGACCTGCTTCGAAGACCAGGATCCGGCGGCTTCGAATGGGTTGACCTCAGATCAAAACGCCTTCTGCGATCAGCGCTTCCGCTGGTTCGTCGCGGAGGTCGTGGCCAGCGAGATGCCCTGGCTGCTGCCCATCGTGCAGGCCGCGGGCGGACTCATTTCGGCTTTCCCGGGGGCGTTGGAGGTGATCCTGCCCGACGGCACCCGGATTCCTGTCCCGCAACTTGCCGCCCACCTCACGATGCTGCCGTGGCACACGGTTGGCGAGTCGATGAATTGATCCACAAGCCGACCGAAAGGTAACCATGAACATCAACTCCACGCCGACGTTGCCTGGCTCCTACGGCGATCCTCAGCAACCGGACCCGTCGCAGTCCCAGCAGCTCACGCCGCAGCAGAAGATGGCGATGATGCTGATGGGTCAGCAACCGCAGGTCAATCCTCGCGGCGCCTATTCGCCTCTTCAGGGGTTGGGCACGCTGGCCAATTCCATGGTGGCCGCGCGACTGTGGAATCAGCAGCAACAGCCGCAGCCGTTCCAGCTGGGCAGCAGCGTTCCGCAGGCCGCACTGAACAACGCCAACACGAGCCAGGATCCGCTCGGCGCGCTCGCGCTACAGCAGGGCTGGACTACGCCGAGCAACTGAGGGCAATCACATGGCCAATGTGCAGAACTTCCAGCCCGGCGGAATGAATCCAGTCGCCGCGCAAGACCCCAACTACGTCCTTCAGCAGCTAGAGGCGCAACGGCGCGCCAAGTTGGCCGACGCGTTGATGGGCCAGAGCATGGCGCCGATCGACTACGACCCGCGCGGCCGTGTCTCCTGGACCCAGGGACTCGCGAAAATGCTGCAGGCCTACGAGGGCGCCAAGCTCGGCGATCAGTCGATTCAGGACCAGGCCAACGCGATGGCCACGGGCAACCGAGCGATGGCCGCGCAGTTTGGGTTCTCCCCGCCCGGAACCGGTGGCGCCCAGGGCGTTCCCAGCGCACCTACGGTGCCGGCCGGTGCGGCGCCCGGTGCACACACTTCGCCCACGTCGACTGCGCTGGGCCCTGACGTTGGTCATGAGTCGCTGCACGCCAACGATGCGCCGCTGCAGGCTCAACAGCCGAGTCCGACCGATCCCGCCGGCCCCAACGCGCAACCCGCGGCACCTGTGTCCAATGGCAGTGGCCTGGCAGGAGGCAAGGGTCAACAGATGCCTCCGCCATCGGGATCGCAAGCCTCTGCGCCTCAAGGCTTTCCTCCGCAGGCCTATGCCTCGCCCCAGGGCGGTCCGCTGCAGATGCCTGGGATGTCGCCGCAGCAGGCGTACATGGCCTACATGGCGGACCCGAACGCCTACATGACGCAGTTCATCCAGCGCTCCGACAACCGCACGGACTTCAGCAAGTCGCTGACCTCCATGGGCATCGATCCGAATTCGCAGGTCGGGCGCCAGATCATGGGCGCCTGGATCAGCAAGCAGACCTACATCGCCCCGGAGAATGCGCGGCCAGGCAGTTGGACCCTCAATCCGGATGGGTCGCGGCGCTTCAATCCAGCAGTTCCCCAAGGAGCTGAGCCGGTCTTCGACATGAACGGCAACATGATCGGCGTGCGGCCGATGGCCGGCGCGGCCGGCGTCGCACAGACCCAGGCTGAAGCCGAAGCCGGCGGCCGCAGTCGCGGCACGCTGTTCCCGTCGATCGACAAGCAGACTGGGCGCGAGACGATGGTGCCGGGCGGCCAGTTCTTCGGCCCGGCAGCTGGCCCGCAAGGGGCCCCCGCTCAAGTCGGCCAGGGCGGCCTCAGCCCGGGGCGCTTCGCCGGCTATACGGCGCCGGGCTGGCAACCACCGACAACCAAGCTCGGCCCTGGCGAGAGCGACCTGGGGACGGCCGGCGCGGCGCGCATGACGGACCTGCAGCGGCAGGCCTCGGAGAGTCCAACGCGCGTCAACGTGCTCGACAACATCCTGGCGCTGTCGCGCAGCGGCGTGGCCACCGGACCGAACCAGGATTGGAAGAACAAGATGCAGGGCGCGTTTGCCGACACCGCGATCGGCGCTCGGCTGGCGGGCCTGGTGGGCATGGACCCGAGGACCGACGTGGCGCGCTACAGCGAGATCACCAAGTTCATGCAGCAGAACGCGAATCGGAATTGGCAGGCAGCCGGTGGCACCGGAACAGACGCCCAGCTCGATGCGCAGATCGCGGCGAACGTCAACAAGGGCATGTTCCCCCAGGCCGTGCAGGACGTGGCGCTCTGGAACAAGGGCTCCGAGCTCGCGCTACAGGCCAAGGCCAAAGCCCAGCAGCAGTGGGCTCAGCAGCCGGGCAACTCACCGATGAACCAGGCCCAGTTCGAACAAGGCTGGCGCCAGGGCTTCGATCCCCGCGTCTACCAGCTCTCCGCTATCGGCCAGTTCGATCCCGGACGCCTCGCGCAGTTCACGCAGAACATGTCTGCCGCTGATCGCGCAGCACTCCTGAACAAGTACCAGTTGGCCAAGCAGCAAGGATGGATTCAATGAGCACCGATACCCTCGATCCCGTCTTCCAGGCCGCGGGGCAGCGCTTCGGCATCGATCCAGATCTGTTGCGGGCCCAGGCGCACGTGGAGAGCAACTTCAACCCGCAGGCCGTCAGCCCCAAGGGCGCGATCGGCCTGATGCAGATGATGCCAGACACGGCCAAAGCACTGGGTATCGATCCGACCGACCCCGCGCAGTCGATCTTCGGCGCCGCCTCGCTGATTCGGCAGAACCTGGATCGCTATCAGGGCAACCTCGAGGCTGCCGTGGCGGCCTATCACGGTGGCACGGATCCGCAGAACTGGGGCCCACTGACCCAGAGCTATGTGGGCAAGGTGGCGGACACGTTTCAAGGGCTGAAGAACAGCGGCGCGATGACGCCAACGAGCAGCGCCGGCCCAGGGGATCAGGATCCCGTTCTGGCGGCGCTGAGCGGCTCGCAGCATGCGCCACAGGGCGGCCCCGTGCAGGCACCGCCGAATGATCCGTACATGGACGCCCCCGGTTTGCCAAGCAATCAGTTGATGACGGCATGAAGGTTCGATTGCACCCGTACATTCGGACTTTTGCTGCGGCTTGTCACCGCTGTCCCTGATGGGATTTGCTGGTCGG
>Ga0213872_10000536_pt1 | contig 29783 bp, 18 predicted proteins | sample VelepicomBERX_R2_FD_160071 | JGI IMG/M metagenome (GOLD analysis project Ga0213872, IMG submission 160071) | Rhizosphere microbial communities from Vellozia epidendroides in rupestrian grasslands, the National Park of Serra do Cipo, Brazil - RX_R2 | ecosystem: Host-associated > Plants > Roots >...
GAGATCGCGGCGGGAGAGCTGGGCGCAGACCGCACCATCGAGACTCTGGCGGCCTTGCAAGGCGCTTGTCCCGACCGCTCGTTCGGCTAGACTTGGGCCATGCCGCACGCTGATTTCGTTCATCTCCGCCTCCACACCGCCTATTCGCTCGCCGAAGGCGCGATCCGCATCAAGCAGCTGGTCAAGACCTGCCAGGCCGAGCAAATGCCGGCGGTGGGTATCACCGACACCGGAAACCTGTTCGGCGCATTGGAATTCTCCTCCGCCTGCGCCGAGGCCGGCATCCAGCCGATCATCGGCGTGCAGTTGGCCGTGCGGCGCGAGGCCGAGCAGAGCCGCGGCTTCGGCGGCGTCGAAAAGATGCCCGAGCCGGATCAACTGGTGCTGCTGGCGCAGAACGAGGCCGGCTATCTCAATCTGATGAAGCTGGTCTCCAAGGCCTTCATGGAGACCGAAGCGCCGGAAACGCCCCAGGTGGCGATGGAGGATGTCGAGCGCTGGTCGTCCGACCTGATCGCGCTCACGGGGGGCATCCACGGCGCGGTCGGGCGGATGCTGGGCGAGGGCCATGCGCCGAAGGCCGAGGCTATGCTGCTGCGCCTGGCGGCGGCCTTTCCCGGCAAGCTCTATGTCGAATTGCAGCGCCATGGGTTGGAGATCGAGGACCGCATCGAGCCGGGCCTGATCGATCTCGCCTACAAGCACGACCTGCCGCTGGTCGCCACCAACGAGCCCTTCTTCTCCGACGAAGGCATGTATCAGGCCCATGACGCGCTGATCTGCATCGCCGCAGGCGCTTATGTGTCGCAGGATGACCGCCGCCGCCTGACGCCCGAACATCGCTTCAAGACCGCCGCCGAGATGCGCGCCTTGTTCGCCGATATTCCGGAAGCGGTCGACAATACGCTGGTGATCGCCCAGCGCTGCGCCTACATGGTCAAGAAGCGCAAGCCGATCCTTCCGCCCTTCCGCATGGAGGACAAGACCGAGGCGGACGTGCTGCGCCAGATGACCCTCGAAGGGCTGGAGGAGCGCCTCGAAAAGCACGTCTTCACCGAGGGGATGTCTGCCGAAGAGCGCGAAACCGCCGCCAAGCCTTACCGCGAGCGTGTCGATTACGAGCTGGGCATCATCATCCAGATGGGTTTCCCCGGCTACTTCCTGATCGTGTCGGACTTCATCCAATGGGGTAAGGCGCATGGCGTGCCGGTCGGGCCGGGCCGCGGCTCGGGCGCCGGTTCGGCGGTCGCCTGGGCGCTGACCATCACCGATCTCGATCCCCTTCGCTTCGGCCTGCTGTTCGAGCGCTTCCTCAATCCGGAACGCGTCTCGATGCCTGACTTCGATATCGATTTCTGCCAGGACAAGCGCGAGCAGGTGATCCGCTATGTGCAGAAGCGCTATGGCCACGATCAGGTGGCGCAGATCATCACCTTCGGTAAGTTGCAGGCCCGCGCGGTGTTGCGCGACGTCGGCCGTGTGCTGCAGATGCCCTATGGCCAGGTCGACCGCCTGACCAAGCTGGTGCCGAACAATCCGGCCGATCCGATCAGCCTGAAGGACGCCATCGAGCGCGAGCCCTTGCTGAAGGATCTGCAGAAGAGCGACGAGCAGGTCGCCCATCTGCTCGATATGGGCATGAAGCTGGAAGGGCTTTACCGCCACGCCTCGACCCATGCCGCCGGCGTGGTGATCGGCGATCGTCCGCTCGACGAGCTGGTGCCGATCTATCGAGACCCGCGCTCCGACATGCCGGTCACCCAGTTCAACATGAAATGGGTCGAAGCCGCCGGGCTGGTGAAGTTCGACTTCCTCGGCCTGAAGACGCTGACCGTGCTCTATCGCGCGGTCGAGAACATCAAGCGCACCACCGGCAAGATGATCGATCTCGCCGCCATTCCGCTGGATGACGAAAAGACCTTCCAGATGCTGGCGCGCGGCGAGACGGTCGGCGTGTTCCAGCTGGAAAGTACCGGCATGCGCGACACGGTGCGCAAGATGCGCGCCGATAGATTCGAGGACATCATCGCGATCGTGGCGCTGTATCGCCCGGGTCCGATGGACAACATTCCGCACTACATCGCCGTCAAGCATGGCGAGGAAGAGGCGGATTACATGCATCCGCGCCTGGAGTGGATCCTGAAAGAAACCCACGGGATCATGATCTACCAGGAGCAGGTGATGCAGATCGCCCAGGAGCTGTCGGGCTATTCGCTCGGCGGCGCCGATCTGCTGCGCCGCGCCATGGGTAAGAAGATCCAGGCGGAGATGGACGCCCAGCGCAAATTGTTCGTCGACGGCGCGGTGGCGAGGGGGGTTCCCGAGACCAAGGCGTCCGAGATCTTCGACCAGGTCAACAAGTTCGCCGGCTACGGCTTCAACAAGTCGCACGCCGCCGCCTATGCGCTGGTGTCGTACCAGACGGCCTATCTCAAGGCCAATTACCCGGTCGAATTCCTGGCCGCGTCGATGACCTACGATATGCACAACACCGACAAGCTGAACATCTTCCGCCAGGATCTGGACCGGTTGAAGATCAAGCTGTTGCCGCCCGACATCAACAAATCCGGGCCGGATTTCTGGGTCGAGCAGACCCCCGACGGACTGGCCGTGCGCTATGCCCTGGCGGCCTTGAAGAATGTCGGCGCCGCCGCGATGGAAGCCCTGGTGGCCGACCGCAAGAGCAACGGCCCGTTCAAGTCGATGGCCGACTTCGCCAAGCGCGTCGACGGCAAGGCGATCAATAAGCGCCAGATGGAAAATCTGGTGCGCGCCGGCGCCTTCGACACGCTGGAACCGAACCGGGCCAAGCTGTTCGACGGTATCGAAACCGTGCTGCGCGAGGCCGCGTCCTCGGCCTCCGAGCGCGAGACCGGGCAGGAGAGCCTGTTCGGCGGCATGACGGGCGGCACGCCGACCCTGGTCATTCCGAACCGCATCGAATGGCCGCCGATGGAAAAGCTGCAGAACGAGTTCGAGGCGATCGGCTTCTTCCTGTCGGCCCATCCGCTCGACGCCTTCGCCAAGAGCATGAAGCGCCTCGGCGTGTTGACCATCGCCGAACTGCCCAAGCATCTGGCAGGCGGCGGCAAGAGCCGCGTCAAGCTGGCCGGCCTTTTGAACGCCAAGCAGGAGCGCATCTCCAGCCGCGGCTCGAAATTCGCCTTCCTGACCATCTCGGACGCCACCGGCCTGTTCGAGGTGATGATCTTCTCGGAAGTGCTGGCCGCGTCGCGCGATCTGTTGCAGGTCAACACGCCGCTGCTGATCACGGTGGAAGCCCGTCTCGACGACGAACAATTGCGCCTGACCGGCCAGGTGATCGAAAGCCTGGACCAGGCGGCGGCCAAGGCGGCGGCCGGCCTCAAGATCGTCATCAACGACCCGTCGCCCTTGCCGCAGCTCAAGGAATTGGTGAGCAAGGAAGCCAAGGGCAAAGGCCGCATCGCCCTGGTGGCGCAGAGCGAGGAGCGCGAGGTGGAGGCCTGGCTGGCGGGGGGATATGCGCTGTCGCCGAACATGATCGGGACTCTGCGGAATTTGCCCGGCGTGGTCGAGGTTCAGGAAATTTGACGGCGCCCTCCATGTTCGACCAGATCGTCAAATTCTTCAGCGCGCCGGAGGCGGCTTCCCGACCCGGATCGCCAGACGCGACGCGCCTCGCCATTGCCGCCCTGCTGGTCGAGGCGGCGAAGTCCGACGGCACTTATCGAGAAGGCGAGCGCTATGTCGTCGCAGGGCTGCTGCGCCGGATGTTCGGCGGCGAGGAGGCGGACGCCGAAAGGCTGGTGATCGAGGCGGAGCACGCCTTGGCCCAGTCGGTCCAGCTGTTCCGCTTCACCCGCCCGATCGTCGAGCGGGTTCCACCCGAAGATCGCATCGGCATCGTCGAATTGCTGTGGGAGACGGTCTATGCGGATCGGATCCTGACCGCCGAGGAGGACAGCCTGGTCCGCCGGGTCGCCGGGCTGCTCTATGTGTCCGACCGGGATCGCGGCGCTGCGCGCTTGAAGGTGCTGAAGCGGCTCGGGATCAGCGAGTAGTTCCGCAAAATCCTAGTTTGTAGAATAGTTCGACTCTATATTTAAGCATTCGGTAGCAGAAACCCAGACGCCTTGGGTAATGCGCAGGCGCTCTTCCTGGGGGACGGGCCATGAATGAGCGGGGCTTTCAAAAAGCTCTGAAGCGCGTGAAAGAGAGCGGTAGCGGCGAAGAGCTCGCATCGTCTGTTCGGAGCGCTTTGGCAGCCATGCTGGGTCAGGCAGAGGATCGGGACCTTTTGGTCTCGCTGACGGCTCAAGCGGAAACCATCACCAACAGATTGCCCAAGAATGCTTCCGGCAAACAGCTGGGTGAAATACGTCAGGCCATCGTGCGATGCGTTTTGCTGTTGGAGACCGCAAAAAAGCGTCGAACCGGTGGGGAGCCGCCGTCTTTTTTTAGCGATACCAGGGTGAAGATAGTTATCGCCGCTGCAGCTTTAGTGGCGGTGTTCTATGCGTGGCTACTAAGTAAATAGGTCAGGCCAGCGCGATCATGCACCCACGCGCCGAGGAGCGGATCAGGCGGCGTTCCGCTTCCAGCTTCTCAGCCTGGTTCAGATTTTCCAGGAACTCCACCTTTCCGCCCGACAGCGCCGCGACCGGGATTCCGCCGCGATAGAGCAATCGGTTGGCGGTCAGGCCGGCCAGTTTCCCGCCGGGAGTAAGGATTCCGACCAGATTGAGCGGATCGGCCGCCGACAGCGACACCCATTGCTCGGGATCGGGTTTGCGCCGGATGTCGCGCAAAGCGCTCACCGCCTCGGGCAGGGCATATTGTTCGCCGGCGAAACCGGCCACGAAGCGGCCGCCGCGGATTTCGCCGCGCGCTTCCATCCGCCGATAGACCCGCAGCAGATCGCGCCAGGGCGGCAGCCAGCCGGACTCGCGGACCAGCATGCGCCAGAACACCACGCCATAGCGGCGTAAAAGAGTGCGCGCCGCCTGTTCGACGGCGGCGTCGTGGCTCAGTTCGGCGCCGTCTCTTCTGGGCCGGCGGATCAGCGACCAGCGGCCGCCGCTTTCGATATCGAAATCCAGCACTCTGCCACGGCGTTTGGCGCCGGCCATCGGTTTGCGCTGGTTCGAGGGGACGAGGAGGGCGCGCAGTCCGGCGAAGGAATCCGAGGTCACCATGCCCAAAGCGACCAACTCGCCCAGGGCTTCCTCGGCTTGGGAGCGCAGCAGATGGGCGCCGGCGGTCAGTTCGTCGAAGAACAGCGCTCCCTCATGTTTCAGGCACTCGAGCACCGCCTTGGCCTGCGGTCCCGGCTCGCCGCAATCGGCGGCGGGCACAAGCGCCATCCATAGCGGCACATGGCGGCGGTCGAGCAGGGCGATCGGCGTGGAGCGCACCGGAGACACCGACCGCGTGCGGTCAGGCGTCGGCGGCGGCACGGTGAGGCGTGCCCAGGCGATCTTGCCGGCCTGGCACTGGGCATCGAGCCAGTCGGGCTCGTAATCCTTGACCCGCGCCGGCAGGATCTCGGTCTCCCAGGCCCGCGCCGGTGCCTCGAAGCCTTCCAGCCCGGCCAAGGCGACCGGCAAAGCGTCGGGGCCTTCGAGGCGGGTATCCTCGGCGACATGCTGCCAGGCGAACAGGAAGCGCAGGTAATCGCGTGCCGGCACCGGGTCGATTTCGGCGCGCAGGCGGCGGATCGTATATTGATGGATGCGCGCCAGCAGCCGGCGGTCGCACCATTGCTCCTCGTTCAATCCGGTCTCGAAACGACCGCGCATGACGCCGCCATCGGCTTCCAGGGTAAGCAGAGCTGCGGTGACGTCGCTGTCCGAAAGATCGAGGGGTGCGGCCAGTTGCGATGGCGTGACCGGGCCCAAGCCCTCCAGTCGTCCGCGCAGAATGTCGGTCAAAGACTCGTCCAGGGATTGGAACTCGGCGGCGCGCTCGGCGGGAACCCACAGGCGGCGGTCCTTGAGGTGAACCACCCGCCGGTCGCGGCCCAGCGTTTCCAGCCATCCAGCCCATTCCGGGGTTTCCGCCACTTCCTCTTCGGTGAGGAAGGCCAGCCATAGCAGCGAATCGTGCAATTCCTCGGCATCGATCGGATCGGGCCAGGCTTCCTCGCGCACTCGGGCGATGGCTTCGGGATCGAGCTTGCCGAGGTCGGAGACGCTGTCCGGGTCCTGCCAGCGCCGTCCCATCACTGCCTGGGTGCGGCGTTCCTCCAGCGGGGCGTCGTCGAGGAAGGCGTAGGGACGGGCGGATAGAACCTCCATCGCCAGCGGCGACGGTTCGGTCAGGTCGCAGGCGACGATCTTCACCTCGCCGGCCTCGATGCGTTTCAGCAGCCGTTCCAGCCCTTCGATGTCCATCGCCTCGTGCAAGGCGTCGGAAATGGCCTGGTTGGTCAGCGGATGGTCGGGCACCTCGCGCTCGCCCACCAGATTTTCGGCGCAGGCGATCTGGTCGGGGAAGACGGCGGCGATCAAATCCTCGGCCAGCATCCGCATGAGCTGCGGCGCCACCTTCTTGCCGGCGCGAAAGCGGGGAAGGGCCAGCGACACGCCCGCCACCCAGCGCCAGCGCGTGATGAACATCGGCGCGTCGAGCATGGCCTGGATCAGCACGTCGCGCACGCTGTTGGAATGGAGATAGCGCGCCACCTCGGCCAGGTCGAAGCTGTGCGCGGTGGTGAGCGACAGCACGATATTGTCCTCGGTCGCCGCCGCCTGAAGCTCGAAATTGAATTTGCGGCAGAAGCGTTTACGGAGCGCCAATCCCCAGGCGCGGTTGATCCGGCTGCCATAGGGCGAATGGATCACCAGCTGCATGCCGCCGGCTTCGTCGAAGAAGCGCTCCAGCACGATGCAATCCTGGGTCGGCAGGCAACCGAAGGCGTTCGCCGCACCGGCCAGATAGTCGGTCAGCTGGCGGGCCGGCGCCGCGCCAATACCGATTTCCTGGGTCAGCAGATCCTGCGCTTCGGCGATGTTGTCGGCGATATCGGATCGTAAGCGGGAAACCGCCAGGGATAACTCATCCGTGCGCCCCGGCGCTTCGCCGATCCAGAAGGGGATGGTCGGCGGCTGGCCCTGGGCGTCCTCGACGCGCAAAGTGCCACGCTCCACCCGCAGGATGCGATAGGACAGATTGCCGAGCTGGAACACGTCGCCGGCCAGGCTCTCGATGGCGAAATCCTCGTTCACCGTGCCGATGACGTGGTTGTCCGGCTCCAGCAGAACCTGGTAATCGGCGGTGTCGGGGATGGTGCCGCCCGAGGTCAGCGCCGTGGTGCGCGCGCCGCGCCGGCCGCGCAGCACCTTGTTGATGGTGTCGTGATGGATCAGGGCGCCGCGCCGTCCATAGCGGGTGGCGAAGCCTTCGCCCAGCATCTTCAGCACCTTGTCGTATTCGGCCCGCACCAAGGCGCGATAGGGCCAAGCGCGGCGGAAGCGCTCGAACAGCTCATCCTCGCCCCAATCCTTGGCGGCGGCTTCGGCGACGATCTGCTGGGACAGCACGTCGAGCGCGTTCTCCGGAATGGTCAGCCGGTCGAGTTCGCTGCGCCGCACACTGTCGAGCAGCGCCGCGCATTCGACCAGATCGTCGCGCGAGAGGGGGAACAGCCGCCCTTTCGGCGTGCCGCCGACCATATGTCCCGAGCGTCCGACCCGCTGCAGGAAGCTGGCGATCGAACGGGGCGAGCTCAATTGGCAGACCAGATCCACGTCGCCGATATCGATGCCGAGTTCCAGCGACGCGGTGGCGACCAGCGCCCGCAATTCGCCACGCTTCAAGCGCTGTTCGGCGGCCAGCCGGTGTTCCTTGGCCATGCTGCCGTGGTGAGCGGTGACGGCATCGCTGCCCAAACGCTCGGTCAGCTCGCGGGCGACCCGTTCCGCCATCCGCCGTGTGTTGACGAACACCAGCGTGGTCTTGTGCGCCTCGATCAGCGAGGAGAGGCGGTCATAGACTTCGGTCCACACCTCGCCGGACATCACCGCTTCCAATGGCGAACCGGGGATCTCGATGGCGAGGTCGCGCTGGCGCTGATGCCCGGTGTCGATGATGGCGGCGTCGGCGGCGGGCTTGCCCTCCGCATCGGCGCCGACCAGGAAGTTCGCCACCTCGCTGATCGGGTTTTGCGTCGCCGACAATCCGATGCGCAGCAGCCGGTCGCCGCACAAAGCCGACAATCTCTCCAGCGACAAAGCGAGATGGACGCCGCGCTTGTTGGGCGCCATGGCGTGGATTTCGTCGAGGATCACCGAACGGGTGGTCGACAGCATCTGCCGGCCCGATTCCGATCCCAGCAGCACATAGAGCGATTCAGGCGTGGTCACCAGGATGTGCGGCGGACGGCGGCGCATCTTGTCGCGCTCGGAATTGGGGGTGTCGCCGGTGCGCACCCAACTGCGGATATCCACCTCGACATGGCCGCGGCGGCGCAGTTCCTCGGAAATGCCGGCCAGCGGCGCTTCGAGATTGCGGTGGATGTCGTTGGAGAGAGCCTTGAGCGGCGAGACATAGACGACCTGCACCGCGTCGGTCAGCGTGCCGCGCACACCCTGGCGCACCAGATCGTCGATGGCGGCCAGGAAGGCGGCCAAGGTCTTGCCCGAACCGGTGGGAGCGGCGATCAGGGTATGCTGGCCGGCCTTGATCTTGGGCCAGGACTCGGCCTGGGCCGGTGTGGGCGCGCCGAAGGTCCGCGCGAACCACCCCGCCACGGCGGGATGGAACAGCCCGGGATCGTCGGCCGATCGATCGGCGAACAGGGGCAGCGGAGCGTAATTCACCCCGCCATCATAGGGGATGGTGGGGTGAAAAGGGAAGTTTTGTTCTGTTTTTGTTTTCGTCGATTACATGCCTATCTTCGTGTTCTCCAGCCAGCGGTCGATCTCCGGCAAGGCGCGGCGGCGCGTCTCGGCGTTGCCGCGGATCTCGGCCTCCACCTTGCGCAGCGCGCTGTCGCCGGACGCCGGGATGTGGGCCTTGGCGAAGTCCGACAGGGCTTTCAGGATTTCGAGGTCGGACGAGGGCTGGGCCAGAGTGGGGACGTAGCGGGTGCGCGCCATGGTCTCCAGCATCGGCTCGATCGCGCTCCAATGCTCGACGGCATAGCCGAGCGCCTTGGCCGGATAGGCCGCCGACACGCGGCGGATGATGGCCGGCGCGGTGGTGGTTTCCATCTCGCCCGACAGCGACAGGGCCAGCGCCTTGTCCGCCAGGGCCGGATCCTTGGCGTTGCCGAGCAGGCGGTAATATTGCGCCTTCTCAAGCGCGGTCGGGGCCGATTTCGCCAAGCTATGCAACTGGTCCCAGATCGCCGGATCGGCATTATCGGCCACGATGACCAGCACCGTCTCGCGCACGCTGGCCTCCAGCGTTTCGCCGGCCACCAGGCGCGCAAAGCGGTTGCGGGCTTCCGCCACGGTCGCCGCGTCGCCTGTCCGTCCCAGCGCGATCAGCGCGCTGCTGCGCTCCTCTGCGGTGTTGACCGGGTCATTCGGCTTCGGGTCCCAGCCCAGGCGGGCGACGACCGGGCGGAGCAGGGATTGTTCCAGGCCGCGGAATTTGGCCTGGCTCGGCAAGCCATCATACAACCGGTCCAAGTGCAGCAATCCGCCGACCAGCGTCGTCCACACTACCGGATCGGCATCGGCAGGCAGGCGGGTGGCGATGTCGAGGAAATTGGTGACCGGCGCCAGATCGGCCTCGGACAGCGCCAGCGAATCGTTGAGCAGTCCCAGTTGGTCATCGGGGCTCAGGGTGCCGATCAAGGGCAGCAGCTTGGCGAAGCTGGCTGCGTCGTAATGGGTACGGAAATAGGCGGTTTGGCCGAAATTGACCACCAAAGGCTGACCGGCTTCGCCAGTGCTTTGCGGCTTCCCGGCGGCCAGCAGCATTTGCGAGGGCGCGGCGCCGGGGCGGCCGGCCTGCACCGGCACCGGCCAATCCTCCGGTGCGCGGTTGGCCTGGTCGAGGCCGAAGCGGGACAGGCTGAGCTGATAGGACTTCGATCCGCTCGCCACGTCCACCTGCGGCACTCCGGCCTGCTTGGTGAAGTCATGGGCCATCTTGGTGATCTTGCGCGGGCTTTCCGCGTCGATCTGGTGCCACAGCTCGTCGGTCTCGGCATTGCCGAACGCATGGGCGGCGATGTAGCGGCGGATGCCGGCGCGCCATTGATCCTCGCCGACATAGGCCTCCAGCATGCGGATCACGGCCGAGCCTTTCTGATAGGTGATCTCGTCGAAGGCGTTGTTGGCTTGCAGCACGTCGAGGATCGGCGTCACCACCGGATGGGTGCCGGCGCGGGCGTCGGTCTGCATGGCGCGGTTCTTGTCGTTGAGCTCCTGCAGCCAGATGTTCCATTCGGGATGGAAGTGGGTGATCGCCTTGTTCTGCATCCACGAGGCGAAACCCTCATTGAGCCAAAGATCGTCCCACCAATTCATGGTCACCAGGTCGCCGAACCATTGGTGCGCCATCTCGTGGGCGGTCACCAGATAGACGCGCTGGCGGTCCTGCTCGGTGGCGATCTTGGGATCGATCAGCAGCTCTTGCTCGAAGCTGAAGATGGCGCCCCAATTTTCCATGGCGCCGAAGGTCTGCGAGCCTCCCGGGCCGGCGATCAGGTCGAGCTTGGGCAGTGGATAGCGGGCACCGAAATAATCGATGTAATAGGGCAGGATCTGCGCTTCGGTGTCGAGGGCGAAGGCGGCCCGTTCGCGGTCGCCGCGCTTGAACACCACGCCGACTTCGATGCCGTCGACCATGCGGGATTCGCGCTCGAAATCGCCCAGGCCGAAATACAGCAGATAGGAGCTCATCTTGGGCGTCCGGGCGAAGGTGACCCGCTGCAGCCCGCCCTCCATCGGCTTGGTTTCGGCGATCGGCATGTTGGACAGCGCCATCTGGTTCGCCGGTACCACCGCCGACAAGGTGAAGGTGGCCTTGCGTCCCGGCTCGTCGAAGCTGGGGAACATGCGGCGCGCGTCCGACGCCTCGAACTGGGTGAACAGCGCGCGGGCCTTGCCCTGCGGCGTGTCGTAATCCAGCGCGAACAGGCCCGAGGGCTGCTGGAAGATCGTGCCGTGATACTCGACGGCCAGGCGATGATGGCCGGCCGTCACCGGATGGGCGAAGGTGAAGCGGGCGGTTTCCTGCTTCTCGTCGGCGGCGATCTGCGCATCCTGGGTTTCCCCGTCGATCCGCACATGGTCGAGATGCAATTCGGCGGCATTGAGGGTGATCGCCGGGGTGGTCTTCGCGACCTCTATTTCGATGGCGACGGTGGCGGTGAAGGTCAGGTCCTTCGCGTCGGGGGTCAGGCTGAGATCGTAATGGGTCGGTACCACATCGGCCGGCAGCACGACGCGTTTGGCCGGGGTCGCGGCCGAAGCGCCGCTGCTCACGGCGGCGAGACAAAGGATGGCGGCGCGAGTCCTGGTCATCTGGCGAGAATCCTCATTAAAAAGCCCGAATGTGCGAGCACAGTACCTTTATTTCTCTCGTCTCGCGAGAACGGTTGAAGAGAGGCGGGGGGATTGAGTAGCCTCTCCCGCAGCGCAACCCAGGAATTTTCGACGTGCGGATCAAAGTCACCTTTTCCATCGCCCTTATCGCCCTGACCCTGGCCGGCACCGCCGCTTTGGCCGATCCGCCGAAGAAGAAGCCGACCTATCCGCCGCCGGAGCAGAGCAGCACCATCGGCAGCCTCGGCCAGCCGCATCGCGATCCCGGCGCTCCCGCGCTGCCGCGCGAGCCGGCCGCGCCGCTCGCCGCCCCCGAAATTCCCAAGGTCGAGGCTGAACCGCCGATGCCGTCGGCGGCGCCCAGCACCGCCGTGATCCGCCCCGACATCGGCGATGCGGCGGTGAACACCGGCAGCACCGCCGGTTCCACACCGATGATGCGCGCGCCGATGGGACCGCCGCCCACCGGCTTCCTGCCCGACCATCCCTTCATCAGCGGCATCGTCGCCGGCCTGGTCGGCAGCGATCTCGGCGCCAAGCTCTATGGCGGGCCGATGATGGGCGACCAGAACGGCGTGCTGGTCGGCTATGCCGGCCGCGTCGGCGTGATCCTGCTGGTGGCCTGGATGCTGTTCCGCCTGATCTCGCGCCGGGCCAGCGGCATCGACGAGCCGGGCCTGCCGCCGCCCGGCCGCCGCGAGCCGTCTTTCGAGCGCCGATCCGACGCTGGCGGGCCGCGCCGAGAACCGACGTTCAGCCGTCGCGACCATTGACGGTGAATTCCGCCGAGACCGCCGCCCGTCTCAACCGTGAGGCCGTCCGCGCCATGGGAAGCCGCCAGCTTCCCGAGGCGCGCCGCCTGCTCGAAGAGGCTCTGTCGCAGGATGCCGGCCTGGTGCCGGCCTGGATGAATCTGGCCGCCGTGCGTCGCGCCGAGGGCGATCTGGCGGGCGCCTTGACTGCGGTCGAGGCCGCCAAGAAGATTCAGCCGCTTTATTTCCCCGCCTTGCTGATGCTGGCATCGCTGCAGGAGGCGATGGGCATGCCGCGTCAGGCCGCCTTGTCCTATGGCGCGGCGCTGGCGCAGATGCGCCCCGAGGATGCCGCCGATCCGGCCACGGCGCGCGCCGTCGCCCATGGCCGCGAATTCCTCGCCAATTACCGGCGCGAGATGGAGGCCTATTTCATCGAGGAGGTCGCCATCCCCAAGGTCAGCGGCACCAGCGCCCCGGCGCGCCGCATGGCCCATTTCGTCGATCACCTGATGGGCAAGCGGAAGGTTTTCCATTCCAGCCCAAACAATTTTCACTATCCGGGCCTGCCCTCGATCGAATTCTACGACCGCGACGACTTCCCCTGGTTCCCCGAGCTGGAGGCGGCGACGCCGGCCATCCAGGAGGAGCTGGCGGCGGTCTTCGCCGACGAGGCGCAAGCGGCCGACATCCAGCCCTATGCCCAATTCTCCGATCCCAAGACCGCGGACTATTGGCGCGAGGTCAATTTCTCGCCGAACTGGTCGGCCTATCATTTCGCGACCCAGGGCGAGCTGATCGAGTCGCACCGCCAGAAATGCCCGGTCACCGCCGGCGTGCTCGACCGCATGCCGCAGCCCGTGCTGGCGACCCGCTCGCCCGCCGCCCTGTTCTCGATCCTGCGGCCGAAGACGCATATCCCGCCCCATTGCGGCGTCGCCAATTTCCGCCTGATCTGCCATCTGCCGCTGGTCCTGCCCGGCGATTGCCGCCTGCGCGTCGGCAACGTCACGCGTGACTGGAAGATGGGCGAGGCCTGGGTATTCGACGACAGCATCGAGCACGAGGCCTGGAACGACAGCGACCGCGTACGCACGGTGCTGATCTTCGACATCTGGCATCCCTATCTCAGCGAGGATGAGAAGGAACTGATCGCGCGCTCGGTGTCGGTGGTGGATCGGTTCAACCAGGCTGGTTAGCGCGGAAGGTCGGTGATCGGCGACAGGCCGAACTCGCTCTTATAGGCGCGGCTGAACGAGGCCTCTGACTCATATCCGACTTCCAACGCGATTTCCCCGACCCGTCCGCGTCCGCTTTGCAGCAGGACGCGGGCTTCCGCGAGGCGGAGGCGGTTGCGGTAGCGCGACGGGCTTTCGCCGATAAGTTCCTGAAATCGGGCGCAATAGCTCGATCGCGACATGCCGGCGAGCTGCGACAATTCGGCCAGGTTCCAATGGCGGAAGGGTTCCTGATGGATCGCCTTGAGCGACCGGGCGATCCGCGCATCGGCCAATCCCCCCAGCCATCCGGCGGCGCCCCCACGATGAACCCAGGTCCGGAGCGTGCGGATCAGCAGCAGGTCGGTCAGCCGCGCCATCATCAGCGAGGCGCCCGGCTGCGGATCGACCGCTTCGATGTGGAGGAAGTGGCTGATGCCTTCCAGCCAGGCTCCCGCTTCCTCCCGTCCGATATGGATCAACGCGGGAAGGGCTGAAACCATCCCGGGCAATTGACCCGGCTCGAAGCGAAAGCGGCAGATCAGCAATTCGGCCGGGTTTTCGGCGGCAAGCCGGGGAGTCGCTTCGGCGCCATGGGGCAGCAGCAGCAAATCGCCGGCGGCGACGGTTTCTCCCCCGGCGATCCGCAGCGCTCCCTCCCGCACGAACAGCAGCGAGGCGACGTGCGGGGCGAGGGCGGGGTCCTCGCCCGGGGCGATCCGCTTCGTCGTCACCTGTTCCCCGGCCAGACGCATGCGCGACAGCATGATCGACAGGAAATCGGCCGCGTCGCCAGTTTCGACATCGGAATTTGGACGATCGGTCAAATCATCCGGCTGGCCTGCCATGGTGTGTTCTCGCTCGAATCGGCAAATTGCCTCGGACACAACGAGGGGTCCTAAGCTTGTCGGATTTGACAAAATATCCGATGGCCGCCGATCCGAATACTATCATTAGGAGTTCGATCATGAAGTTGTCGCGTGTTCTTATGCTGGCCGGCGGATTGCTCGGCATGGCTCCCGCCGTTTCGTTCGCCGAGACCACTCCGGCGGTCCATAATATCGTGCTGGTTCACGGCGCCTTCGCCGATGCCACCAGCTGGGACAAGGTCGCCCAGATCCTTCGCAAGAAGGGTTACAATGTATCCGAGGTGGCCAATCCCCTGACTTCCCTGCAGGACGACGTCGCCGCCACCGAGGCGGTGCTCAAGAAGCAGAACGGCCCGGTGGTGCTGGTCGGCCATTCCTGGGGCGGCGTGGTGATCGGCGAAGCCGGCGAGGATCCCAAGGTCAGCGCGCTGGTCTATATCGCCGCCTTCGCCCCGGACAAGGGCGAGACCCTGCAGGCTCTCGCCGCCGGCGGCCCGCCCACGCCGGGCATCCAGGCCATGCGTCCGGACGAGAAGGGCTTCCTGTCGGTCGATGCCGCCGCCTTCCCGACGGTGTTCGCGGGCGATCTGCCGCCCGCCGAAGCCAAGGCCGCCTTGGCCCACCAGGTGCCGGTCAACAGTGTCGCGTTCGGCACCCCCGCCGTCAACGCGGCCTGGCATGACAAGCCGAGCTACTACGCCGTTTCGGCCGAGGATCAGATGATCCCGCCCCAGGCCGAGCAGTTCTTCGCCCAGCGCATGCAGGCCAAGAAGACGATCACCCTGCAGGCAAGCCACGTCTCCCTGCTGTCCCATGCGGACGAAGTGGCCGCCCTGATCGTCGAAGCTGCTCAGAAGAAGTAAGGCAGGTTTTTACAACCGGAAACCGAACCGGGCTCCACCAAGATCGGGTGACCGATCTAGGTGGAGTTCGGCGCCGTGCCCGGCCAAGATCTGGCGGGCGAGGGGCAGGCCGATGCCGCTGCCGGCCGGTTTTGTCGTGAAGAAGGGCAGGAAGATCCGTTCCTGCAGTTCCGGCGGCACGCCGGGGCCGTCATCCTCGATAGTGATCCGGCAATGGTCGCCGGCCCTGGTCGCTGCCAACAGCACGGTTCCCTTCGCCGCCTGGCAGGCATTCGACAGTAAATTCAACAGCGCTTGGCTCATCTGTTCGCTGTCGATCTTCAGCGAGGCCGGCAAATCGTCCAGCTCGGCGCGCAAGTCGATCTTCGGCCAGCGGGCGCGGGTCATCTCGGCGATGCCCTCCAGCCAGGGGCGGGGATTGAGCGGCGCCGGATCCGGCGCCGGCAGTTTGGCGAGCGCCCGGTAATTCTCGGCGAAATGCAGCAATTGGCTCGACCGCTCGGCGACGCGGGAAATCGCGGTGCGCGCCCGCTCGCGGCTCTGGTCGCCAGGCTCCGCCAGCAAATCGGCGGCGGTCTGCGACAGCGAGGTGATCGGCGTCAGGCTGTTCATCAGCTCGTGATTGACCACCTGGAACAGATCGCGCATCGCCGCCGCTTCGGCCGCGCGCCGTTCCGCCGATATGTTGGTCAGCACGCCGAGGCGCTGGCTGGTCTCGCCGCCATCCTCGATGTCGCTGAGCGACAGGCTGTAGGTGACCCCGTCCAGCACGATCTGGCGGTCGCCGGCCGGGCGCTCGAAGGCGGCGGCCAGCAGGGCGGTGTCGGAAATCGCATCGTTGGTGTGGAACAGTTCGCGCGCCGCCCGGTTCACCGCCAGGAACCCGCGCACCCCGTCGCGCAGCACCAAGGGCGTCGGCGCCAGGTCGAGCAAGGCGAGCAGGCGCTGGCGGTCGACGCGGGGCGGAATGCCGCTTTCCCCCGCCGCAACCGCGCGCGTCTGGCGCCGGCCCAAAACCAGGCTGGCCGACAGCAGCGAGCACAGCAGGCAGAGCAGGGCAGTGGCCGGCAATCCTCGGCTGAGAGCGGCGAAGGCCGCCACCGCGAGGATCAGCGCCGCGGCTTGCAGCGCCGCTGATTTGGCGTCAAAGGCCATGCTTTTCCATGCGCCGATACAGCGCTGCGCGGGTCAGGCCGAGATCCTTCGCCGCCAACGAGATGTTATGGGCATGGCGGTTCAGCGCCTGGGCGATCAGCGCCTTTTCCGAGCGCTCCAGATTGAGGTCGACCGGCTCGGGCGGCGGTAGATTGGGGCGGGGCGAGGCGATGGCGGCGCGGATAGTGGCGATCAGCCGCTCGTTGTGCCAAGGCTTCATCACGAAATCGGCGGCGCCCAGGCGCATCGCCTTGACCGCGATGGCGAGGCCGCTATGGCCGGTGATCACCACCACCACGGCGCGCGGATCGCGCTGCAGATGGGCTTCGAGGAAGGCCAGCCCGGCCTCGCCGGTGATGTCGCCGCGCTGGAAATTGAGGTCGAGCAGGATCGCGTCGAATGTCTTCGCGGCCAGCAACGCTTCGGCTTCGGCGGGCGAGGAGGCCTTGCTGACGCTCATGCCATAGCGCCCCAGCAGCAGCTCGGCGGCGGTCAGGATGTCCTGGTCGTCATCGATGAACAGCAGGTCGAGCGGAGCGTGTTCGGTATCGTCGGACATGTCCGAAAATGAACACTTTTGACCTCCGGCTGGTCAAGAAAAATCCCGAAAAATCGCAATAAATAGAATAAAACCAGCAAGTTAGGTGTTTTTCGAGAGCGTCTCTATACTGAAGCCATCGCAATCAAGGTGGCATCATGCCGGACAGCACCAACTTCACATCGATGGATCGCCGCATCACTCTTCCCGTCTGGAAGCGCCGCCGTGTGCTGCTGGGTGCGGGAGCCGCGGTGGCGGTCGTCGCCCTCGGAATTTTCGCCGCGACCCTGCCGGCTTCGGGCACGGTCGAAGTGCAGGCCTCTTCCGTAGACATCGGCTCGGTCAAGCGCGGCCCGTTCCAGGATTTCCTGGCCCTGCGCGGCGAAGTGATGCCGATGCAGACCTATCTGATCACCGCCCAGACGGCGGGCCGCGTCGAAAGCATCTCGGCCAGCGACGGCGAGAAAGTGTCGGCGGGCACCAAGCTCGCCACCCTGGCCAATCCGGACTTCAAAGTCGGGGTCACCAGCAAGCAGGCCGAGGTGTCGGTGCGGCTGTCGGAAGCCAACACCTTGCTGATCAACCTCAACAAGTCGGAAGCCGACACGCGGATCCAGATCGACGATACCGCCTATGCCCTGCACAAGGCCGAGCTGGAGCTGGAGAAGCGCGAGGAACTGCATCGCGACGGCATCGTCAACGACGCCTACATCAAGCCCTATGCCGACGAAGTGACCTATCAGAATGCCAAGCTGGCGCAGTTGAAGGCCAACCAGGCGGCCGAGACGCCGGTCCTGGCCGCGCAGAAGCGCCAGATCCAGGGCAGCGCCGACGAGCTGAAGCGCAATCTCAAGGAACTGGGCCAGGGCCTCGACGCCCTGACCGTCGCGGCGCCCGCCGCCGGGCGGTTGAGCGGCTTCACGCTGAAGCCCGGCCAGGCGGTCAAGGAAGGCGACCCGCTCGGCGAGATCGACAGCGGCGACGCCTTCAAACTGAAAGCCCTGGTCGACGAATTCTTCGCCGCCCGCCTCTCCACCGGCCTCAAGGCCGTCGCCACCATCGCCGGCAAGCCCTATCCGCTGGTGCTGAGCAAGATCTACCAGCAGGTGGCCGAGGGCCGCGTGATGGTCGAGCTGGACTTCACCGGCGCAGCACCCTCAGGCCTGCAGCCGGGCCAGACCATGGACGTCAAGCTGTCGCTCGGCGACACCGCCGAGGCGTTGCTGGTGCCGAACGGCGCCTGGCTGCGCGAGACCGGCGGCAATTTCATCTTCGTGCTGGCGTCCGACGGCCAGCATGCCGACCGCCGCGATGTCCATATCGGCCGTCGCAACCCCGATTCCGTTGAAATCCTGGGCGGCCTTGCGGCCGGCGAGCAGGTGCTGACCGCAACCCGCCTCGACCACACAGACGCCCTCCATCTGACCTTGAACAAAGGAAACCGCGAATGATCGCCCTGAAGCATATCTCGCGCCTCTATCGTTCCGACGAGATCGAGACCACGGCGCTGCTCGACGTCAATCTCAGCATCACCCGCGGCGAGTTCGTCGCCATCATGGGGCCGTCGGGCTGCGGCAAATCGACGCTGCTCAACATCTTAGGCACCATCGACCGCCCGACCACCGGCTCCTACATGTTCGAGGGCGTCGACCTGGCGACGATGAGCGAGGCCGGGCTGGCCGAACATCGCGCCAGCCATCTCGGCTTCATCTTCCAGAGCTTCAACCTGGTCGACGACCTGACCATCCGCGAGAACATCGAACTCGGCCTGCTTTACCGCAAGAACCTCAATGGTTCGCGCAAGGCCATGGTCGAGGAGGCGATGGATCAGGTCGGCATCGCGCACCGCGCTCGCCACTACCCGCACCAGCTGTCGGGCGGCCAGCAACAGCGCGCCGCCATCGCCCGCGCCATCGTCGGCGCGCCTTCGCTGCTGCTGGCCGACGAACCGACCGGCAACCTCGACAGCGAGAACGGCCACCAGGTCATGGAAATCCTGAAAAGCCTCAATGCCGGCGGCGTCACCGTGATCATGGTGACCCACTCGCAGAGCCAGGCCGACCAGGCCAGCCGGGTGGTCAACATCCTCGATGGCCGCATGGTCCTGTCCGTCAACCGCGTTCCCGCATGAGGGCATCATGATCAAGAATACGCTGCTGACCTTCTATCGGGTCACCGTTCGCCATCCGCTTTATGCCGGTTTGAACCTGATGGGGCTCTCGTTCGGCATCGCGGTGTTCATCACCTTGAGCCTCTACGCCCATTTCGAGACCAGCTTCGAGAACTGGATCCCCAACGCCGACAAGATCTACGAGGTCGGCACGCTGTGGACCCTGCCAGGACGCCCTGCCCAACAGACCGATTCCAGCATGGGCGGGCTGATCGACCAGCTGCATGAAGACTACCCCGACGTGGCGGCGAGCCGGATCTGGGACAGGGACGCGACCGTGCATCTCGGCGCTGACGTGGTGAATGAGAAAGAGCGTCTGGTCGATCCCGACTTCTTCAAGCTGTTCGACCTGCCGCTGGTGGCCGGTACCAAGCAAGGGGCGTTGGACCCCGGGCGCATCCTGCTGACCGAAAGCATGGCGCGTAAATATTTCGGCCATACGGATGCCGTCGGCGAGACCATCGAGCTGTCCGACAGCGAGGGGACGCGCACCTACATGGTTTCCGCGGTGCTCAAGAACTTGCCGCGCAATACCGACCGCAGCTTCGACTTCGTGCGGCTGCTGACGCCCGAAGCGCATAAGGACGCCGCGGAATATTGGGCTCACTGGGGGTCTACATCGACCTACACCTTCGTTCGCCTCGACGACCCGGCGGCGGCCCAGCGGATGGAGGCGGGGCTCGACGCCTTCGTCGACCGCAAAGCCGGGGAGATCCGGCCCGGCATTCCCTATCACGTCATCGAGAGTCTTCACCTGCTGAAGCTGCGGAGCCTGCATCTGCGCGACAAGCAGAGCGGCACCGCCGTCATGACGCTGGCGCTGGTCGGGCTGCTGTCCTTCTTCATCGCCGCCATCAATTTCATCAATCTGTCGACCGCTCGGGCCGGCATGCGGGCCCGCGAAGTGGCGGTGCGCCGCACCCTGGGCGCGACGCGGATGGATCTGCGCCTGCAATTCCTCGGCGAGGCCCTGCTGATGACCTTGGCCGCCTCGATCGCCGGCCTGTCCATCGTCGAGCTGTGCCTGCCGATCATCAATACGGCCGGCGGTCTCGACCTCAACCTCGATTATGGCAGCCAGGGCGGCTTCCTGGCGCTGATGCTGGGCGGCGTGCTGCTGCTCGGATTGGTGGCGGGGATCTATCCCGCTTTCGTGCTGTCCAGCTTCCAGCCGGCCCAGGTGCTGGCGTCGAGCCGGTCGCCGTCGGGCGGGCGCTTCGGCATCCGGGTGCGCGAGGCGCTGGTGATCGTGCAGTTCGCCGTGGTGATCGCCTTCTTCGTGCTGACCTGGGGCTTCGAGCGCCAGATCGATCACATGAAAACGGCGGATCTCGGCTTTCGCCGTGAGGAGCTGATGATCGTACCCGCCTATGATTCGGGCCTGACCCCGGCCAAGGTCCGGGCTATCCAAACCGCTTTCCGTCAGGTGCCGGGTGTCTCGCTGGTCGGCGCGGGCAACAGCGCCCCGGGCGACGAGACCCTGACCAATGGAAACGCCGTCAAGCTGCCGGGCGATGGCGGAGCCGAGGTCAGCCTGACCTACACCACCGCCGGTCAGGACTATTTCGCGGCTTACGGCGCGACGCTGCTGACCGGCCGTCTGCTCGACGAGGCGCATGGCGACGAGATGCCCGAGGACAAAAAGGCGGTGACCAATATCGTCGTCAGCCGCAAGGCCGCCGCCGCGCTGGGGTTCCGCTCGCCCGAAGAGGCCATCGGCAAGACCGTTACGTCCGAGAACCGGCCGCTGCAGATCGTCGGCGTGATCGACACCATGCAGTTCCGCTCGCCCAAGGGTGAGACGCTGCCGATGTATTATTACTTCCAGAAGGAGCCGACCAACGCGCCGATCCTGGCGGTGCGCTATGACGGCGTGCCCGAGCCGGAGATGCGCCGGCGCCTGACCGCCGCCTGGCGTGCCGCCGTGCCGGACGTGCCGCCGACCCTGGTCTCGGCCCAGGAAAATCTCGACCAGTACTATAAGCCCGACCGCAACCGCTCGAACCTGTTCGGTGCCGGCGCGCTGGTCGCCGCCCTGGTCGGCTGCATCGGGCTCTACGGCATGGCGGCCTTCACCGCGTCGCGCCGCATGCTGGAAGTGGCGGTGCGCAAGGTGCTGGGGGCCTCGCGCAAGACCCTGGTGACGCTGCTGGTGGGATCGTTCCTGCGGCCGGTGCTGATCGCCAATCTGATCGCGGTGCCGGTCGCCTATTTCGTGCTGCGCAACTGGCTGACCCAGTTCAACGATCATATCGGCATCACGCCGATCCCGTTCCTGGTCGGCGGCGGAACCGCCATCCTGGTGGCGGCGGTGACGGTTGGAATGCTGGCCTGGAACGCCGCCAATTCGGCGCCGGGGCGCGCGCTGCGCAGCGAATAACAAAAGGGGAGCATTGGGGGATGCTGGGTAATGTCTTTCTGACCTTCTATCGTGTCACGACCCGGCATCCTCTCTATGCCGCGCTCGATCTGCTGGGGCTGAGTTTCGGGGTGGCGGTGTTCGTCACCCTCAGCCTCTATATCCGCTTCGAGACGAGCTATGAGAAATGGCTGCCGCATGCGGATCAGGTCTATGAGGCGCGGACGCGCTACACCATGCCCGGCAAACCGACCCGGTTCATGGACTTCAGCTCGGCGAGGCTGATGGAGGCACTGAAGAGCGACTATCCTGACTTGACCCTGACGCGGTTCCATGAGGCCGATGCCGACGTTACCCGGGGTGGGGCCTCCAACCGGGAAACCGAAGTGCTGGCCGATGGCGATTTCTTCGACTTATTTGATCTGCCGCTGATCGCCGGTGACAAATCGGCCCTGTCCGAGCCGGGGCGGGTCATGCTGAGCGAATCGACGGCGCACAAATATCTGCCCCGCGGCGAAGGGGTCGGAGCGACGATTCGCCTCCGCGACGCCGAAGGCGATGTCGCTTACGTGGTCGCGGCCATTTTTGCCGATCCGCCGCGCAACAGCGATCTGCATTTTGGTGTGATGCGGATGCTGACGCCGGCCTATATCGCCACCCAGGAAAGATGGGACAAATGGGGCCGCCTGCCGATGCGGACCTGGCTGCGTTTCGCGGATCGCGCCCAAGCGGATCGTCAGGATGCCAAGTTCGACGAATTCGCCGACCGCCAGATGGGGCCGCAGGAAAACGGCCAGCCGATGCATGCGATGTACACCTACCGGCTGGCGCCGCTGCGGTCTTTGCATCTCGATGATCCGCACAGCCGAGGCGCGCTGCTGACGCTGGGACTGGTGGCCTTGCTGGCGCTGGCGGCTGCCGCCATCAACCATGTCAATCTGGCCACCGCGATGGCGGGATTGCGGGCACGCGAAGTGGCGGTTCGCCGGACCCTCGGCGGGACGCGCGGCGCCCTGGCGCGCCAGTTCCTGCTGGAGGCCATGCTGACCGCGCTGGTTGCCTGGATCGGCGGACTGTCCCTGGTCGAGCTGGCGTTGCCGCTGCTCAATCAGGCCGCCGGCCTGTCCTTGTCGCTCAGCTATGCGGCGGACGGGACGTTCTTTCTCAGCATGATGGCGGGGGTGTTGCTGCTGGGATTGCTGTCGGGTCTCTATCCGGCCTTCGTACTGTCGCAATTCCGGCCGGCCCAGGTGCTGTCCTCGAACCGCTGGCCGACCGGCGGACGGATTGGGAGCTTGGTTCGCGAAGGGCTGGTGCTGCTGCAATTCACCGTGGTCGCCGTGCTGCTCGTCCTGACCTGGGGCTTCTTCAGCCAGATCTCGCACCTCGCTACAGCCGATCTCGGTTTCCGCCGCGAAGGGCTGCTGCTGACCCCATCCACGGTCGACCGTGTTTTCGGGCAGGCCCAATTGCGTCAGGTCTGGGCCGCCTTGCGCGCCGTTCCCGGCGTCGTCGCGGTCGGGTCTGCCGACGCGGCTCCGGGCGAGGATCATGGTAACTCCATGGTGACTCTTAACGATCCGGCGCGGCCGGATGTCAAAGTGTCGGGGTTGCGGGCCGCCATCGAGGCCGATTTCTTCACGGCTTATGGCGCCAATCTGCTGGCTGGACGCTTCCTCGACCCGACGTTGGCCGAGGATGGCGAGCCCGCCAAGGGCGCTCCGCAGCATGTCGTGCTCAACACCCGCATGATGCGTAATCTTGGCTATTCCAGCCCGGAGGAGGCGGTGGGGAAGATTCTCGACATCGCTTACGGCGGGAGCATCGAAGTCGTCGGCGTCATCGGCGATCAGCGCTTCCGCTCGCCGAAGGTCGAGCAGGAAGGGTTCTATTACTACGTCTCGCCCCCCAAGCTTTCTCTGCAGCAGGCGGCCATTCGCTACGAAGGCGTGCCGGAAGCCGAGATGCGCACCCGCCTGGCGGAAGCCTGGCGTTCGGTCGCGCCCGACATTCCGCTGGAGCTGAAGTCCGTAGAGGACAGCCTCGATAAATATTACGCCTCCGACCGCATCCGCTCGCGCCTGTTCCTGATCGGCGCGTTGGGCGCGGCGCTGATCGGCTGTCTCGGGCTTTACGGCATGGCGGCGTTCGGGGCGTCGCGGCGGATGTTGGAATTGGCCATCCGCAAGGTGCTGGGGGCGACGCGCGGCACCGTCGTGCGGCTGCTGGTCCGGCGCTTCCTGCGCCCGGTGCTGCTGGCCAATCTGCTGGCGGCGCCGATCGCCTACTGGGCGCTGGCGCAGTGGCTGGTGCAGTTCGAGGACCGCATCGCGATAACCCCGCTGCCCTTCCTGGCGGCGGCGGGGGCGGTGGCGGCGATCGCCCTGCTGACGGTGGCAGCGCTGTCGTTTTCCGCCGCCTCGCGCGAGCCCGTCCATGCCCTGCGGCGGGAGTGAGGGGGCGTCAATTTTCCGCTCGCACGGGCCATGGGATTTGCTACTCTCCGCGTCATGACACAAAACAGAAACTCGGCGCAGACGAACTTGCGCCAGAACGTCCAGGCCCTGGTTTCGGGGGCTGTTTCGGCCCACCGATCGGGGGATATCGCGTTGGCCGAGCAATTGTTTTTGCAGGCGCTGGAGATCGATCCGGCCAACGCCGACGCGCTGCAATTGCTGGGACTGATCGCCAAGGGCAAAGGCGACCTCGCAGCAGCCGAAGGGTGGATGCGCAAATCGCTCGCCTCGGACGAGCGTCAATCCCACGTTCATTTCAATCTAGGCAATTTGCTGAAGGGTCGCCTGGCGCAGAAGGAAGCGCTGGGCCATTACGAGCAGGCCGTCAAATGGAAGCCGGATTACGCCGAGGCGATGGTCCAGCAGGGCGAGATGCTGATGGCGCTGGGGCGCGCGCCCGAAGCCGAGAAGCCGCTGCGCAAGGCGCATTCGCTGTTGCCGGACAGCGTGGCGGCGACCACCGCTTTGGCCGATTATTTCGCTTATACCGGCCAGCCGGTGGAAGAAGAGCGGCTGTTGCGCGCCGGATTGGCCAAGCAACCCGACAATCCGTTCTATCACAACAATCTGGGCCTGCTGCTCAGCCGGCAGATGCGCTATGACGAGGCGCTGACCCATCTGCTGCCGCTGATCTCCGTCTTCGGAAACCGGCCCGAGCTGCACGTCAATATTGGCAATGCCCTGGTCGGGGCCGGGCGCCTCGACGAGGCCGCCAATCATTATCTGAAGGCGATCGATCTCGAACCGCGCACCAATTTCGCGCACGAGAACCTCAACAACCTGCTGTGGCAGACCGGACGCCAGGCCGATGTCGGCAAGTCCTATCTGTTCGCCAAGCAGGCGCGGCCCAGCGATCCCGACATCTATGAGATGGCGGCCGAGGGGCTGCTGCCGTTCTCGCGCTTCGACGAGGCCGAGGCCGATCTGGCCGAAGCCGCCCGCCTGCGCCCCAATACGCCGGGCCAGTATCGGCTGTGGGCCGCGCTGCGCCTCGGCCAGATGCGTCCCGACGAGGCGATGGCGGTGGCGCGGGCCGGATTGCTGCGCAGCCCCGAAGAACTCGATCTGTTGCGCAAGCTGGCCGAGGCGGCGCTGCTGGCCAACCAGCCGGCGGAAGCGTTCGACGCGGCGCGGCGCATGGCCGCGGTCGATCCGTTCAATCAGCATGCCGCGGCCTATTCGGCCACCGCCCTGCGCCTGATGGGGCGGAACGCCGAGGCGCATCAGCTTTATGATTATGAGCGTTTCGTCCACCAGGTCGACCTGCCGGCGCCGGCGGGCCACGCCGATCTCGACGCTTATCATCGGGCGCTGGCCGCGGCCTTGGATACGCTGCACCACACGCGGAACGAGCCGATCCACCAGACCCTGCGCAACGGCACCCAGACCCACGAATCGCTGTTCGCCCGCCCCGGCGTCGACCAGACGATCGTCGATCTCGGGAGTGCGGTGATGGCGGCGGCCGAACGCTTCATCGCGGGGCTGCCCGACATGCCTGGCCATCCCTTCGTCGGCCGCAAGGGCGCGAAGATGGAATGGTCCGGCTCGTGGTCGGTGCGGCTGCGCGATGGCGGATTCCACACCGATCACATCCATCCCAAGGGGTGGATCAGCGGCGTCTATTATGTCGACACGCCCGATTGCCTGGCCGACGAAGAGACGAAACCCGGCTGGATCAAGTTCGGCGAATATAGCCGTCCGATCGGTCCGTCATTGCCGTGGGAAAAGGCGGTGCGGCCGCGCCCCGGCCTGCTGGTGCTGTTCCCCAGCTATATGTGGCACGGCACCCTGCCGACCACGGGCGGCCAGCAGCGCCTGACCGTCGCCTTCGACATCGCGCCTGCCGGCCAGGCCAATTCCAGCCTCTGAGAGAGTTGCATGACCGATCTTTATGTCGCCAGCCCCACCGGTACCGGCCAGGTTGCTCAATGGATGAGCCAGGCCATCGGCCATTTCCAGGCCAACCGCCTGCAGGAGGCCGATGCCCTGTGCCGCCGCATGGCCGAAACCGAGCCGGGCAATGCCGAGATCTTCAATCTGTGGGCCGCCGTGGTGCTGCAGGGCGGCCATCCGGATGCCGCCGCCCAGCTTTTGGCGCGCGCCATCGAACTGAACGGCGGGCAGCGCGAATATCACCATAATCTTGGCAACGTCCTGCGCGATCTGGGACGCCTCGACGAAGCCGCCGCCTGCTTCCACACCGCGCTGCGCCTTGAGCCGCAAGCGGTCGACAGCGCGTTCGAGCTGGGATTGTCGCTGCTCGACCTCGGCCGTCCGCAGGAGGCGGCACCTTTGTTCAAGGCCGCCGTCTCGGCTGGGCCGCATGTAACCGACGGTTATTTCCGCCTTGGCGTGGCGCACCTGATGACCGGCGCCAATCAGCCCGCCTCCGCCGCCTTCCGGTACGCGCTCGCTTGTGAAACCGAACTGACCGACGCCCGCGTCAATCTCGCCGTCCTGGCGCGCGAGGAGGGGCGTGCCGAAGAGGCGATGCAGGAGTTCCGTATCGCCTCCGCCCTGCGTCCCGAAGATCCCTTCATCCTGTCGAACATCGGCAGCATGATGCGCGAGATGGGGCGGGAAGAAGGCCCGCTGGGTGCCCTGGAAAGGGCGGTTCTGCTGGCGCCCGAGGAGGCCGAGTTCCATTACAGCCTGACGGCCAGCCGCACCTATCGGCGGGACGATTGGCGCCTCGCCGCGCTCGAGACGCTGGCCGGCAAACTGCCCTATCTCGACCGCCAGGGGCAGATTCACGTGCATTTCGCCTTGTCCAAGGCCTATGAGGACATCGGCGAGCCGGAAAAGTCCTTCCATCATCAGGAGGCGGGCAACGCCCTGCATCGGGCTGGCCAGGCCTATGACGAAGAAGCTTATCTCGGCGGTGTGCAGCGCATCCGCGACGCGTTCACGCCCGAGCTGATCGCGCGGCTGGGCGGAACCGGGGACAGCTCGCCCGCGCCGATCTTCGTGGTCGGCATGCCGCGCTCGGGCAGTTCGCTGGCTGAGCAGATCCTGGCCAGCCATCCCGGCGTGGTCGGTGTCGGCGAGATTCCCGATCTGCCGCTTTTGGCGCGCGCCCTGGGGCCCGATGGCGGCCCCTATTTCCCCGAATTCCTCCGCGAGATGAGCGAGGCGGATATCGCCCGGGTGGGGAGCGCCTATGTCGAAGGCTTGCGCGCCCGCGCGCCCGAAGCCTCCCGCATCGTCGACAAGCTGCCCGAGAATTACCGCCTGATCGGCTTGATCCATTGCGCGCTGCCCGGGGCCAAGATCATCCATACGCGCCGCAACGCGGTCGATACCTGCCTGTCGATCTATTCCAAGCTGTTCTCGGCCGACCTGCCTTATTCCTATCGCCTCGACGAGATCGGGCGCTATTGGCGCGCCTATGACGCGCTGATGGCGCATTGGCGCGCCGTGCTGCCGCCGGATGCGTTCTATGACCTCGATTACGAGGCGCTGGTGGCGGACCAGGAAGGCGAGACGCGCAAGCTTCTGGCTTTCTGCGGATTGGAATGGGACGACGCGGTGCTGCGGTTCCACCAGACCCGGCGCGTGGTGCGAACCGCCAGCTCGCACCAGGTGCGCCAGCCGCTTTATTCCAGTTCGGTGGGCCGCTGGCGGCCGGCCGTTGACCAGCTCGCGCCGTTGATCTCAGCTCTCGGCGTTGAAGGCGTCGAGAGCCGTTAGGGTGCGGCGGATATAGTCGCGTTCGTCGGCGCTCAAGTAAGGGTGCCAGATGTCGAAAATGAAAACGGCGCGGCGCTGGTCGCTGTCGTTCCAGGCCTCGTGTTCGATGCTGTCGTCGAACACGAGGGCCTCGCCCATCTTCCATTCCCTGACACTCGCCCCGACGCGGAAACGGCAATTGCCCGGCAGGATCAGCGGCAGGTGGCACAAGAGCCGGAAATTGGCCACGCCGTTATGGGCGGGAATGTGCGTGTGCGGCTCGAGAATCGAATAAAGCGACGCCGGGCAGCGGTTCTGGATGTCGGGCTGCGGCATGCGGTCGAGCAGGGCGGCGGTCTTGGGGCAGCGTTCGCGGTGCTTGGTGAAATGCCGCCCATAGATGGCGAAATGATAGGCCGACCAGTTCAATGATTTGTTGAGCTCGGTCCATTGCTCGAGCGGTTCGGTGTCCGAGCGCTGCATATAGGGTTCGAGATCGGCCGCCGCGACCTTGTCGTCGAGCACCGCCATCAGCTCGGCCTGGATGTCGCCGGTGGCTTCCTCGACCTCAGGCAGCCAGGGAAACTCCTCGCGGTCGTAGAACTCGATCGAGGGCAGGCCCGGATAGAAAAAGTGCGTGGGCTCCGAGCGAAAGCGCTGGCGCTTGTCGAGCAGATGCTCGGCAAAACCGTTCATGCGCCGGGCTTCGGCGCTGGATGAGCCCTTGGGGCCGGCGGCGTGCCGGCTGAGAAAATCCTCCAATTCGGCCGTATGGCGGGCGCGGAAATCGCGCGCGTGAGCGATCGCGCGGCGCGTGCCGTCATCCAGATGGGCTTCATCGGGTTGCTGGGTCAGGGCGTTGCCATAGGCCTGGGCGGCGGCGCGGCGGCGCCCCAAGGTTTCCAGCAATGTCGCCTTCATCAGGAGCGAGCGGAAAGCCAGCGGCTCGATGCGCAGCGCTCCGTCCACCGTCTCCAGGGCGCCGTGGATGTCGCCCGCCAGGCGCTGGGCGGTCGCCAGATTGAGCCAGGCCGGCAGCAGCATGGGATCGAGGTCGAGCGCCGTTCGCAGCAGGCGGCAAGCCTCGTCGGCCCGCCTTTCGGCGATGGCCCGGAGAGCCTGGCTGTTCAGCCTGAGCGCGTCTTCGATGTGAGGGGAGTGAGGAGGGGAAGGAGTCTCGGTCATGGTCGCTCCATCTTACGCGGAAAGCGGGGATGGCGCCCCTCCGGCGTGGAACAGTCATCGGATAAAAAAAGGGCGGACCCGAAGGCCCGCCCAGAAGAATTTATGACCTTCAGCTTACCACTTGGCAGTGAAGCTCATATAGATGACGCGGCCGAGCACGTCGTACATGGTGAAGGTGTTGCCGTTGCTGCCACCATTCGACGCCTGCACGGCGTAGGCCTGGTTCAGCACCGGCGGATCCTTGTCCATCAGGTTGTTGACGCCGGCGCGGAACGTGTACTTGTCCCACAGCTTGTAGCTGGCCGACAGGTCGACATAGCTGTACGAGTTGATCGAGCCGTCCAGATTGCCGCAATTGTTGATGCCGCAGTTGGCGGTCGCATTGCCGTAAGCCGGGTTGCTCGGATCGTTGGCGTCCAGCTTGGTGCCGCCGATATAGCGCCAATTGACCGAGAAGTCCGCATTCCACGGAGTGATCCAGGTCACGCGAGCCTGATGGCGCCAGTTCGGCTGCGGATTGCCGCAGGTGGTGCCGAACAGGCCGGCGCAGTTATACGCCTTCGTCAGGTCGAGGAACTGGGTCTCCGCCTGCAGGGCGTAGGTGCCCTGGAGGTGGAAGCTCACAGCGCCGAAATCGTCGGCGATGCCCAGGCCCAGATCCGCGATCTTCTTGGTGTATTCCACATCGACGTCGATACCGGTGTTGTGGATCGAGTCGAGGTTCTGGTTGGTCTCGATCACGCGGCCGTTGCCCACCAGCGAGCCGGTGCCCGGATCGCGCTGGATGAACTGGCAGTAGAAGGTCTGGCCGGCATAGCAGCCATTGACGATTTCCGAGCCCTGCAGCGTGTTGATGAAGTTCGAGATCTTGACGTCCCAATAGTCGATCGAGGCGTTGAAGCCCGGCAGGAACGTCGGGGTGACGTTGACGCCCCAGGTCCAGGTATCGGCCTCTTCCGGCTTCAGGGCCGTGTTGCCGCCGGTGTAGTTGTTGCACTGGCTGGCCG
>Ga0213872_10000537_pt1 | contig 29752 bp, 26 predicted proteins | sample VelepicomBERX_R2_FD_160071 | JGI IMG/M metagenome (GOLD analysis project Ga0213872, IMG submission 160071) | Rhizosphere microbial communities from Vellozia epidendroides in rupestrian grasslands, the National Park of Serra do Cipo, Brazil - RX_R2 | ecosystem: Host-associated > Plants > Roots >...
TATCGCAGACCTTGGAATAAGAGAGTGGACTTGCAGTCGTTGCGGTTGCTTGCATGATCGTGATACCAATGCTGCGATTAACATTCTCCGTCGCGGACGTGCGACGCTAGATGTAGGAATCCCCGTCTTTTAGGGCGGGGAGGACGTCAAACCGTGCATAACAGCCAAGATAGGCCGGAATGCAAAGCTGAATTAATTCCTGTTTTTTCGTGAAAATGTCCTGGCATGCGAAGCGAGCATGGCGAATATTTTCTGTGCGGCTGGTGTAAGGGGCACTGCGGAGCGATGTATAAGGCAAATATTTGCAACTTGTATCGATTCGCGAATTGGAATGTGTGTCAGCGCATTTTTGAAAAACGAATGCTCAGTGACGATGAACGGTTCCAGGGAGAGGTAATCGCCCTGTGCTACCAAATGAAGAGTGTCGAACAGTGCTTCGGTTGTTGCGACGATTTTTGGCATTGGCAGCGCATTCCTGGAGAATAGATCAATCAGCCTATTTGCCGGCGATTCGGAAAGATCGGGTTGCCGAGTACTGATCCAAAAACAGTCGACCAAATCGGAAATCGATTTCTTGTCTTGCAATGGGTGCCCCTTACGGCAAATGACTGCAGGCTTGGACGGGTACAAGGGGCTGACGGATAGATCGGTTGTGTCGGTTTGATCAGTCACCAGGGCAATGGCGAAATCCAGACTGCCTTTGCGCACCCATGAAATCATCTTGCGTGAAGTCCCGCTCATAAGGTGAGTTTCCACGAGCGGAAATCGGCTATGGAAGTCACTCAATACCAAAGGCAGGGTCCTGATCAACGGTTCTGTCGCTATGCCAAATGAAATGGTGCCAGACATGTCGCCCTGCAACTGACGTATTTCATGTTCTGCTCGGGTGCATTCCCCCAAGATGCTGGACGCTCGTAGCAAGAGGCGCTCGCCGACCGACGTCAAAATGACGCCACGATTTGTTCGATTAAACAGAGGCGCGCCGGCTATTTGCTCGAGATTGTGTAACTGCTGAGTCACGCCACTCTGGGCAATTCCTAACGCCCGCGCGGCACTGCGAACGCTTCCATGCCCCGCGATAGCTGAAAAGATGCGTAATTGAAGCAGTGTCAAGTTCATGCGGAGGGCACAAGCCTAAAGTATTCAGTTTGGCGATCAGAAAAACTGATCGTGATAGATAAATATTCACTTTTCGCGTTCGCCATTATCCCATAGTATCAATCGGACGTTACGCTTAGACAATGAACAAATCACAATGAAAATTCAGTCCGTACCACTGTTACAGGGAAGTGTTGGAACTGCTCGCGAGCTCACCAGTTTTCACTTTGGTGATACAGGTGGGCAGAAGATTTACATTCAAGCCTCCCTTCATGCGGACGAAACACCGACGATGTTGGTAGCGCTTCATTTGAAACGCAGACTGGCGGAATTTGAACAACGCAAGGCAATCAACGCAGAAATTGTTCTGGTTCCGGTGGCCAATCCAATTGGCCTTGACCAAATCCTGCTTGGTCAATTCGTCGGACGATTCGACCTGGAAACGGGGCGTAATTTCAACCGCGATTTCCCTGAATTGAATTACCTGGCTGCGCGCAAGTTGTTAGGTACCGATGCAATTGAAAATAGGAAATTGATTCGAGAGGCATTAAACCGGGAGCTCGCCGACATTCGCCCCAGAAGCGAATTCGAATCCCTGAGATTGAATCTCATGCGGCTATCGATCGATGCGGATGTGGTGCTGGATCTGCATTGTTCTCTTGAAGCCGTCATGCACCTTTATGCAAATACCGCCCAATGGGAGCAGGTAGAGCCATTGGCACGGTATCTTGGCGCCGAAGCCGCATTGCTCACGACGGATTCTGGCGGCAATTCCTTTGATGAGACGCATAGCCTGTTCTGGTGGAATTTGAAACACGGCGCGGAAAGGAATAAGCCGATTCCCGACGGTTGCGTCGCAGTGACGATCGAATGCCGCGGCCAGCGCGATGTCTCGTATGAGCAGGCCGAAAAAGATGCCGATGCCATCATCAACTTTCTGATTTGGCGCGGCGCCCTAATTGACGAGATCCCCGAAATGCCCGCCTTGATTTCCCCGGCGACACCACTGGCCGGCAGCGAACAATTCTATGCGCCCGTCTCTGGCGTGCTCGTTCACAGGGCCAAGCTCGGCGCTTTAATCAAGAAGGGCGACGCCCTGTTCGATATTGTCGATCCGTTGACCGGTCAAACCAATACTGTATGCAGCAACACCGAAGGGATTTTCTATATGAGGCGTGCAATTCGCTTTGTACATTGTGGCAATCCAATCGGGCGCGTCAGTGGTTCGGTGCCCATCAGGGCAGGCAAATTGATTGGTCTTTAAAAAATCGGGACTTGGGGATGTCCGTAATCAACCTCACGCACGGGTAGAGATTTCTATGACGTGGGGAACGAGTTGTCTGTTGCTGGGTGTGAAGAGATTAATCAACTAAATGCAGTGAATATCAAGTAAAGGGGATGGAAATGGGGGGATATATGCCGGTCTCGAAGCACAAGGCATTGGTTTTGGCAATGACGGCTGCTTTTTCAGCTTACGTACCAAGCGTTCTGGCACAGAGCCTGGAAGCGCCGAGTGATCAGTCTCAAAAAGTTGAAACCGTGGAGATTACAGGTTCGTCAATCAAGCGCATCAACGCGGAAACTGCCCTTCCTGTGCAAATCATTCGCAGGGAGGACATTGACCGTAGTGGCGTGACCACAGCGGCCGAGCTCCTAAGCAAAGTATCGGCAAGCGCAGCCGCCCTCACGGACGGTTCAAGTTTCACTGATTTGCCTGGGCAAAGGGGCTTCAACGGTGCAAATTTGCGCGGCATTGGCGTGTCGTCCACGCTCGTTCTTTTGAATGGACGCCGCATTGCAAATTTCGCGTCTCCCGGAGACAATTCTGGCGTCGATCTGAATTCCATTCCTGCTGCCGCGATCTCTCGCGTTGAAATCTTGAAAGATGGCGCCTCTGCCATTTACGGTTCTGATGCAATCGGTGGCGTCATCAATTTCATCACGCGCAACGATTATCAGGGTGGTGACGTCACAGTCTATACCTATGACACCCAGCATGGCGGCGCCGGAAAAGACAGCGCCACACTATCGGGCGGAATTGGCAACATCCAAACTGATCGCTTCAATCTCATGGGAGTTCTGGACTTCCAGAAGACCCAAGCTTTGAGCGCTACGCAACGTAGCTGGGTAGGTTCGGCCTACGAGCCGGATATCAATCTCGACGTGTCGAGTTCCAATACGTTTCCCGCCAATTTCCGCAGAACTAATGCTAGTGGTGCGCCGACCGGACCGCGCATGAATCCGTCCGTTCCAGGTTGTAATCCCCCATCAACTGTTTACGCACCGGATAGTTTTGTCGGCAGCACTGCCTGCCTGTTCGACTACATGCACGACACACAGATTTTCCCGGATTCGAAACGTTTGTCGCTGATTTCGCGCGGTCAATTTGCACTCGATGGGAACACAACCCTCTATGCGGAGGTATTAGAAAATCAGACCGACACCACGTATCGCATTAGCCCGGCGACACTGACCAATCTGAACTATCCGGTTGGTGGGCCGTATTATCCGACGTCGCTCATCACCACGAACCAGACGCCGTTGCGGGTAAGTATGCGGCTATCGGATGTCGGGCCGCGTACCAATGAAATCGATGCCAATACCGGACGCTTGCTACTTGGGGCAAAAGGAACCATGGGCAGCTGGGATTTCGACACAGCGTTCAATCATAGCGTCAGCACGGTCGACGATAAATATATTGACGGATATGTCAATACCTCGCTGTTCAATGCTGCATTCTTAAGTGGCCAAATCAATCCGTTCGGCCCCTCCGGAAGTGCCGGACAGTCATTGCTCGATGCGGCAAAGGTCAGCGACGATGCTCGTCATTCGGTTGGAACTACCGACTCGATTGACTTCAAAGCTTCGCGAGAATTGTTCAGCATGGCTGGTGGAAATGCCGCTATCGCCTTTGGCCTGGAATCGCGGCGCGAGAAGATGGAGTTTACGCCTTCCGCCCTATTGGAATCTGGGCAATTGCGCGGCGATCCGGCGACGCCCCCGTTTGAAGGCGGGCGCACCGTTAATGCTGCCTACGCCGAACTGAACTTGCCGCTGCTCAAAAATCTCGAAACGCAATTGGCGGTGCGGGACGATCATTACAGTGATTTCGGAAACACAACCAATCCAAAAGTCGGTATGCGGTGGAGTCCGGCACAGGAACTTGTTGTTCGCGGATCATACGGCACCGGATTCCGCGCACCTTCGCTGTCCGATTTGTACAGCCCCGCCAGTTTGGTCACCACCAACGGCGTATATAACGATCCGCTCGGTTGCATCAAGGTTGGAACCTTGGACAATACACAGAATCCGGATTACTGCGGACTGCAGCCGGATAAGCTGGTGGGCGGCAGCGCCAACCTCAAGCCTGAAACTTCCAAACAATTCTCGTTTGGCGTTGTGGTTGAGCCAAGCCGTAAGTTGACGGCGTCTCTCGACTATTGGCGCATTGAGAAATCGAATGTGATCGAATCGCCGGAGGGATCCTATTTTAGTGATCCGGCTGGCAATGCGGCGTATATTACGCGTGGCCCCGCAGACCCGGCTTTGCCTGGCATTCCTGGGCCGATCTTGCAGATCGATTCGCGTCTACGCAATCTCGGTACGCTGGAGACATCCGGACTTGATCTCAACGTGAATTGGGAAGCGCCGGCGAATAGCGTAGGCAAGTTCTCCGTTGCACTCAATGGCACTTACGTGCTCGACTACAAGACCCAGGAAGAGCAGGGTGGCCCGGAGGTCAGCGGCGTGGGTGCGTATGTGGTTGATCAAGTAATCCAGCGGTGGCGCCATACGTTGACCTTCAATTTCGATCGCGGCCCTTGGAGCGCAACTTTGCAAAACACCTTCTATTCCGGCTATGTCGACCAAAATCCGATGCCGGATGGTTCGATTCGCCGAGTCGATCCGTACTCGCTGTGGGACTTTGCGACGAGCTACAAGGTGTCAAAGGCGCTCAGCCTACGTGCCGGCCTCAAGAACGTATTTGATACCAATCCGCCGCGTTCGAATCAGATCTTCAGCTTCATCGCAGGGTACGACCCGACCTATACCGATCCACGCGGACGGGCGATCTACGCTTCAGCCAATTACTCGTTCAAATAAATGGTATGAGACAAGATATACGCACGTCTGAATTACTTGAACGCATGATGTAAGTACTGGGAGGGCGAGCTGAGCGCTAAGGCTCCCCTCCCTTAATTGATAGTGGATGAAAACCGGATAAATTTAGTATGCGTTTGGATAAAGCACAAATGAGGGGCGTCGTTCGGCATCGCGGCAACCTGTTCGGATTGGTCGGAGCGGTGGCACTTGTTGCGTTGGCGCCTTCGATGTCATGGGCCCAACATGAGCCCGAGGGGTACCATCTTTCTGGAGAAGTGGTCATACGCAGCGGGGATACGGGATGGGATTACAATTCCATCGATCCAAAGCGAGGCCATCTTTTCATCGCTCACCGAAAAGCAGGACTGCATGTATTCGATACAAAGAGTGGAAAGTTTCTGAAAACGCTTCCCAACTCAGAAGGAACCAATACCTCTGCGCTTGCGGAAGAATTTGATCGAGGAATCGCAGGCACTACTGAAGGTGATGTCGTACTATTTTCCCTCTCGACCCTTAAGCCTTTGACGCGCTATAAAAGCACGACAGACGGATTTGACGGCGCTGCCTACGATAAGGTCACCAAACGCTTCGTGATGGTTGGTGAGGCAGAGTCGGAAACAGGTCGCACACCGGTGTTGCTGTTCGATGGGAAATCGGGAGCGCAGCTGGGTTCGATCGAAGTTGATAGTATCAAAGTCGATGCGCCGCGACCGGACGGCAAGGGAAACATATTTCTTCCTTTGCGCGACAAGAACGCGTTGGCGCAAATCGACATTGCGAAGAGGGAAATAGTCGCAACATATGCGCTCGAGAATTGCGATAGGCCGGCGGCATTGGAAGTGGATACGCTGAACCAGCGGGTATTTGTGGGGTGCCGCGGCGCCGCTACCGGCGTTCCGAACATGACAGTGGTTGATGCAAAATCAGGAAAGCAGATTGTAAATTTGCCGATAGGTCGTGGAGTAGATGAGATGATGTACGACCCCATCGTGCAGGCAATATACTCGGCAAATGGCGATGACGGTACGATGACCGTAATTCGCCACGATGGCGCAGATCACTATTCTGTTTCCGCGACAATAGGAACGCGCCCCCGTGCACGAACTGGTGTTCTCGACGAATCCACCGGGAAAATTTATCTTGTCACGGCGCAGTTTGTTGAGCGATACCGTGAGGGTGCGGAGCCGGATTCGCATTACCTGCCCAATACCTTTACTGTATTGACCCTTTCAAAATAGTTCCGAAGAAAGCGGGGCCGGCTTTTAAGTCGGTCCGCTGAGCAGATAAGACGGAGTTGCAGTTGATTTTCAATCGAAGTATCGCGTTTGCGCTATCCGTTGGGCTGGTGGCGTTGTTTGTTCAGGTATCGTTGGCTTACGCTCAAGACGGTAGTGCGCTGCGCGTGCGTCTTAGCTCCGATATCCGATCCACGGATCCGGGAACAAATCGCGACGACAATACCGATGCTGTTGTCTTGCACATGGTGGAGGGGCTGGTCGCGTTGCGCGAAGACACCTCCGTTGGCCCTATGCTGGCGTCCAAGATCGTAGCTTCCAGCGATGGCTTGCGTTATACCTTTACACTGCGCGACGGCGTCAAATTCCATAATGGGGCGCCACTCACTGCTGCCGATGTCGTCTGGTCGTGGAAGCGCTATCTCGACCCCGCCACGGGCTGGCGCTGCCTGCCGGAATTCGACGGTCGTGGAATGACAAAAGTGTTGGCGGTCGAAGCGACAAACCCCAAGACTGTCGTGTTCAAGCTTGAACGACCGACGAGCCTGTTCCTGACCACCATGGCTCGCACTGACTGTGGCGGCGCAGGGATTCTGCATAGTAGTTCCCTCGATTCCGATGGCAGGTGGAAGCAACCGGTTGGGACTGGCCCTTACAAGTTCGGACAGTGGAAAAAAGGGCAATACATCGACCTGGTGCGTTTCGAAAATTATGCGTCACTAAATGGCCCGCGGGACGGTTATACAGGTGGAAAGAAGGCTGAAGTCGAGAAAGTACACTTCATGGTCATTCCCGACGAAATCGCCGGCAAGACTGCACTCTATGCGGGGGCGATTGATGTATTCCCCGAAGTGCGTAGCGCCGATATAGCTGAAATCCAAAAAAAACCTCAAGTGAAAATCGAAGTGGCACCGGCGATGGACATGTACGCGTTTCTCATCCAGACGCGTGATCCCGTACTCAAGGACGTCAGGATTCGTAGGGCGTTGGCGTTATCTCTCGATTTGCCGGCGATCACAGAGGCCGTAACGGAAGGTGTCTGCCAACCAAATAGCTCCGCAATTCCCAGCAGCAGTATGTATTACAGCACGGTGCAGCGGCTTGGGTACCGACGCGATATTGCTCAGGCCAAGAGGCTGCTGGCGGACGCAGGTTATAACGGTGAGCCGATCAAGATGATCACAAACAAGCGGCATTCCGAAAGCTTCGATTCCGCCGTGTTGGCACAAGCAATGGCGGCAGAGGCTGGAATCAGGATCGACCTTGAGGTCCTGGATTGGGCGACCCAATTGGACCGCTATACAAAAGGGAAATATCAGACGATGGCCTTCATCTACTCCGCGCGACTGGATCCATCACTCAGCTATGAAATGATCTCCGGCCCGAAGTCCACGCAACCTCGCAAAGTGTGGGACGATTCCCTGGTCCAGGAAAAGCTCGCGGAATCCACGCGCAGCTCCGATCGGGCGAAACGCCAAGTGCTCTTTGATGAGCTGCATCGCAAGATGCTGGAGGATGTGCCTTTTATTGTGCTGTTCAATAGTGTGGACGCAGTCGGCTTGCGGGCAAATGTGGTGGGTTACAAAAGCTGGGCGCCGGCCAAGCCTCGTCTTTGGAATGTACATTTGTAATCGGACCGATTATTTTTATGTTGAGTTACATCGCACGCCGTGTCGCCCTGACTGTGCCTACCTTGCTGTTGGTAATGGTTGCCGTCTTTGCCCTGATTCATCTTATTCCTGGTGACCCTGCGCAACTAATGCTAGGCGACGCTGCCGACGATGCCACGCTATCGCAGTTGCGGCAACATTTGGGACTCGATCGGCCCTTGACCGTACAGTTCGCCAGATGGCTTTTGAATGTCGTGCATGGAGATTTTGGGCATTCGATTACGAATGGACTGCCAGTCCTGCCTTTGCTACTAGAGCGTATTCAGGTCAGCGGCACAATCATATTGGCGGCGGTAACCTTGGCGACTCTTATTGCCGTGCCGGCTGGCCTGATTGCTGCATGGAAGCAAAATCAAACCGTCGACGTTGCCATTGTCGCCGGAGCTACGCTGCTTTTGTCTATCCCGAGCTTTTGGCTTGGCTTGCTGCTGATGCTGCAATTTGGTCTCAAGCTCGGGTGGCTGCCGGTGGTAGGTTACGTTCCGTTGTCGGAAAATTTCTCCGAAGGCTTGCTGTATCTGCTGCTGCCGATTGCAACCCTGGTAATGATTGAATCGGGCATTTTGACTCGGATGTCGCGCGCAAGTGCGATTGACGTGTTGCGGCTTGAATACGTCACGCACGCTCGTGCCAAGGGTGTTTCGGAGAGCCAAGTGCTGAGACGGCATGTGTTCCCAAACGCATTCGGTCCAACACTGACCATGATTGGCGTCATTCTCGGAAATCTGTTGGGGGGTATTGCCGTGCTTGAAACGGTGTTTACGCTACCGGGAATCGGGCGACTTTTGGTCGACGCAATTTACGCGCGCGACTATCCGGTCGTGCAGGGCGTCATGTTGTTGACTGCTTTGACATACGTATTTATCAATCTGATCATTGACCTGTGCTATCCAATTTTTGATCCGCGAGTTACCACCTGATGAAAGCGTTCTTCAAGCATAAAAATGGTTTGATCGGCGGTGCCATGATCGGATTCATATTCGTGGTGGCGCTGGCAGCATTTTTCTGGACTCCATACAATCCGTTGGCGATTAATTTGCATATTCGATTGCAGCCCCCCTCGGCGACGCACTGGCTGGGAACCGACGAATTTGGACGAGATGTGTTGAGTCGCGTCATGGCGGGTGCTGCTGCAAGCGGAACGGTGGCGCTGCTTTCCGTCATTTCGGCGGTTGGTTTAGGGTTATTTATGGGAGTTGTGGCCGGCTTCTTCCGCAACTGGGTCGATCGCGTTTTGATGGCAATAAATGACACTTTGCTCGCGTTCCCCGGTATCTTATTTGCGCTTGGCGTAATGATGATAGTTGGGGCAAATAAGTGGGGCATCATAATTGCACTTGGCCTCGCCTATACACCTACGGTAGTGCGGGTGGTTCGAGGTACGGTTTTGTCAATACGGGAAAAGGAGTATGTCGAGGCTTCGCGCATGATTGGCAATTCCGAATTGGTGACGATGTTGCGACATGTGTTGCCTAACTGTGCCGCACCTGTGGCGGTACTTACGACCAGCATGGTTGGGTGGGTGTTGTTATCGGAGAGTGCACTTAGTTTTCTTGGTCTTGGTGTCCCGCCGCCTGCACCCACTTGGGGCAATATGCTGGCCAGTTCACGTCAATACATGCAATCGGCAGTTTGGTTGAGCCTTGCCCCGGGCCTTTGTATTGCTCTCACACTTCTCGGCATTAACCTACTGGGTGATGCGGTGCGTGACAAGCTCGATCCTCGTATGGTGGTTGCATGAATATTCCAAATCTCCTCAGCGTCGAATCGCTCAAATTGATTTCGTCAGTCAACGGAAAGACACTGGTAGACAATGTGTCCTATAACTTGTGCGCCGGTGAAGTGTTGGCCATGGTTGGCGAATCGGGGAGCGGCAAGACGTTGGCCGCGCGCGCGATACTTGGTTTGCTGCCGCCTGGCATCGCTCCTTCGGAGGGGCGCATTTTGATGAATGGCGAAGATTTGCTGCAGGTGAATTCAGCCAGGATGAGGGCGATGCGCGGTGCGCAAATTGGAATGGTATTCCAGGAACCAATGATGTCGCTCAATCCTGCGGTGCGCATTGGAATTCAAATGGCGGAAGGATTGAGGCTGCACACGCAGTTGACTGCGGCCCAGATCGAGGCGCGTTGTCTGGAAATCTTGGAGCGAGTACGGATTCGCGATCCAAAACGTTGTCTGATGGCATACCCGCATGAATTTTCTGGAGGTATGCGCCAAAGGATTATGTTGGCCAGTGTGATGCTGCTAAAGCCTCGTCTGTTGATCGCCGACGAGCCAACCACCGCACTCGACACTTTATCTCAGGGCGAAGTTCTTGATTTGATGACGGAATTGGCGCGGGAGGAAGGCACGGCCGTATTGTTGATTACTCACAATCTCGGCTTGGTTGCGCGATATGCGCAGCGGGCGGTTGTGATGAACAAAGGCGTGCTTGTCGAGACAGGGGATGTCAAACAGGTGTTGTACTCACCCGTGAATTCGTACACGCGCAAATTGATTGAGGCTTTGCCGCGTCGCGGGCCGGTACTTACGGACAGCGGGGTGAAAACTCCGCTGATTGAAGCACGTAACCTTAGTGTCTCGTATCGCGATAATAAGCCAGGTTGGTGGAGGAAAGGTCGCGTACGCAAGGTTCTCGATTCGGTCAATCTGACTGTTCACGAAGGAGAAACTGTGGCGGTCGTGGGCGGTAGTGGATCAGGTAAAACAACGCTCGGACGCGCAATGCTTAGATTGATTGCCTCCTCTGGGGGAGGTGTGTTTTTTCGCGGACATTCAATTGACGGAAATAATGCGAAGCAATTTCGCCTCGCTTGTCAGCTTGTTTTTCAGGATCCATACTCGTCGCTTAATCCGCGCCAGCGAATTGGCGACATCGTGGCAGAACCGCTTAAGTTGGTGCGAAACATCTCAAAACAGGAAGCTTCACAAAGGGTCATACAGACTTTGCAAGACGTGGGACTGGATGGGCTTGCACTCAGATTCCCGCATGAATTGTCTGGCGGCCAGCGTCAGCGTGTGGCGATTGCCCGCGCGATAGTGCGCAGACCGGCCTTCATAGTTGCCGATGAACCCGTATCTGCGCTGGACATGAGCGTTCAGGCGCAGGTTCTAGCGCTTTTCCAGTCCCTGCAGAAAGCCTATGGTTTTGCTTGCCTTTTTATTTCTCATGATTTGGCCGCGGTGGAACAAGTGTCAGATCGCGTTGTTGTGATGGAGTCTGGGCGCATAGTGGAGCAGGGAAGTCGGGATACGGTTTTTGATCAACCACAACATGCTTATACGCGAGCTTTGCTGGCTGCGACCCCCGCTCTTTAATATCTTTTTACTGCACTACGTTTTATGCATTTTGCAAAGCAATTGATTTGTAATACTTCAATACTTCTTTCGACCTTATTTTTCCCAGTGGCCGCAGCATTTGCATCGGGCGGCCCGCCAATGATTACCGACGACCCGGGCACACCTGGTGATGGCAATTGGGAAATCAATATCGCCGCACTGAGCAATCGCACCGCCGATGCCAAGTTCTACCAACTGCCGCTGCTCGACGCCAATTACGGTGTCGGCGATCGCATCCAGCTTAAGTTCGAAATGCCGTGGATGGTCGAACATGGCGACGTGGGTGGCTCGCGCGATGGCTTGAACGATGGCCTGGCAGGCGTGAAGTGGCGCTTCTATGACGCCGGTGAGAACGACTGGCAAATTTCGACCTATCCGCAGGTGCAGTTCTGCTTCCCCGGTTCGAACCCGGCGCAAAACGGTTTCGCAGACAGCGGCACCAGTTACTTGCTTCCACTTGAGTTCGTGCGCACCTTCGAGGGCTGGGATCTCAATTTCGAAGTCGGACGCTGGCTGCGTCCGACCAGCCAGGGTGACACTTGGATCGGCGGAGCCGTGCTGACCAAGGTGGTTCAGAAAGGTTTCGAGGTGATCGCCGAATTGCACGACGAGGTGGCAGTGCACGCTACGCAGAACGAATTGATCTTCAATATTGGTGCCCGCTACGAACTATCCGAGCGCTATACGCTATTGTTCTCGGCTGGCCACGACTTGCGCAATACACTCGGCGAAAAAAACATGCTCATGACTTACGTGGGTTTGCAGTTACATCTTTGACTAATCTGGGAATTCGAGTGGTTGGTATCAAACTGGTTTAATTCCCGCGCTTTTTCCGAATCGACTCATGGACCGGCATTTGCAGACCAACCATAGGGCGCAACCGGGATTGCCATCTACAGCGCCAAAATACGAGACAGGTCCGGATGCACCATTTGGATATAGGCGATCGAGGGGGCGGAATGGAGCGTGCTATCGCATTTTTACAGAACATCCTGGTATTCTTGTTGCGGAGCAGGTCATTGGTAGGGCTTTCGCCAATTGTGAATCGGTCGCACTATAATTCGAAACGAAAGGGAAGACTGTGGAACAACTTCTCATAACCGAGCAGCAGTACGACATGAAGACAATCTGGCTGCACTGGTTGACAGCAGGGCTGGTTGTCTCTTTGTGGTGCTTGGGGCAAACGATAGATTGGTTCCCACGCGGCGCCGCACGTGTATTTGCGCGCAGCGGACATATTGGCATCGGCGCATTACTTGGATGCCTGCTGCTATATCGTTTTTGGTGGCGGCTTACATCAGGCGCAAACTTGCCTGCTGTTGGTGCCGGGATCCTTGGAAGATTGGCCAAGTCGATGCATGTGGCCTTATATATATGCCTGTTGGCGACTGTGGCCTTAGGCGTTGCCAATGTCTGGATTCGCGGCGACAATCTGTTCTATCTCTACAAGGTTCCAGCTTTCGATCCCGGTAATAAAGTACTGCGTGCGACTGTCGAGGACTACCACGCCTATGCCGCCAACCTGTTGCTGATTTTGGCGGGATTGCACGCAGTTGCTGGCTTGGTGCACCAATACATCCTGAAAGACGGCGTACTAGGTCGCATGTTTCCTGCGATGGTGGATGTTGGCTTTGTGGGCGGTCGAAAAGGTCGGCACCGATAAAAATTCGTCGGAGTTGAACGCGAACAAAGGCGATTCACGGGGGGGCATACTACTTTTCGGCCTCGGCCAGCATCGTTTCAAGAAATTGGCGCAAGGTGGGGCGAACTGCTTGCGCCTTTCTCTCGTCAAATCGATACGGGTGGCTTTCTTCCATATAAGTGATCTGCGACAGCTCCAACTGCACGGCATGGGTATTGCCGGCCGGATTGCCGTAATGACGCGTGATATGGCCGCCCTTGAAACGCCCGTTCAAGGCCATGCTGTAGCCTGCCGCCGTTTCGGCGATGGCTCCCAGCTTATTCGACAAATCGGCTGCGCAGGAGCTGCCCGAAGCCGTACCGATGTTGAAGTCGGGTAGACGGCCTTCGAAAAAACGTGGCACTTCGGAAGCGATCGAGTGCGCGTCCCACAATAATGCGACGCCATGCTGGGTGCGCAGGCGCTGCAGCTGTTCGCTCAACTTGGTGTGGTAAGGCTGCCAGTAGCGGGTACGGCGCTCGGCAATCTCGGCTTCGCTCGGCTGTTTGCCGGCCTGATACAGCGGCTGGCGGTCGAAAGTATCGACCGGGCACAGGCCGGTAGTGTCTTGCCCCGGATACAGGTTGGCGTTGTCGGGAGGACGGTTGAGGTCGATCACATAGCGCGAATGGGTCGCCACCAGCACCGAGGCACCGAGTTCATCGAGGAAGTCGTAGAGCTGATCGAGGTGCCAGTCGGTATCGGCCAGGCGATGCGCGGCCGGCGTCATGCCACGGGAGATCTGTTCGGGGATATGAGTGCCGACGTGCGGCATCGATACCAGCAGCGGCGTGCGGCCTTGGCGGAAAATAAATGCAGGGGTCGGGACGGATGTGTTCATCATGTCGAAATCAGGAGGATAGCAGTCCGCGCAGCGCGCGTTGATAGGCGGTGTTGCTGGTTTCTTCGGCGCTGTGCTGCCCATGCCGCACCACCCATTTGCCGCCGGCCATGACATCGCGGATGGGCGAGCCGCCATGATTGGAAAAAATCAGGCTGTCGAGCAAGGCGTCCCCCCGCTTGCCGCAGAGGGTGGGGTGCTGATTGTCCAGCAAAAGCAAATCGGCACGCTGGCCGACCGCCAGGCCGGCAACCGGGCGATCGCTCGCCATGGCGCCGCCCATCAGTGCTTGCCGGTACAGATAGGCGCCGACGGAAGGGTTGTCGGCCCCGACCAATACGTTGCGGCGACGATGCAGGAGGCGCTGACCGTATTCGTAGAGGCGCAGTTCCTCGCGCACGCTGGTGCTGACATGGCTGTCGGAACCTATGCCCCAGTGTCCGCCGGCCTGTGCGTAATGCACGCCGTCGAAAATGCCGTCGCCAAGATTCGCTTCGGTGGTCGGGCAGATCCCGGCTACGGCGCCGCTGCGCGCCAATGCCATGGTTTCGGCTTCGGTCATGTGCGTAGCATGCACCAGGCACCAGTGCCGGTTCACGTCGACATGATCGAGCAGCCACTCGACCGGCCGCGCACCGCAATGGGCAACGCAATCTTCGACTTCCTGAACTTGTTCGGCAATATGGATATGGATGGGGGCGCCGGCGTCGAAATCGCGTAGCGCCGTCAGCAGTTCCTGCAGCGAATTGGCGGAAACCGCCCGCAGCGAGTGCGGCGCCACGCCATAGCGCAGGCCGGCATGCTGGGGATGGTTCTTTTGCAGGTGCTGCAACAGACCGATTATCCACTCCGGCGAGTTGATGAAACGCAGCTGGCCCTCATGCGGCGGTTTAGCGCCAAAACCGCTGTACTGGTACATGACCGGCAATAGTGTCAAGCCTATGCCGGCTTCTTCAGCGGCGGCAATCAAACAAGCCGACATCTCGCCCGGGGCCGCGTAGGGCTCGCCCTTGGCGTCATGGTGCAGATAATGGAATTCGCAAACCGAGGTGTAGCCGGCTTTCAGCATCTCGATGTAAAGCTGCACGGCCACGGCTTTGAGCGTCTCCGGGGTCAACTTCTGCGCGAATGCGTACATCAGGGTGCGCCAGCTCCAGAAGCTGTCGGTCGGCTTGGCGCGGTACTCGGTCAGGCCGGCCATCGCCCTTTGGAAAGCGTGCGAATGCAGGTTGGCCATGCCGGGCAGCACGATGCCGGGTGCGCGCGGCGCTACGGCGGCTGGCTTGCCGGGGCTGACTTTGCGCAGCAAGCCGGTGGCATCCCACTCGAGATGGACATCTTGATGCCAGCCGTCCGGCAGCAGCGCATATTCGGCCAGCAGGCTATGGCTGTGCATGGTCATGGCTGTGACTCCTTTGATAGACGATCCTGCCGCCACGCACCACGCTATGGCAGGGATTGCGGCCCATGCAGTAGGCGAGTTCTGCCAATGACCCGACCGACCACACGGCAAAATCGGCTGCACGCCCGGGCGCCAATTCGCCATGCACGTGAGCTTGACCCAGTGCGCGCGCCGCATGCGTAGTGACGCCGGCAAGGGCTTCAGCCACGGTGAGGCGAAAAAGCGTGCAGGCCATGTTCAACATTAATAGCAGCGAGCTGGCCGGCGAGGTGCCGGGATTGCTGTCGGTGGCGATCGCCATCGGAATATTGTAGCGGCGCAGCAGTTCGATGGGAGGAAATTGCTTTTCGCGCAGAAAGTAAAACGCCCCGGGCAGCAGCACGGCAGTGGTGCCGGCTTCTTTCATTGCCAGAATATCGTCTTCGTTCAGGTATTCGAGATGATCGACCGACAAGGCACGATAACGCACGGCAAGCCGGGTGCCGCCCATATTGGAAAGCTGTTCGGCGTGCATCTTGACGGGCAAGCCGAGTTTGGCGGCAGTATCGAACACGCGTTCGCTCTGCGCCAGAGAAAAGCCTATGCTTTCGCAAAATACGTCGACTGCATCGACCAGGCCTTCCGTATGCATGGCAGGCAGCATTTCCTCGCACACCAGGGCAATGTAGTCGTCGGCCCGGTCTTTGTATTCGGGCGGCAACGCATGTGCGCCGAGGAAAGTCGTATAAACAGTGACCGGAAATTCCCGGCCCAGGCGGCGCGCCACGCGCAGGATCTTGCGTTCGCTGGCCAGGTCGAGGCCGTAGCCCGACTTGATTTCGATGGCGGTGACGCCTTCGGCCAGCAAGGCTTCAAGACGCTGCGCTGATTGCGCGAACAGGCTCTCTTCATCGGCTGCGCGTGTGCTGTTGACGGTGGAAACGATGCCGCCGCCGCGCCGCGCGATGTCTTCATAGCTGGCGCCGGCCAGACGCAATGCAAATTCGTCGGCGCGATTGCCGCCGTAAACCAGGTGGGTATGGCAATCGATCAGGCCGGGCGTAAGCCAGCGGTTTTCCAGGTCGTGGCGCGGGCTTTGCGCAAATTCGATTGGCAATGCTTCGATGTGGCCGATCCAGGCGATCTTGCCGTCGCGTACGGCCAGCGCACCGCGATCGATCACCTGTTCGGGATCGCCGCGTCGCGCAATGCGGGCGTTGAGCCAAATGCCGTCTGTATGGGTGGAATGCATGGGTCAGTTCTGCAGGGTGACGACGGAGACGCGCAGCAGGGCACTGCCGGTCTCCAGCGGCCGAAAGGACACGCTGTCGGCAGGTGTTTCCGACACCAGTGTATCGCCTCGTTTCAACATGCTCTCGATGCCATCTGCGGCGGTGACCAGCCAACTGCCGGCCGCACAAAACAATAATAGCGCGCCGTCGGAAGTGTTGCTGGCGGTCCCGGCTTCGCGTACGACTCCGACGTCGCCTTGCACGGCGTCACGGCGCAACATCAGATTGAAGTCGCGGGATGGCTTGCCCAACAATTGCGCATCGAGCCGGTCTTCGCCGCGAAAGCGATATGGCAGCAATACCTGGTCCAGACCGTGGATGCCATGCTCGAATTGCAGCAGCATGCCGTCGCCATCGAGCAGCGTGATGATGCGGTCGATGCCGGGGAATGCTGAAAACGGCCCCGACCTGTTGACGTCGGCGATGCTGACGCGCCAGGCAAAATCGTCGAACGAGGCTCCGGCCGGATGGCAGGCCAGTTCACGCGTGACGCCACCGCCGTTTTTCCACGGCGCGGCGATCAGTTCTTCGTAGGCGATGAGACGCATCCGCTATCGGTGTCGGTGCAGCGATCAGGGTAATTTCGCGAACAATTGCTTGCAGCTGGCGCTGACTGTACCTTCCAGTACCAGCGTCTTGGCGGCTTCGATATCGGGTGCGAACAGGCGGTCCTTGTCGTAGAAAGCAACCTTGGCGCGCAGGCGGCCATGCACGTCTTCGAGCATGGGCGAAGTCGCCAACGGGCGATGGAAATCGATGCCTTGCGCGGCGGCCAGCAACTCGATGCCGACGATGGCGGCAGTATTGTGCGCCATATCATGCAGGCGGCGGGCGGCGAAGGTAGCCATGCTGACGTGGTCTTCCTGGTTGGCCGAGGTCGGCAGGCTGTCGACGCTGGCGGGGTGCGCCAGCGACTTGTTTTCCGAGGCGAGCGCCGCCGCCGTCACGTGGGCGATCATGAAGCCCGAATTCAAACCTGACGAGGCCACCAGGAAGGGCGGCAGGCCGGACAGCGTCGAGTCGATCAGCAAGGCGATGCGGCGTTCGGCCAGAGCGCCGATTTCGGCAATCGCCAATGCCAGCGTGTCGGCGGCGAAAGCGACCGGTTCGGCGTGAAAATTGCCGCCCGAAATGACTTCATCCTTGTCGGCGTAGACCAAGGGATTGTCGGTCACGGCGTTGGCTTCGATCAGCAGCGTGCGTGCAGCATTGGCGATCAGGTCGGCGCAAGCGCCCATGACTTGCGGCTGGCAGCGCAGGCTGTATGGGTCTTGCACGCGCTCGTCGTTGACCAGGTGCGACTTGCGGATCGCGCTGCCGTCCAGCAGTTGGCGGTAGATGTCGGCCACGGCGATCTGGCCGGGTTGGCCGCGCACTGTGTGCAGGCGCGGATCAAAGGGTGCGTCGCTGCCCTTGGCGGCATCGACCGAGAGTGCGCCGGCTACCGTGCCGGCTTCCAGCAGACGCTCGGCCAGGAACAGGCCATGCAAGGCCAGTGCGGTCGATACCTGGGTACCGTTGATCAGCGCGAGGCCTTCCTTGGCCGCCAACTCGATAGGCGCGATGCCGGCTTCTTTCATCGCCTGCGCGGCCGGCAGAATCTTGCCGGCAACGCGCACCTCGCCTTCGCCCAGCACGGCCAGGGTCATGTGCGACAGCGGCGCCAGGTCGCCCGAGGCGCCGACCGACCCCTTGGCCGGGATGCAGGGCATGATGCCGGCATTGACCATCTTGATCAGGGTGTCGATGACAACGACGCGAATGCCGGAAAAGCCCCGCGCCAGGCTGGCAATCTTGGTGGTCATGATCAGGCGCACGACGGCGTCGGCTAACAATTCTCCGGTGCCGACCGAATGCGACAGGATCAGGTTGCGTTGCAGCTGTTCCAGCTGTTCATCCGGGATGCGGGTCTTGGCCAGTTTGCCGAAGCCGGTGTTGATGCCGTAAGCGGCGTCCCCGCGCGCGACGATGCGTGCAATGGTGGCGGCCGAGGCTTCGATGCCAGCATAGGCTGATGACGTCAGCTCCAGGGTGGTGGGCGCTTGCCAGATGCTGCGCAGGTCGGCCAGCGTCATTGCGCCGGGCCGGATGGTCAGTGTGGTCTTCATCGATGAATGCTTTCTATTGTTTTTTCGTGTTGCTTCAGTGCCGTGGATCAGCGCGTGATCATAGGCAGGTTCAGGTGGTTGCGCTTGGCGCACTCGACCGCTTGCTCATAGCCGGCATCGGCGTGGCGCATCACGCCCGAGCCGCTGTCGTTGATCAATACCCGGCCGAGGCGCTTGGCAGCGGCTTCACTGCCGTCGGCGACGATCACCATGCCGGCATGCTGAGAATACCCCATGCCGACGCCGCCGCCATGGTGCAGCGATACCCAGGTGGCGCCGCCGGCCGTGTTCAGCAGGGCGTTGAGCAGCGGCCAGTCGGATACGGCGTCGGTGCCGTCACGCATGCCTTCGGTTTCGCGGTTCGGGCTGGCGACTGAGCCGGTATCGAGGTGGTCGCGGCCGATCACGATCGGCGCCTTCAGTTCCCCGTTCTTGACCATCTCGTTGAATGCCAGGCCGGCCAGGTGGCGCTCGCCTAGGCCGAGCCAGCAGATGCGCGCCGGCAAGCCCTGGAAGGCGATGCGCTCGCGCGCCATGTCCAGCCAATGGTGCACGGGTTTATTGTGCGGGAACAGTTCCTTGATCTTGGCGTCGGTCTTGTAGATGTCTTCCGGATCGCCCGACAGGGCCACCCAGCGGAAGGGGCCCTTGCCGTCGCAGAACAACGGGCGGATGTAGGCCGGCACGAAACCAGGAAAGTCGAAGGCGTTCTTGACGCCGTCGTCGTAGGCGACCTGGCGGATGTTGTTGCCATAGTCGACGGTCGGGATGCCCATCGCATGGAAGTCGAGCATGGCTTGCACGTGCACGGCGCAGGACTTGGCCGCCGCCGCCGTCAGTTCGGCGTGGCGGGCCGGATCTTGCTGTGCACTCTTCCACTGTGCGACGTTCCAGCCTTGCGGCAGGTAACCGTTGATGAGATCGTGCGCCGAAGTCTGGTCGGTCACCAGGTCGGGCCTGGCTGTCTTGTCTCCGGCCTTGGCGCGCTTGACCAGTTCCGGCAGGATGTCGGCGGCATTGCCGAGCAGGCCGATCGAGACCGCTTCCTTGCGTTCGCAGTGATGTTTGATCAGGGCCAGCGCCTCGTCGATGTCCTTGGCCTGCTTGTCGAGGTAGCGTGTGCGCAGGCGGAAGTCGATACTGCTTTGCTGGCATTCGATGTTGAGCGAAACGGCGCCGGCCATGGTCGCGGCCAGCGGTTGCGCGCCGCCCATGCCGCCCAGCCCCGCGGTCAGGATCCAGCGGCCGGCCCAGTCGCCCTGATAGTGCTGGCGGCCCGCTTCGACAAAGGTCTCGTAAGTGCCCTGGACGATGCCCTGGCTGCCGATATAGATCCAGCTGCCGGCCGTCATTTGGCCATACATGAACAAGCCCTTGCGGTCGAGTTCGTTGAAATGTTCCCAATTGGCCCATTTCGGCACCAAGTTGGAATTGGCGATCAGCACGCGCGGTGCGTCGGGATGAGTCTTGAACACGCCGACCGGCTTGCCCGATTGCACCAGCAGCGATTCGTCGTCGTTTAAGTCTTTCAGGGTTTCCAGAATGCGGTCGAAGCTGGCCCAGTCGCGTGCGGCACGGCCGATGCCGCCGTACACGACCAGGTGCTTGGGATTCTCGGCGACTTCCTTGTCCAGGTTGTTCTGGATCATGCGGTAGGCTGCTTCGGTCAGCCAGCTCTTACAGGTGAGTTGGCTGCCACGCGGTGCGCGGATATCGCGGCTGGGGTCGAGGCGGGGATCGGCTTCAGTTAGCTTGGCTTGAGTGAGATCGTTCATGGCGCTGCCCTCGGTTGAGATAAGTCGTGTCAGGATAGGCATAGTTTAAGTTGTATAGACAACTTAAACAAGCACTTTTTAAAACCTTTTGACGCTTGCGGGATCTCCGTGTTGCGGTGGTTTTCAAAGTTAACTCAGCCTATTTGCTTTTCAATACAGAATGTAAGTGCTTGCTTACAAATATTGATGAGTGGTATTGATGTGATTCAGCCAACATCCGGTCTATCATTGACCTCAGTTGTGTCCTTGGACCATGCTAGGACATAAGTTAGGACATAAGTGAGACAATCGCCACCTTCCAAGGCAGGAGAATGATTTGGCCGAAGCAAAGCAAGACATCCCGCTGTTTCAGCGTATCAAGGACCATTTGCTAGCCCAGATCCACGCCGGCAAATGGCGTGAAGGAGACGTGATCCCCTCGGAGCCCGAATTGGCGGCGCAATTCCAGGTGTCGCGCATGACGGTCAATCGAGCGGTGCGCGAGTTGACAGCCGAACAGATTTTGACGCGCGTGCAGGGTTCGGGCACCTTCGTCGCGCAACGCAAGTATCAGTCGACGCTGGTGGAAATCAAAAGTATTGCCGAGGAAGTGCGTGCACGCGGCCATGTGCACCGCAGCGAGGTGTATACGCTGGAAAGCTGCCAGGCAGGCGAAACGCTGGCTGCCGAATTTTCCGTGGAGGCGGGACATCTGCTTCATCACTCGGTCATCGTCCATTGGGAAAACGAAGTGCCGATTCAAGTCGAAGACCGCTGGGTTAATTCGACGGTGGCGCCCGAGTATCTCGATCAGGATTTTTCTGTGGCGACCCCGAACGAGTACCTGATGGTGGTCGCGCCCCTACAGGGAGTCAATTACAGCATCGAGGCCATGAGTCCGCCGCGCGAGATTGCAGACATGCTGCACATCCAGCAAAAGGATGCCTGCCTGGTATTGCATCGGAAAACCCTGTCGCGCGGCAGCGTCGCATCGGTGGCAACCATGTGGCACCCAGGCAACCGCTATCAATTCGCCGGAGGATTTTGAGCGGCGGGCGATCCCGGGGCGGTCCCTACCGCGGCGGTCGCGCCGGCAGGCACACCTGCAGAAGCCGGTTGCGAAACAGGTCCCCACTCAAGCAGCGCGACATATCCATCCTTGACCGCGATAACCAGGGTATTGTTATTGATGTGCGCCACGGTGCCCGTATTGAGTTGGTGCGCTTCGACCCAGCCGATGGCGCGGCGTATGTAAATTTGCCCCACAGTCAAGGAGGCATAGCATTCCAACAATCCGAACGCACGTAGCTGGCGCAAAATAGCTTCTACTGTCGCAGAAAAATGCACGGTGCGGTCTTCGACGGTAAACGCAGGCCAGTATTCACCCGGACCTTGTGGGCGCGCCTGATTCCATAAGTTTGAAAATTCTCTCGCCACGCGGTAAGCCAACCGGCTGCTGGCCATTTGCAGCTTTAAATTCAAGCTCTCGTGACATTCTGCAACGGACAGCGAAAAGGGTTCAGCGTCAAGAATGTCGCCGCTGTCGAATGCATGTTCAAGCTTGTGGCAACTGACTCCCCAGCTGCGATGCCCGTCGAGTATGGCTCTCACCATGGGATAAGGGCCGCGCGCTATCGGCAAGGGGGAGGGATGGAAGTTGACGGCATATTTGAGGTAAGGCCGCCAGTCGCCGATGCGCCAGTTGTAGCTGGCGACGATCAGCGCTTCACAGCCGCGCGCCTGCAAGTCGCGTAAATCGTCCTGGCCGATGCGCGTTAGCTGCACGTCGATGCCGTGCCGCGCGGCGAGTCCGACCATGCGTGCATTGGCATCGAGAAAATTGGTGGCGGGAACCGAAAACAGCTTGATCGGTTCCCAGCCGGCCGCGAGGAACGCTTCGAAAACGCCCAGATAACGGTCGCAGCCGGTGATGGCAAAGCGCATATGTAAAATTGTTTATGGGTGTGGCGTATCGCTAGGCGCGCCTGTCGGTACCGGCGTTACCTTTTGCCAGCCACCTCCGCATTCCTTCACGTAGGGATAGTAGCCGGCTGGATTATGACAGTAATACCAGAAATTCGGATCGAATTGCGCCGGCAAATCGGCAGCCGGCTGCGGCTGCTCGATATAGACCGGCGCCGCTTGTTGCACCACGATTGGCGTCGGCGCTATCACCACCGGCGCCGGCAGCGGCTCCCAATATGCCGGATAGAAGACCCATTCCGGACCGACCAGTACCCAGCGTGCGCCAATGTAACGGTAGCCGGGATGCTCTGCTTCCCAATGGCCTTCCATCCACACGTGTGCTCCGCCGCTCCAGCCCCAGTAACCGGGTGCCCACATGTAACCGTGACGCGGCGCCGGCACGAATTCATGGCGGACCGGCGGCGGCCGTACGCCGACCCTGATGTTGACCGATACAGGTTCCGCGCTGGCGACGCTTGCACCCAGCGCCAGGGCCAACAGACCCAGGCTCAATTTGGTGGAAAGGCTATTTTTCAACATTCGCAAACAACTCCTGTGTTAAATCAATATGCAAAATAAGGACCAACTGCACCGCCTATGCTTTTACCTTCGATGACGGAATACACGTTCCGTCCATAAAAGAAAGGCAGCCCCCAGTCGAAGCTGGCGGGATCGCCATTGATGCCTGCCAGTAATGGGGAGGCCGTGATGCTGCCGGGGATTGCAGCTTCATTGCCGACCGCAAAAGAGACGGTGCCGCTGTTGCCGTTCATCCCCTGGTTGACGGCAGAAAGACTCAATGTCGATGTCGGGCAATAAAATCCGGAATTGTCGCTGCATTGGGTGATAGCGCTGTCGTTGAAAAACAGGCCATTCGAGCCGCTGTCGATGAAGCTGTCGGGATAAGATGTACCGTTATAGCTGACCGTGAAGTAGCCGGTGGAGTTGCTGATCGTGTATATCCCGGCGCTACCGAGTCCGTTATTCGTTTGTGTCCCGACGCCGAATATCAAGGAACCCGTGACGGTGGCTGCGCCGCTGGCGGATACCGCAGGCAAGCTGATCATGACGCCGTTGTTGTCGTTGGCAAAATACGTGACTGGATTTTGCACCTGCTTAGCCAGGGCAAGCGCAGTCGATTGGCAGGATGAGGCGCCACAGAGGTAGTACACATTCAGATTGGCATTCTGAACGCAGGCGAGGCCGCAGTCCTGGGCGAAGGTGCCCACACCGATGACGCCGTTGGCGCCGAAGGTGGCCACCGTATCTTCAGAGCTTTGCCCCTGGCTGGAGCAACTGGCCGGAATGCTGGAGAAATTGGCATCGCCAATTACCTGCATCGGTAAAGCAGTCGCAGTTTCACCCGAAATTTGCAGGTTGGCCGATTTGACGGGCCCCCAGCTATAACCGTCGGCGAACGGTGTGCATTCCACGATCGCATTGCCGTTGGCGTCGGTCGTCTGCGGCAACGCAGCCGCCAAAGCGGGCGTCAACACTGCGGAAATCAGGCGCAAACCCCAGGAGCCGGTGTCGACCAGGACGTGGTCGATGGTCTGGCAATTGCCTGGATTGTTCGGAGCGCAAACCGTGATTGTGACGAATGGCTCGTTGATGGCGCCACCGGGAATTACAGGCGGTCCGGCATCGACGACAATAGCCTGGACATTGTTGGTGGCCGTCTGGCTGCCCGTAGTTGACGTCGAACCGCCGTTGCCGCCGCTACCCCCGCCTCCGCCGCAGGCTGTCAGCGCCAAAATAGCGATCAACGCGAGCAAGGCACACAGTTTCGCGGCCAAGAATTCTCTGGAAAGTCGCAGGCTCACCATTTCCCCTGTCATTGGATATCGTTGGCGCTTACGCCTTGCGGCAGCGAGTTCGACAGATAAGCGCTTCCGGAAAATGCCCGCAAATGCCCGTGCGAACGTACGACGAGATCGGCTTGCTGAACCAGCAGATGCCTATGCCCGGCGCGCCGGACGTTTTTCGCATTGGTGTAAACGGCAAAATATGTTCCCAGAATCTGGCGCAAATCGGGAGGAACCGGTCCCATCCAGGCCACGCCAAACACGGTGCCGCTTTCCGACGTGTACTCCCTGACTGTAGTGCCTGCCGGCGTCAGGCTCTCGTGAATCGAATAGCGCGCGGCGGTGCGCGTGACGCGCGACTGCGCTTTCATGTTTTCCTGGTCGCTGTTCACGCTGGACAAATTGCCGCCCAGCGAGGCAAACGCGGGAAGCGGTGCCAGTATCAATGCCGCAATCAAATTGACCGGGAAGCGTGGTTTCATAGATTGGTCTGTTTTTCGGATAGAGCGGTAGCGAACAATTTGGTTCCCGCCACCTGCTTCCATGCGTCCAAGTCACTGATTGTCACTGCGCCATCGGATTGTTCAGAGAACCCTGCTTTTGCCGGCCCATGTGCCGGGGCGCCTGATCACCGGACTTCTGACTGCATCCCTGATCGGGAACGCGCTGCAATTGATCTGCCAGTAGTTGCAAAATCGTCTGGCGCTGGCTGTCGTCGAGTGCATCGTTGACGGTCAGCCAGAGTTCGCGCAGCTGTCTGCTTTCCTGGTAGCTCAAATCTTCTTCATTTGCCATGTTCTTCGCCAAATCGCGCAACTCGGCATGAGAATCATCCAGCCCTTTCTTCAGCGTGGCCTGAAGCTGCTCGCGCCGGCGCTGGCGTGCACTGATGATGGCGCGCATTTTCGATTCCGTTTGTTGCCAGAGTACTTGCTGGTTGGCGTTCAGGTTGAGCGATTTCTTGATGTCGCTGGCTTGAGACATCAAGTCCTCGATGCGCACATCCATGACCGGCATCGCTGAAACCTGGCTACATAGGAGGCATGCCACGGCAGCGAATAAGGGCAGAAAAAATTGAATGTTTTTCATCGTATTGGGAAGCCGACAAAGTATTTGAATGTTGGCGGACGGCAATAGGGAGAGGGATGCCGGGGTTTCGCCAATATATGCGCCGGATTGCCATTGTCGCGGAGAATTTACATTTATTTACCGGAATTTACAGGCAATACATCAAAGCGAGAACCATTTCTGCGTGGCCGGGCATTTACGTTCCACATCCGGTTCCTGGTTCATTCTGTTGCCGCGTCAGTTTGCGGCTGCAACTATTGAGATGGGCCATCGATAGCCGGAAGCCGAAGTGTTTCATAGAAATGAGATGAAGGAGAATGTGATGAAACTGCCAAAATTTTCGGCAAGTGTCGTGCCGGCCTTTCTGCTGGCGGTAGTGAGCACAGCACCGTCGACGGTATCCGCACAGGAGAACGGCGATGCACACGGCAAATTGTGGTTGATCGCAGATCAATTTAATAATCGCGTCATCGAGGTTGATAAAAGCACGCACCAAATCGTCTGGCAATTCGGCAACGGCTCGGATCAACCCGGCCCGCATGCGATCGTCGGCGTCAACGATGCAGAGAGAGTGGGAGGGCTGACCCTGATATCCGGCACCGGCATCCCGCCCAGTTCGCCGCCGCTGCCTGGCTGCTCGACGCCTGCGGTCGGCTGCGCCGATAACCGCGTCGTCTTGGTCAACCATGACGGCAAGATTCTTTGGCAATACGGACAGGCCGGTGTAACCGGGGCCGGCATGAACCAGTTGAATACGCCGGTGCATTCTTTGCTGTTGACCAAGTTCCAGAACCGCCCGGGCTGGCAAGTGATGATCACCGACCAGGGCAACCAGCGCGTCATTGTGGTCGACCGCGGTGGCAGGCTGCTGTGGCAATACGGCACGACAGGGGTGAGCGGCATGGGACCGAACCAGCTCAACAATCCCAATTCGGCCGAATTGCTCGATAACGGGCACATCTTGATTGCGGATGAAAACAATAATCGCGTGATCGAGGTGACGCCGTCCAAGCAAATCATCTTCCGGCAGGGGATGCTCGATATGGCCGGCAATGGTTTCAATCTCCTGAACGGCCCTTACGATGCGAAAGCCATTGGCGACTATACCGGCTTGACGCCGCCACGCGGCTTCCCGGAAGACATGGGAAATTAGTCGATCGTTACATGAGGATGATGTCGTACTGTTCCTGGTGATAGACCGTTTCCACTTGCAAGGAAATCGGCTTGCCGATGAAGTCTCCCAGCATCGCCAGATGCTGGGATTCCTCCTCGAGGAACATGTCGACCACGACTTGCGAAGCCAGGATACGGAATTCGCGCGGATTGAATTGCCTGGCTTCGCGCAACAGTTCACGCAGGATTTCATAGCAAACCGTGCGCGCGGTCTTGACTTGGCCCTTTCCTTGGCAGGCCGGGCAGGGCTCACACAGGATATGGGCCAGCGATTCGCGTGTGCGTTTGCGCGTGGTTTCCACCAGGCCTAGCGCAGAAAAGCCTGAGACCGAGATCTTGGTGCGATCGCGCGCGATGGCCTTGTTCAATTCCGCCAGCACGGCTTGCCGGTGGTCGGCATTTTCCATGTCGATGAAGTCGAGGATGATGATGCCCCCCAAGTTGCGCAGGCGTAGCTGGCGCGCGATGGCATGCGCGGCCTCCAGGTTGGTCTTGAAGATGGTGTCGTCGAAGTTGCGGCCGGTGACGAAGCTGCCGGTGTTGACGTCGATGGTGGTCATGGCCTCGGTCTGGTCGACGATCAGATAGCCACCGGACTTCAGGTCGACGCGGCGCCCCAGGGCGCGCTCGATCTCTTCTTCGACACCGTACAGGTCGAACAAAGGGCGCTCGCCCGTGTAATGCGCAAGGCGCGGCAATACCGAAGGCGTGAAGGTGTTGCCGAATTGTTGCAGCATCTGGAAGTTTTCGCGCGAATCGACCTGGATGGCTGAGGTCTCATCGCTAACGAAATCGCGCAAGACGCGCTGCGCGAGATTCAAGTCTTGATACAACAGGGACGGCGCTGGTCGGCTTTTGGCCAATTCGGTGATGGTGGACCAGGTCTTGCGCAGGTATTCGACATCTGCAGCCAGGTCGGCATCGGAGGCGTCCTCGGCCATGGTGCGGATGATGAAACCACCGGTTTCACCGGGTTGCATCAGGCGCTGTACCTTCTCGCGCAGGGCCTCGCGCTCGGCTTCGTTTTCGATGCGCTGGGAGATACCGATATGGGCATCTTGCGGCAAGTAGACCAGCATGCGGCCGGCGATCGAGATTTGCGTCGACAGGCGCGCGCCCTTGGTGCCGATCGGGTCCTTGATCACTTGCACGGTCAGCGCCTGGCCGTCGTAGAGCAGGCGTTCGATCGGAATTTGGGTGTCGTTGTCGTGGGCGCGCGCCTCCCAGATATCGGCCACGTGGAGGAAGGCGGCACGTTCCAGGCCGATGTCGATGAAAGCCGACTGCATGCCGGGCAGCACACGCACCACCTTGCCGAGATAGATATTGCCTGCCATGCCGCGCGACAGCGTGCGCTCGATGTGCAACTCTTGCACTGCACCTTGCAAAATGACGGCGACGCGGGTTTCCTGTGGGGTGATGTTGATGAGGATGTCTTCGCTCATAGGCCTTAGATGATCCGTATGCCGGCTTGCTGCAATAGTTGAGTGGTCTCAAACAGCGGCAGGCCCATGATACCGGTATAGCTGCCCGCTATGCGTTCGATGAAGCTGGCGGCTATGCCCTGAATGCCGTAGCCGCCGGCCTTGTCGTAAGGTTCGGAGGTGGCGCAGTAGGCGTCGATGGCTTGAGGAGTCAACGTTGCGAAGGTGACGTCCGAGCATTGCGTGGTTTGCCAAAGGTCGTGTTCGTTGCACACGGTGACGCTGGTCAATACCTGGTGCGTGCGGCTGGACAGGCTGCCCAGCATGGCCTTGGCTTCCGTCATGTTGGTTGGCTTACCCAAAATGCGGTCGTCAATGACCACCGTAGTGTCAGCCGACAGTACCGGCAGCACCGGCATGCGCCGGCCCAGCATGATCTGGCGCGCGCATTCCGCTTTTGCGCGGGAAACGCGGGCCACGTAATCGATGGCGTGTTCGCCGGGGTGCACGACTTCATCGACGTCGGGACCGCGCGGCGCCTGTTCGCGCAGCATCAGCAAGACGAAATCGACGCCAATCTGTCGCAGCAGATCGCGTCGGCGCGGACTCTTGGAAGCAAGGTAAATCTTGTGCTCGGCCGGTTTCATGGTCTATGCGCGGTAGGTTAAACGCGATGGTAGGGGTGATTCTGGGTGATCGACCAGGCCCGGTACAGCTGTTCGGCCAGCAGCACACGTACCATGCCGTGCGGCAAGGTCAGGCTGGACAGCCGGATGGCGAGATCGGCCCGGCCTTTGAACTCGGCATCGAGTCCATCGGCGCCACCGATGACGAAGCTGACGTCGCGCCCATCCTGCTGCCATTGCGTAAGGAGCTGCGACAATTGCATGGTGGTCAGATCCTTGCCGCGCTCGTCAAGCACCACGATGCGGCTGCTTTTCGGCAGGGCCGCTTCGATTTTCGTGCGCTCCAGCGCCATGACCGTTTCGGCCGTCTTGCTGCCGGAACGTTCGACAGGCTTGATCTCTTTCAGCCCGATGCGGCAATCGGGCGGCATGCGTTTCGCGTATTCGCCAAACCCCGACTCGATCCAGGCTGGCATTTTGTGGCCCACCGCTACGATGACGAGTTGCACGGCGCTCTTGTTCGGCTTGGTTTGAGCTTATTTTTGGCCTTATTTGGCTTTTGTTGCAGTGCGTTTGGCGGGAGCCTTTTTCGCGCCCGTACTCTTGCTGCCTGCAACCTTGACTGTCTTGCCGGCCGGAGTCTTGGCTGCGGGTTTTCGCGTTGTGGGCTTCTTGGCTGGGGCCTCGTCCGCTGTGTCTGCTGCTTTGCGGGTAGCTGGCTTGCGCTTGGGCTTGGCCGGCGCCTCTTCCGCATCGGCCTTGCTGGCGGCGAGGTGACGTCCGACCTTTTTCGGAGCGGCGCCGTCTGCCGTCTCGGCGGCTGTGCGCTTGGCTGTCCGTTTGGCGGCGCCGAACTTGATTTCCTTTTCGCCCCAGATTTCTTCAAGGCGGTAATAGGCGCGTATGGCCGGTTGCATGATGTGGACGATCATGTCGCCCAAGTCGACCAGCACCCATTCGCCCGTGTCTTCGCCTTCCAGGCTGACGACATTGCCACCGGCTTCCTTGACCTTTTCGCGCACCGAGGAGGCGAGCGCCTTGGTTTGGCGGTTCGACGTGCCCGAAGCGACGGCGATGCGGTCGAACAGGCTGGTCAGGTGGGTAGTATCGAACATGCGGATGTCTTGGGCCTTGACGTCCTCGAGTGCGTCGATCACGACGGCTTGCAGTTTTTTGATGTCAATT
>Ga0213872_10000538_pt1 | contig 29584 bp, 19 predicted proteins | sample VelepicomBERX_R2_FD_160071 | JGI IMG/M metagenome (GOLD analysis project Ga0213872, IMG submission 160071) | Rhizosphere microbial communities from Vellozia epidendroides in rupestrian grasslands, the National Park of Serra do Cipo, Brazil - RX_R2 | ecosystem: Host-associated > Plants > Roots >...
GCCCGTGTAGTAGCCGGTCGCGAAGTAGTCGATGCGACCGAGCTTGAGCTTGTCGAAGTTGTGCGCGGCGTCGACGCCGGGCTCGAGCCGCAGGCGCGCGGCGAGCGCGCGGCCTTCGGCGCCGCCGAGTTCGTTGCCGGCCGACACGCCGCCGCGCAGGCCGACGAGGTCGCCGACGCCGGCGTAGGGCAGGTGCCGGCGCTTGAGCGCGAACGCGGCGATCGGGTTGCTGAACGCCGGCGTCGGCACGTAGCGCAGGTAGGCGCGCCGCTCGGGCGTGTCCTTGAGCGTGACGACCATGTCGACCTCGCCCGCTTCGGCGAGCGCAAGCACGCGCTTCCACGGGCCCTCGTAGCGGACCTCGTAGCGCAGGCCGAGCCGGCGCAGGACCTCGACGGTCAGGTCGATGCTCGCGCCGCGCAGCGCGTGGCCGTCGTACCAGTGCAGCGGCGGGTAGGCGGGGTCGGCGGTGACGATCACGCGGTCGCAGACGGCGCGCGCCGGGGGCGGGGCGGACGCGGCGGCCGCTGCGCTCGCGAGCGGCGCCGTCGCGAGCCAGAGCCGGGCGGTGAGCACGGCGCGCGGCGTCGGGGACATGGACCTGATTGTCGACGGCAATCATTGCCCGTCGCGCAAAAAGCGCGACAAATCCGGCGCGTCAGCGGCGCGAAGGCGGGCCTGTCCGGCGGTAGGCGGCTGTCCCGGAAAGCAATTTCATTGCATGCGCGCGGAATCACGCCTCCATAAAGTGCGCACATCGCCCCGGCCCGCGCGGCCCCGCGCGTGTGTTGGGAAGGGCGATATTCATTCGGGAGGTTACCGAGATGAGCACAGTCACCGCTACGGCCCCCACCTACGAAATCGACAATGGCGTACGCCATCTGTTGACGACGCAAAACCTCGCCGAACTCGGCGTCACCTGGGACTCGCTGCAGACCTTCCTGGCGTCGCCCTATCTGCAGATCAACGGCCAGTCGCCGGACGGCATATCGATCAACGAATCGACCTTCGGCGACTATTCGGGCCCGACCGCCGCGGCGCTGGGCTGGATGGCCTATATGAATGTCGGCGAGCCGCTGATCGAAGTGCGCGCGGACATCGTCCAGCCCCCCGCCGACGTGCTGTCCTCGCGCGTCTACGTGAATCGTTCGGGCGAGTCGAGGGCGTTCGACGAGTCGATCGACTTCACGATCTCCAACACGATCAGCTGGACCTTGCAGGCGACGGCCCAGCTCACCTTCGGCGGCCGCGCCAGCGCCGCGCTGACGGTGGAACTGCAAAAGAGCCTGGAAAGCAGTCTTGCGCGCACGACGTCGACGACGCATATCGAGCACAACCATCCGAACGGCGATGGCACGGAAGACCAGTCCATGACGGCGACCACCACGACCACCACGACGACCGACACCGGCACCGGCTCCGCGACCGGCACGGCGGAGGAATTCGCGCAGCTGATGCTCGGCATCACCGGCTCGGTCGGCGGATCGCTGACGACCTCGTGGACGTCGCGCTCGTCGCTGTCGGGCGGCATCGTGGCGAACGGCCGTGTCGAAACCATGGCCACGCAGCGGCGCCAGATCAGGCAATTCATCTACACCCTGCCGATCGACGTGGCCGGGTATGTCGCCTTGCACTACGCCCAGCCGGTGCCCGTCGGCGACTCCCCGCCGCAGGCCGCGTCGTCCACCGAAGTCAACGTGATCGCGCGCAACATCGCCATGCTCAACAACCTGCTGCCGGCGGGGCAATCCTATTTGTCGAAGGGCATCGCGGAAACCGTCTCGACGCTCGCGGTCGAGCACACCGTTTTCGCGACGGAGATGGTTTATCCCGTGGCGGGCGACCTCAACCAGGATCGGCCGCACTACCTCTAAGCGGTCGTCACGAACCAGGAGGACTTCATCATGGTCTTCGACAATATTTTCCAGACGGCGCAGGGCGCCTCCCAATCCGGCGTCGCCGCGCAAGGCCACGTCGCCGGCTATCTCCTCACGACGCCGGCCGAGACCGTGACCGTGCCGCCGCACGACCCGGCGCGGCCGTTCACGCCGGGGCCCCAGGATCCGAAAATCGTGCGCGAAACCGCGCCGGCGGCGCAGGCCGTCTTCGACCTGATCGGCGCCCTCACGCAGACCCTGGGGCAATCGGCCGCGCAGCAGAGCACGATCTTCAACGACCCGGCCACGACCGTCGACACGGCGTCGCCGATCATGAGCCAGGGCGATCAGATCACGCGCATGTACCCCGACACCACGCCGACGCCGAGCACCCCCACGCCGCCGGCGAGCTGACGGCCGGCGCCTCAGCCCGGGGCGCCGAACGCCGGGTCGCTGATCGACGGCCGCCCGGTCTGGACCAGCCCGGCGAGGCGACGTCGGTACGCGGCGTCGGCCGGCTGGGTCACGAGCAGGTCGTACCAGCCCTGCGTGGCCTGTAGCGGCAGCTCGACCGTGCGGGTCTCGTGCGGGCGCAGGCGGATCGAGCGGTCCTTGATTTCGCGGTACAGCGGTGCGGCGAGTCGCAGCTCGACGGGCGCTTCGCCCGGGTTGTGCAGCGCCAGCCGCAAGCGCGGCGTCGCGCCGCCCGGGGCGACGCCGTGGACGCGCGGCTCGGCGCCGCCGAGGCGGCCCGCGAACTCGCGGTGGAACGATCCCGGCCCGGTCACGACCCAGTCGTAGCGGCCGCCGGCCGCGGCGGGCAGCAGGTCCTGCAGCGCCTTGCCGGCCTCGACCGTGTAGCCGCGCGGCGCGTCGCCCATGGATGCGCTCACGCGGAAATGCGCGCCCGCGCGGCCGCGGTTCGCGAAACTGAACTGCCAGCCCGCGCCGGCCGCCTCGCCGCGCACCTCGAGGTCGTAGGGCAGCGGCCGCGCAGGGCGCGTGCCGGGCTCCTGGCGCGGCAGCGCGCCGGCGCTCGCCGCGAACGGCGCGAGCGCGAAGTCCGGGTGGCGCGCGCGGTCGGCCGGCGTATAGGCGACGGTCGGGGGCAGCGCGGAATTGATGTCGGCAGCCGCGTCGGGCGCGCTCGCGCCGAAGTCGAACGCCGACGTGAGGTCGCCGCAGACCGCGCGGCGCCACGGCGTGATGTTGGGCTCGAACACGGGCGTGCCCGGGCCGCCGAAGCGGCGCTCGACGAAGCGCAGGATCGAGGTGTGGTCGAACACCTCCGAGCAGACCCAGCCGCCGCGCGTCCACGGCGAGACGACGAGCATCGGCACGCGCATGCCGAGGCCAAAGGGCCCGGCCGGGTTCGCTGCGTCGCCCGCATAGCGCTCGAGCGCGGTGTCGACGGTCGAGCGCCCGCGCGCCGCGTCGGGCGTCGGCGGGATCACGTGGTCGAAGAAGCCGTCGTTCTCGTCGTAGGTGATGAACAGCGCGGTGCGCGCCCAGACGGCGGGGTTCGCGGTCAGCGCGTCCAGCACCTGCGCGATATACCAGGCGCCGTAGTTCGGCGGCCAGTTCGGGTGCTCGCTATAGGCCTCGGGCGCGACGATCCACGCCACCTGCGGCAGGCGGCCCGCGCCGATGTCGGCGCGCAGGTCGTCGAGCAGGCGCTCGCCGGGCCGGCTCGCGACGCGCGTGCCGCGGCGCGCGCGCTCGTACAGCGGTTCGCCGGGGCGCGCGTCGCGGTAGGCCTTGAAGTACAGCAGCGAGTTGTCGCCGTAGTTGCCGATCGTCGCGTCCTGCGTGCAGCCCCAGGCGCCCGCGGCGTCGAGGCCGAGGCCTTCGTCCTGGTAGACCCGCCAGCTGATGCCCGCGCGCTCGAGCCGCTCGGGAAACGTGGTCCAGGCGTAGCCGGCCTCGGCGTTCGTGACGACCGGGCCGCCGCCCGTGCCGTCGTTGCCGGTCCAGCCGGTCCACAGGTGGTAGCGGTTCGGGTCGGTCGGGCCGAGCAGCGCGCAGTGGTAGGCGTCGCAGATCGTGAACGCGTCGGCGAGCGCGTGGTGGAACGGGATGTCGCGGCGCTTCAGGTGCGCCATCGTCGCGCGGCCCTTGGCCGCGATCCAGCCGTCGTGGCGGCCGCCGTTCGCGGCGCGCTGCGTCGTCGCCCAGTCGTGCGGCGTGCCCTCGAGAAAGCGCAGGCCGAGGCCGGGCAGGTCGGGCCGGAACGGCAGCTGCGCGCCGCCGTCGGCCGGCTGCTCCCAGACCGGCCGGCCGTCGGGCAGGCGGTCGGGGCGCGGGTCGCCGAAGCCGCGCACGCCGCGCAGCGTGCCGAAGTAATGGTCGAACGAGCGGTTCTCCTGCATCAGCACGATCACATGCTCGACGTCGGCGAGGCTGCCCGCGCCTTCGCGCGGCGCGAGCGCGAGCGCCTTGCGGATCGCCGCGGGCCAGGCCTGGTGCGCGCTTGCGGCAGCGCTCGCCGCGGCGAAACGAAGCAGGCGGCGGCGGCTCGGGGATTGCATGTCGGAAGATCCTGTGGGGCGCGCCGTGGTCGGCGCTTGTCTTAGGCGCCGGCGAGCCGCGCGAGCGCGAAGCGCCGGATGCCGAGCTGCGAGCGCGGCCAGTCGGCGGGTTCGCGCCGCGCGTCGCCGTCGTGCGGTAGCCAGACGAACGGGACCTCGCGCTCGGCGGCCGTGTCGCCGCCATGCGTGCGGTCGACGCTCATGCCGTGGTCGCTCGTGAGGACCACGTCGTAGCCGTCCGCGAGCCATTCGGGCACGCGCAGCGCGAGCTGCTGGTCGAGCCGGCGCGCGGCGTGCTCGTAGGCCGAGGACTCGCCGCCGTGCAGGTGACCGGCGTTGTCGAGGCCCATCGGGTGGACGAACAGCAGGTCGGGGGCGTGGCGGCGGCGCAGGTCCTCGGCGTCGACGAGCAGGTGCGAGTCCGGGTAGTCGTCCTCGTAGTACCAGCGGCCGGCCGCGACGCCGCGCGCCGCGCAGGCCGCGCTGCGGTGCCGCGCGGGCTCGAAGACCTCGCCGGCGAGCAGTTCGTAGAACCAGTGGTAGGCCGCGACCGCGCTGCGCCGGCCCTGCGCGTGGAGTTCGTCGAACAGCGTGTCGTCGCAGCGCAGGCCGGCCTGCGCGTTGGACACGACGCCGAGCTCGACCGGGCGGCGCCCGGCCAGCACGGTCGCGTAGAGCGGCCGCGACAGGCTCGGCAGCTCGCAGCGCAGCGTGTCCCAGCGCGCGCGGCCGGCCTCCAGCAGCGCGAGCAGGAAGCCCATGCAGCGACGCGCGGTGTCGTCGCGCAAACCGTCGACGAGGACCAGCACCAGGCGGCGCGGCGTCTCGGTTGGGTTCATGGCATGGCCTTCTTTGCTGCTACTGCTACTCGGGTGAGGCGTCAGAACTTGCCGGCGAAGGTCACGGTGAACTCGCGCGGCGCGCCCGGCAGCAGGGTCTGCGCGGTGCCGTTCGGGTCGGTGTTCACGAAGCCGTTGCTGCCGAGCGTCGAAATGTAGCGGACGTCGCCGAGGTTGGTCACGTTCAGCTGCACGCTCGAGGCCTTCAGGTAGGCCATGGCCGGGAAGCGGTATCCGGCGCTGAGGTTCAGCAGCGTGCGGCCCGGCACCGAGGCGTCGTTGGTGTAGCTGTAGTAGCGGCGCGACATGTAGTCGACGCCGAAGTCGCCGAACAGGCGGCCGTCGTCGTAGCCCAGGATCGAGCGCAGCATCGTGCTCGGCGCGTCGACGACGCGCTTGCCGGCCGTCGCGTAGGTCGTGCCGCCGCTGACGATGTCGCTGTTGTACTTCGAGCTGCTTTCGCTGAGGCTGTTGAACCAGTTCACGTTGGGCATCAGGCGCAGCGACAGCGCCGCCTCGAGGCCGTAGGAGCGCACGCCGCCGACGTTCGACAGCACGACCGGGTTGCCCTGGATGCCCGAGCCCGGCTGGACCGCGAGCAGGCGGTCGTGGAAGTTCACGAGGTAGGCGGTCAGGCTGCCCTGGTAGAGCTTGCCCTGGGTGCGCCAGCCGCCTTCGAAGGTGTCCGAGGTCTCGGGCTTGAGCGTGCCCTTGATCGCGTCGAAGCCGGCCTGGGTCGTCGCCCACGGCGTCGTGCCCGTCGCGGCGGCCTGGAACGCGCGCATATTGCGCGCGTACTCGGCGAACAGCTCGTCGCTGGCGGTGAGCTGGTAGTTCAGGCCGGCCTGGGGCAGGAAGTTCTTCTTCGACTCGACCGTGCCCGAGGGGTTGCCGCTGCTGACCTGCGCTTCGCCGTCGGTCGAGACGGCGAGGCTCTTGAAGCCGGCCGTGAGCGTCAGCTGGCGCGTCGCGGTCCAGGTGTCGCCGAGCCAGAACTGGTTCGTGTTCGTCCGGAACCGGTACTGCCACTGCGTGGCGAACGGGTTGCTCGGGAAGTCGTACGGCGAGGGCACCGCCGTCGGCGAGACCGCGTAGAAGCGGCGCGCCTGGTCGAAGTGGTTGGTCTCGTGCCAGAGGCCGAACTTGATCGTGTGCTCGCCGAGCTCGAGGTCGAAGTTGCCGATCTCGCCGCTGCGGTGGATCCGGTACTCGGTCGTGCGCAGCGCGATCGGCGTGCCGTCGGGCGAGGTCGTGTACGGCGTGAACCACAGGCCGTCGCCCTTGTCGGTGTGGCCGTAGACGGTCAGGTTCGCGTGCAGCTGCTCGGTGATGCGCGTGTCGAGCGTGGCGCCCGCGAGCACGTCGTTGCGCAGGCCGGCGCCAGCGTAGTAGGCGTCGTCGCACTGCGCGACGTAGGTCGTGCCGTTGTTGCCGCACAGGGTCTTCGCGGCGGTCAGCGCGGCGCCGAAGTTCGGGTAGTAGTTGTCCCAGTCGTAGCCGAGGCGCTGGATCATCGCGAGCGACATGTCCTGGTAGTCGATCTCGCGGCGCTGCGAGGTGTTGACGAAGGCGCTCACGCGGGTATCGGCGCTGAGGTCGTCCACGTACTTGAGGTTGACCTGCGACTGGCGCTGCTTGCCCTCGCCCTTCCACTTGCTCGCGTCCTGCGACATGACGCTGAGCGCGAAGCGGCCGACGCCGGTCTCGCCGAGGTCGACGCGCGCGAAGGTGCGCGTCTCGTCGTCGCTGCCGAGGGTCTGGCGCAAGTCGACGCCGAAGGTCCTGGCCGGGTCGCGCGAGTAGAACTGCACGGTGCCGCCGAGGTTGCTCGAAGACGCGGTGTCGAGCGAGCCCGAGCCTTGCGAGACGAGCGCGCGGCCGACGTTCTCGGCCGAGATCGCGCGGCTGATGTGCAGGCCGTTGAAGTTGCCGTAGGACATGTCGCCGAGCGGCACGTTGTCGAGCGTGAAGCCGAGCTGGTTCTGCGCGAACGAGCGCAGCGTGATGCGTGCCGACCACTCGTAGTTGCCGAGCGGGTCGGCCGACTGGAAGTTCACGCCGGGCAGGCGCGAGATCGTCACCAGCGGGCTTTGGCCGGCCGGCGCCTCGGCGAAGTCCTTGCCGTCGAGGCCCTGGACCGAGCGCACCTGGCCGCGGCCCTGCGTGATCGTGACGGCGTCGAGCTGCTGGACGGCGCCGGCGTCGGCATTCGCGGCGGCGGGCGCGTCGGCGGTCTGGGCCTGGGCGCCGGCCGCGAAGGCGAGCGCGAGCGCCGAGGTCAGGGCGGTGAGGCGTTGGGTGGGGATGCGGGCCATGGTCGTACGTCTCTGATAGTGGGTTGAAGAAGGCGCCGCGCAGGGCGGCGATGGCGGCCACTATCGGCATGCAATGTGACAATACAACTAAATCCAACTAAAACCACACATAAACACCGCGCCGCACAAATCCACGCATGGCTGTCATACTCGGCCGGCATCGTTCGCGGTCGCGCACCGAACCGAAGGACATGGCGGTTTGCGCGACCTCAGAAGAAGACGGAGACGAAGAACAACAATGTGGGCCCATGAGAGACACCAGCGCATCGTCGCGCTGCTCAACGAGCGGCAGCGCCTGAGCACCGAGATGTTCGCGGCCGAGCTCGGCGTGTCGAAGGAGACGATCCGGCGCGACCTGATCGAGCTCGAGCTGTCCGGCAAGCTGAGTCGCGTGCACGGCGGCGCGATCCCGTCGACGGCGCCGGTCGAGGCGAGCTACGGCGAGCGCGCGAAGCTGCACAAGAAAGAGAAGCACGACATCGCGCGCGCCGTGCTGCCGCTGCTCGAGACCGGCATGTCCTGCTTCGTCGACGCGGGCTCGACGACGCATATGCTCGCGCCGGGATTGCTGCAGCGCTCGGGGCTGCGCGTCGTGACGAACTCGGCCGTGCTCGCGCAGGAGCTCGCGAGCAACCCCGGCATCGACGCCTTGCTGCTCGGCGGGCGCATGGCCAAGGAGATGCCGGCGACCTACGGCGACCAGACCGTCGCCGAGATCAATCGCTACCGGCTCGACGTCGCGATCGTGTCCTGCGTGGGCCTGGACGCCGAGGATGGCGCAATGGACTATCTGTGGCACGAGGCCGTCGTCGCGCGCGCGATGTTCGAGCACGCGAGCACGCGCATCCTGCTCGCCGACAGCAGCAAGCTCGGTCGGCGCAGCCGCGTGCAGATCTGCGCGGCGTCGGAGGTCGACGTCCTCGTGACCGACGCGGCGATCGGCAAGAGCGAGATGAACAAGCTGTCCGAAGCCGGCGTCAAGCGCATCGTCGTCGCGCCTGCGGCATAGGGCGCCGGGCTTGTCGGCCGGCGCGAAGGGCGCTACGGCGCGACGCCGTCGACCTTCAAGGAAGAGGCGCCGGACTTCGTATTTCCGCAGGCGCCGATCTCGCGCAACCAGTACTGCTTCGACGTCGGCCCCGGCCAGGCCTGGAAGTACACGGGCGTGGCCGCGCTGGCCGGGCCGCGCGTCGGCATCGTCAAGGGCTATTCCTAAGGTCCCGCGCTCGACGAGGCGATCGCGCAGCGCCGCGCCGAGTTCGACATGACACATTGCTCAACAGGGCGCAGGGGGCCTTGCCGCACACTGCGGGCACAACGAGAACGATCACCCCCTGAAGGGCGATTCACGCGGCGGCCGCGGGCGTCGAGACTGGCGCTATCCATGGAGGAGTCAGCCACGGTGGGCACAATCAGCAAGCTTCGTCTGGTCGAGCGCCCGCTGCGGCCCCTGCCCGGCAAGAACGCCGACAAGCGCGTGACGATCGGTCATGACGCGGCCGACCGCAAGCGCGAGCAGGAATTCCTGCGCGGCGTCGAGGTCACCGAAAGCGAATGGGGCGAGTGGATCGACACGGTCGCCTCGTTCTTCGAGCGCTAGCGCCGGCCCGCGACGAGCGCCTGCAGCACGACGTAGCTCGCGTTGCTCCAGCCGAAGCCGTCCTGCGCCGGGTACTCGCCGCCGCCCCCCGGACGGTCGACCTCGGTGTCGTACTTCTCGACGAGCTTGCCGCTCGCCGCGTGCACGCGCTCGAGGCAGCCGAGCCAGCGCCGCGCGAGCTCGAGCGCGAGCGCGTCGTGCCCGTAACGCAGCAGCCCTTCGACGGCCATGAGCTGCAGCGGCGCCCAGCCGTTCGGTTGGTCCCATTGCTGGCCGCTGCGCACGAGCGTCGTGCGCAGGCCGTTCGGGCCGAGCAGGCGCGCCTCGAGCGTCGCGGCGAGCGCGCTCGCCTCGTCGGCGCGCGCGAAGCCCGTGTACAGCGGCACGACCGTCGCGGCGCTGAGCGAGCGCCGCACGCCGCGGCGCCATTGCAAGTCGACGAAGCAGGCCTCGGCCGAGTTCCAAAGATGGCGGCGGATGCCCGCGGCGCGCGCCCCGGCCGCGAAGTCGAAGCGCGCGGCGAGCGTGGCGTCGCCCTGCTGGTACGCGGCCCGCGCGATCGCGGTCTCGAGGCCCCACAGCAGCGCGTTGAGGTCGATCGGCAGGATCGCGCTCGTCTCGATCGTCTCGAGGCGGTCGGGTTCGGCGCACCAGCGGCTGCTGAAGTCCCAGCCGCTTTCGGCGCCCGCGCGCAGCTCGCGCCAGACCTCGGCCGCGGGACGCCGCGGCGCGGCGGCCGCGGTCTCGATGTCCTCGCGGTAGGACTCGTCGCGCGGCCGGTCGCTGTCGTCCCAGTAGCGGTTCAGCAGCGTGCCGTCGGCGAGTCGCACGACGCGCCGGTGCGCGTCGCCCGGCGCGAGCGCGTCCGCGCCGGCCATCCAGAAGCGGTGCTCGGCGCACAGCACGTCGAGGTAGGGCGCCGGGTCGGCCGGCGCGAGCAGCTCGACCATGCGGTACAGCAGCGGCGGCTGCGAGCGGCTCAGCATATAGCTGCGGTTGCTGTTCGGCACATGGCCGAAGCCGCGCACGAGCGCCGCGAAGTTGTCGAGCATGCCCTGGGCGAGCGGCCGCAGCCCCTGCAGCGCGAGCGCCTGCATCGTGAAGAACGAGTCCCAGTAGTAGACCTCGCGGAAGCGCCCGCCCGGAACGACGTAGGGATGCGGCAAGGGCAGCAGCGAGCCGGCGGGCGCTTCGGCGCGTTCGTCCGGCGTGGCCGCCGACGCGCTGCGCTGCAGGTGCGGCCATAGCGCGGCGACATGGGCGGCGACGCTCAGGCCCGGCTCGGGGCCGGCGTCGGCGGGCGGCGGCGGCAGCTCGAACCACTGCGCGACGAAGCGGCCGAGGTCGAAGCCCGCGCGCCGCGAATCGCCCGCGTAGGCGTGCAGGATCGCGGCCGCGCTCGCGCGCGGCGTCGCGTCGACGAAGGTCTTGCTGTCGGCGAACAGGCCGCCGAGCTGGACGGCTTCGAACAGCGGGCCGTAGAGAGCCTGCGGGCTGGCTGGGCGCGCCAGGCGCGGGAAATCAGGCTCGGACATGCGCGGACGGGGCGGAGGTGAGGGTGTTGCGCAGCTGCGCGCAGAACAGGCGCAGGCACAGGCCGAGCAGCGCGAGCGGCACGATCAGCATCAGGAAGGCCGTGACGCCGTCGAACAGCACGAACAGGCGTCCGATCACGAGCGAGCCGAACGAGCCGCCGAGGGCCGAGAAGATCACGATCAGGCCGGTCGCGGCGGCGTGGCGGTCGCGCGGCAGCACGGTCAGCAGCGCCGAGATGATGCCCGGGTAGATCGGCGCGAGGAACAGGCCGATCAGCGGCAGCAGGTAGGCGACCGTCGGCGCGTGCCACCAGCTCGCGTCGGGCGCGGGCGGCGCGACGCCGCGGCTCAGCGGCACGGTCGCGAGGATCAGCGCGCCGATCGCGACGAGGCAGGCGCGCACGACGCGCGCCCAGCCCCAGCGCGCCATCAGCGCGGCGCCGATCAGGCGGCCGAGCGCCGTGCTCGCGGGCATGATCACGGCGAGGCCGACGCTCATCGAGGTCGGCAGGTGCAGGACCTCGCGGTTGAAGCTCGGCAGCCAGGTGCCGACGCCTTGCTCGATCAGCACGTACAGAAAGGTCGCGCCGATGAACACGGCCATCATCACGCGGCGCAGCAGCGCGAGCATGGCCGCGAAGTCGTCGAGCAGGGTGGCCGCCGCGGCCGCGGGCCCGGCGTCGGCGTGCGCGGGCGTCTCGTCCATGCGCGCGACGAGCAGCAGCCCGAACGCGGCGAGCGCGACGGCCGCGAAGACCTTGAACACGCCGAGCCACGCGAGCGCGTCGGCCGCGCCGGCCGAGAAGCGGCTGAACAGCGCGTAGCCGCCGAGCACGCCGAGCATGAACATGCCTTCGACGAGGCTGGTCAGGCCGGCGTGGCCCGAGGCGTTGCGCGTGACGAGGCCGATCGAGGCGTAGACCGAGACCTTGGCGAGCGCGAACGCGACGCCGGCCGTCACGTAGAACAGCTTGATCGCCCAGAAGCTCGAGAGTGCCGGCACCGCGGCGCTCGCGGCCGCGACGAGCGCGAGCGCGATCAGCATCGCGCGCTTGAGGCCCAGGCGCGGCAGCGCCGACGCGAGCAGGAACGAGACGAGCGCGATCGGCAGGTCCTTGTACGCGTCGAGCAGCGCGACCTCGGCGCGCGCGACGCCGAGGCCCTGCACGGCGAGCAGGTTGACCGAGCCGACGCTGTTGAGCACGCCGCCGAACAGCAGGTAGACGAGGAACAGCGCCGCGAACATCGCCCGCTCGCGCCAGGCGAGCGGGGCGTCGGGCACAAGGCCGGTGGTTCGCATGGACTCAGAAGTGGTAGGCGACCGAGGCCTGCAGCGCGCGGCCGAAGAGCGGCCGGCCGATGAACGCGCCGTTGCTGTTCGTGCCCGAGCCGACGACGCGCACATTGCCCTCGGTGATGCCCAGCGTGTTGCTCAGGTTCGTGCCCATCAGGCGGAACTCCAGGTCGCCGCGGTTGACGATCAGGCCGGCGTCCAGCGTCGTGTACGCGGGCAGCGGCTGCTCATTGTCCACGTCCGAGAAGCGCTTGCCGACATGCGCGACCGTCGCGAACAGCTTGGCGTCGCCCCAGCCGGTGTTGAAGCGGTAGCTCGGCGTGAAGCGCAGGATCAGCTGCGGCTGGCGCTGCACCTCGTTGCCGCTGAGCGTGCCGCTGTTCTCGTAATGCGCGCGCATCAGGTCGCCGTCGAGCGTCAGCGTGAAGCCGCGCAGCGGCCGCAGCGCGCCTTCGAACTCGAGGCCGCGCGCGTTCGACGCGAGCACGAACGCGCGCGTCGTGCCGTCGGCGAGGATCTGGCTGAACGGCTGGCCGCGGAACTGGTTGTAGAACGCGGTCAGGAACAGCGAGTAGTTGCGCCCGCCGGTCTTCAGGCCGACCTCGTACTGGCGCGAGGTCTCGACCGCCGTGTCGCCGCTGCGCAGGTCGTCGAAGGCCGGGAAGCGCGCGCCCGAGTTCAGGCGTGCGAACAGGTTCATCGTGTCGCTGACGAGGTAGGAGCCGCCGAGCGTGTAGGTCAGCTTGCTCTTCGAGAAGTCGATCGGCGCGTAGGTCCCGCTCAGGTAGGACGCGCTGTTGTCGTAGAGGGTCAGCGGGTTGCCGTCGAGGTCGCCCGTCGACGGCTGGCCGACCGAGCCCGAGACCTTCGCGTGCTCCCAGCGCAGGCCGGCGTCGGCGTCGACCTGCGGGCTGATCTTCCACTCGTCGGCGAGCGTCAGCGCGGTGTTCGTGCCGTTGTAGCTCGCGTCGAGGGCGTAGGTGGCCGCGCCGTCGAAGCCGTTGCGCGTGACCTTGACGCCGTTGTTCAGCGCGACGTTGACGAGCTGGGCGTGGTTGGACGGCGTGATCACCATGCTGTTGCCGAGGTACCAGAGGTCGTGCGACGCGTCGCTCGCGAGGTACAGGCCCAGCGACAGCGTGTGGCCGCCGCCCGCGTCGACGTTGACGCGCGCGTCGTTCGTGAACGCATGGACGTTCTTGTCGACGTACCAGATGCCCGCGGACATGACCTGCTGGCTCAGGTCCGTGATCGCGCCGCCGCCGACGAAGGACGCGCTGCCCGCCGTCGCGAGGCCGCCGGCCGCCGCGACGACGGCCGGCGTCGCGTTCGCCGTCGCGATCTTGCCCGCGATGTAGTCGGCGAGGCTCTGCGGCGGGCCGTTCGTGAACAGCGCGGTCGTCGGCACGTCGCCGCTCATGAACGCGGCCTTGTCGCTGAAGGTCACCGCGCCGACGCGCTTGCTGAAGTCCATGCCGACCATCTGCGTCTGCGCGCCGCGGCCGTTCGCGAGGTCGAGGTTCATGGTGCCCGGCGGCGAACCCGGCGTCGTCTCGATCTGCACGAGGCGCATCGCCGGGCCCTGCAGGGCGCCGGTCTGCGCGCTCAGGCCCGGGTAGCTCTGCACCGAGTTGCCGCCGGCGGTCGAGACGAGCGGGATGCCGGTGAAGAAGGTGTTCTTGTCGCGCAGCACGCGGCCCCACAGCGAGAGTTCGCCGCCGTCGAGCTTGTGCGTGAGGTTGACGGTGAACTGGCCGCCGTCGTCGGACGGGTAGCCGGTGTCGCGCACGCCGTCCGAGGTCCGGTAGAAGCCGCCGAGCGCGATCGCCCAGTCCTCGCTGAGCTTGCCGCCGTAGAACAGGTCGACGCGCTGCAGGTCGCCGGTGCCCGTCGTGTAGCGCAGCAGGCCGCCCTGTTCGTCGCTGCCCTTCTTGAGGATGAAGTTGGCGGTCGCGCCGGCCTGGCCGTTCGACCAGATCGGGCTCGGGCCGCCGCGCAGCACCTCGACGCGCTCGATCGTCTCGTCGATGCGCAGCAGCGAGGAGTTGTCCATGAACGAGAGCGTCGGCGCCGGGTAGAGCGGCGAGCCGTCGAGCTGCATCGTCACGTAGGGGGCGTCGCCGTCGGTCGGGAAGCCGCGCACCTCGATGTTCGGGCCGGTCTCGCCGCCCGAGCTTTCGACGTAGATGCCCGGGACGATCTTGAGCAGGTCGGCCGTGCTCGAGGGCGCGGCCTCCTTGATCTGGTCGGCGTCGGCCGTCGTGATCGAGAAGCTCGTGTCGATCAGCTTCTTGCCGGCCATGCTCGCCGTGCCGGTCACGACGACGCGCTGCAGGGTCTCGGACTCGGGTTGGTCGGCCGCCGCCGGTGCCGAGGCGGCCGCGCCCGGCGCGGCCGCGGCCTCGTCGGCGCGCGCCGCGCTGGCCGACCAGGCGGCCGCGAGCGCGACCGCGAGCGGCAGCAGGCGCGGCCAGGGTGAAGCAGGGGAGGAAGAAGCGTGCGAGTGCATGGAATGTCTCCGGTCTTGTCGTGTTCGTGACCGCGTTCGAGCGCGTCGGACGCAGTTTTGATCCAAATGACATCGATAACATTTGGGACAAACCCTAGCGCATGACCAGCAAAGACGGGGCTATTCGCGGCGCGCGCGGCGCGCGCTCAGGTGTCGCGCAGGACCAGCGAGGTCGGCAGGATTTCGCTGTGCGTGGCGCGGCCCGCGAGGCGGTCGAGCACCTTGCGCGCGAGCAGCACGCCGCCCTGGCGCCAGTCCTGGCGCACGCTCGAGAGCGCGGGCACGAAGGTCTGGCCGGCCGGCGAGTCGTCGTAGCCGACGACGGTTACGTCTTCGGGCACGGACAGGCCCGCGTCGCTGAGCGCGCGCACGGCGCCCATCGCGAGCAGGTCGCTCGCGGCGAGCAGCGCGTCGGGCCGGCCCGCGTCGCGCGCGAGCTGGGCCTGGACGGCCGTGAAGCCCGCGCCGAAGGTGAACGCGGCCGGGCTCAACGTGAGCACCGGCACCTTGGCGCGGCGCAGGCGCTGCTCGAGGCCCTTGTGGCGCTCGGCGACCTCGGCGTGGTGGGGGTCGCCGAGGAACCAGACGCGCTGGCGCTGTAGCTGCAGGAAGCGCTCGGCGACGCAGGCGCCGCCGTGCAGGTTGTCGGAGCCGACGACCATGGTCTCGCCGGCCGCGTCGGCCGCGCCGGCGCCCCACACGGCGACGGGCAGGTTCAGCGCCTCGAGCACGCGCTGGGCCTGGCCGTCCTCGCCCTGGCCGAGCAGGATCATGCCGTCGGCCGCGATGCCCTGGCCCTTGTTCAGCGACTCCATCGTCGTCAGCAGCATGCTGTAGCCGCGCACCGTGAGCTCCTGCATCACGCCGCCGAGCAACTGCAGCGGGAACGGGTCGCCGATCGGGCGGTCGACGTCGGGCTGCATCTCGAGCACGACGGCGATGATGTGGGTGCGGCGCAGGCGCAGGTTGCGCGCACTGTGGTTGAAGCGGTAGCCCAGCTGGTCGGCGATCGCCTTGATGCGCGCCGAGGTCTCGGGCGTCACGAGCGGGCTGTTGCGCAGCGCGCGCGACACCGTGATCTTGCTGACGCCGGCGCGCTCGGCGATCGCTTCCATCGTCAGCGCACCGGCGGCGAGCGGCTCGCTGCCGGGCGGAGCGTTGGCTTCTTCTTCGTCTTCGCCGGGGCGGCTGGCGGGCGCGGCTTTCTTCATCGGGGGAATCTTACGCAATGGCGGAGGGGCCCCAGGCCCGCATATCGCGCCCGGATTTGGTGCGATTGCAAGCCGGTAACCGCCTGGCCAAGCTGCCGCTCGCACCCTGGCTCGATCGAGTCGCGCCCAGATGGGCGATGGCAGGGGGCTGCGCCGTCGCCGGCCTGGGTGTTCTTGGCCTGGCGCTGCTCGCGCATCCCGTCGCACTCGCAGCGGTCTTGCTGATCTGCGCGCTCGGCACTTCGACCAATGCACTCGCCGTGAAGCAGATGGCGGCCGGTCTGGCTGACGCCGGCGAGCATCGGCTGCTCCTGTTCGGACGCATCGCGTCGGCGGGCAACCTCGCCGCCGCCGTGTCCGCGCCTTGCGCGGCCTGGTTGCTTATCCGTGCAGGCCCGATCTATTGGGCCGCGCTGATTGGATGCGCTTGCGCGAGCGCGGCCGGCTTGACCGCGTGGCGGGGGCCTGTGCTGGCGGCGCGCGCCGAGTCAAGCTCGGCCGCCTCGACGACGCTGCGCGAGATCGCAAGACGCCCCGGCATGCGCGCCTTTCTTGCGATCAACGCCTGCTGCTGGTTCCTCTATTACCAGCTGTTCAGCGTCGTGCCGCTCGCGTTGAGTCTGCATCCCGGGGCAGGCGTGCTGATGGGCCCGCTGCTGACCGTCAATACGGTCATCGTCGCGCTGCTGCAGCTGCGCGTGACGCGCGGCGCGGCCCGGCTCGGCGACGAGTTCAAGCAGATCGCCGCGGCGTGCCTCTTGTTCGGGCTCGGTTTCCTGCCGTTGGCATGCTGGTCCGGCCTCGCGGCGCTGCTGGTGTTCGTCGGGCTTGTTTCGGCGGCCGAGATGCTGCTCGTGCCCGCGATCGACTCGGCCTTCGTGGGTCTGCTCGGCACGGCTCCGCGCGCGGGGGGCTTTGCGTTGCTCTCGGTTTCCACCGCAGTCGGCGAGTCGGTCGGCGCCTTCGTCGGCATGCATCTGTACGAGACGCTCGAGAGCCTTGTCGCCGGCACTTATTGGGTCGTGCTGGCGTCCACGGCCATCGGCTTCGCCGCCGCCGCGAGCCGCGCGACAAACACCTCGACCGGCGCCGGCCGCGCGATGAAATAGCCCTGGCCGTAATTGCAGCCGAGCTCCTTGAGCAGCGCCATCGCCTCCGCGGCCTCGATGCCCTCGGCGACGGTCGCGAGGCCGAGGCTGTGCGCCATCTGGATGATCGCGCGGACGATGGTCTGCTTGCGCGGCTCGGCGCCGAGCCGGCGCACGAAGGACTGGTCGATCTTCAGCACGTCGACCTGGAAGTCCTGCAGGTAGGCGAGGTTCGAATAGCCGGTGCCGAAGTCGTCGACCGCGACGCGCGTGCCGCGCGCCTTGAGCGCGCCGATCGTGCGCTGGAACTGCGCGTTGCTGCGAACGAGCAGCGATTCGGTGATCTCGAACTCGAGCAGGCGCGCGTCGAGCCCGCTGCGCGCGAGCGCCTGCTCGACGACGTCGACGAGGCGCGCGCTGCGGAACTGCACCGGCGACAGGTTGACGGCGACGCCGATGCCCGCGCCGCCTTGCCGCAGCCACGCCGCGGCGTCCGCGCAGGCGGCCTGGATCACCCATTCGCCGATCTCGACGATCAGGCCCGAGGACTCGGCGAGCGGGATGAACTCGGCCGGCGAGATCGCGCCGCGCACCGGGTGCTGCCAGCGCAGCAGCGCCTCGGCGCGCACGACGGCGCCGCTCGCGAGGTCGACGATCGGCTGGTAGTGCAGCGACAGCTCCTGGCGCGCGAGCGCGCCGCGCAGCTCGTGGATGAGCCACAGGCTTTCGCGCGCCGACTCGTTCATCGACGCGTCGAAGAAGCGGATCGCGTTGCGGCCGGCCGACTTCGCGTCGTACATCGCGACGTCGGCCTTGCGCACGAGCGTCTCGTAGTCCTCGGCGTCGCTCGGGTACATCGCGACGCCGATCGAGCAGGTCACGGTCAGCGCGTGGCCGTGCGCGTGGATCGTGCCGTTGAGCTGGCTCAGCACGTTCTCGGCGACCTGCGCGGCCGCGTCGGCGTTCGCGAGTGCGGCGATGCCGAGGATGAATTCGTCGCCGCCGAAGCGCGCGACGACGTCGCCGCCGCGCACGGCGGTCTTGAGCCGCGCGCCGGTCTGGCGGATGAACTCGTCGCCCGCGCCGTGGCCGAGGTTGTCGTTGATCAGCTTGAAGTTGTCGAGGTCGACGAACGCAACGGCGACGCTGAGGCCCTCGCGCCGCGCCTGCGCGATCAGCTGCTCGATCTGCAGGCGCCCGTGCGCGCGGTTCGGCAGGCCCGTCAGCGCGTCGTGCGCCGACAGATGGCGTGCCTGCTGCTCGGACGAGCGCGTGATCGCGATCTGCGCCTCGAGCCGCGCGAGCGCGTTGCGCAGGTCGTTGAGGACGAGCCACGACGCGGCCGCCGCCGCGAGCAGCGCGATCGTGATCGTCTCCCAGGCGTCCCAGGTGCTCGTCAGCGGCTGGTCGAAGCGCCAGCCGTGCTGCGTCGCGAGCGCGAGGACGAGCACGTAGACCAGCATCGCGCCGGTCAGCATCAGGAACTGCGCGGTCGTGATCAGCAGCTCGGCCATCAGCAGCAGCACCGGGAACACGAGCATGGCCTCGTCGTGCAGGCCGTTGCTGGTCCAGATCAGCCCGCCGACGATGCCCGCGCAGCCGAACAGCAGCAGCTCGCCGCCGGTCTCGGGCCGGTACAGGCGCGCGAGCGCGATGCTCGCGAGCGGCATCGCGACCCCCACGCACAGCAGGATCCGCATGGTCGGCGGTGCGCCGCCGAAAAAGCTCAGCAGCGAGACGAAGAACGCGCCGCTGATCAGCAGCGCGAGCTGCGTCAGGCGGCGCAGCCGCAGGCCCGGCGCCGGGTCGGCGTGCGCGCCCCGCAGGCGCTTGAGTCGCTCGAGCATCGACATGGTCGGCGCGTTTTTTCAAGCTGGCTTGAGTTGCATCGTACGCCCTGCGCATGTTCGTTTCGAAATGACGCAAGCCTGCAACACCCTTTGGGAACAAGCGGCCCGCCGCTTGTGACGAATTGCCCGCGCGGCCTATGCGCGTCGCGCAAGCGGGGCGAATTGCGCTCGGCCCCAATACCGTTCTGATGGGCTCATAACCTAGAGTCGATCCAGCGACAAACGCACAACAACAGTTTCAGGGGGAAGCGTCGCGGCGGGCTGGACGGCCAGTGCCGACGACGCCGGATTCCGCAGTAGCGGCACCGGGCGCCAGGACGGGCCTTGGTCTTGTGTTGGACTCTTGCCCCCTGAACACCATGGAACTGTTGGCCCTCGCGACGGTTGCGTCGCAAATGCGCAAAGGCGTGCCGCTGCCCTGGAATGTCCGGACCGAATCCGGCCATCTGCTGCTCGCGCGCGGTCAGGTGCTGGCGACCGAGGACGAAATCGCCGCGCTGCTCGCGCGCGGCATGTTCGTCGACGCGGCCGAGCTGCGCCTGCCCTCGGGCGGCGACGTCGCGCCGCTGTACCGCAACGTGTTCGAACGCTGGGCCGCGATGGAGCGGCGCCTCGCGGCGAGCCTGCGCGCGCCCTGCGCGGAACTCGGCACGAGGATCGCCGCGCTCGCCGGGGACGTGACCGAGCTCGCCGACGAGCACCCGGACCAGCTGATCTTCGCGGTCGTCCAGTACGACCACGAGCGCTTCGCGGCCTACGGCGTCGCCCATTCGCTGCACGCGGCCGCGGTCTGCGCGCTGCTGACGCGGCGCATGGCCTGCGACGCCGCGCAGCGGCGCAGCCTGCTGTGCGCGGCGCTGACGATGAATATCGCGATCGTCGAGCTGCAGGGTCAGCTCGCAGCCAAGGGCGGGCGGCCGAGCGCTGGCCAGCGCCAGGTCATCGACGCCCACCCGCTCGAGGGCGCCGACCGCCTGCGCCGCGCCGGCATCGACGACGCGCTCTGGCTGCGTCTCGTCGAGGAGCACCACGAAACGCCCGGCGGCGGCGGCTACCCGCAGGCGCTCGTCGAGCCCTGCGAGCTCGCCGAGCTGCTGCGCCTCGTCGACATCTTCACGGCCAAGTACGCGGCGCGCGCCGACCGGCCCGCGCTGCCCGCGCGCGTCGCCGCGCAGCAGCTGTTCGTGCAGAGCGGCCAGCATCCGGTCGCGGCGATGCTGATCAAGGAGTTCGGCATGTATCCGCCCGGCTGCATCGTCAAGCTCAGCAACGGCGAGACCGCCGTCGTCGTGCGCCGCGGCGCCCAGGTCAACCACCCGGTCGCCGCGGTGTTCGTGAATCGCCACGGCCAGCCGGTCGCGCCGCCGCTGCGCCGCGACACGGCGCGCGCCGACTGCGCGGTCGTCACGACGCTGACGCCCGAGTCCATCCTCGTCAAGCTCGCGGTCGAGCAGCTCTACGAGGCGGCCGAGATCTGAGGCTACCCTGCGGGTCTGCGCACCGGAACCGGAGACCGCCATGCCCTCGCCACGCTACTTTGCCGCCGCCGCGCTGCTGTGCCTCGGCGCGCTCGGCGCGTCCGCGCAGACGCCGAGCCCGCACGCCGCGCATATGCAGATGCCGGCCGCGACGGGCGTCGACCCGGGCCGCGAGCTCGATCCGCACCTCGGACCGCTGCATCACCCGGTCAGCACGACGAACGCCGCGGCGCAGGCCTTCTTCGACCAGGGCATGAAGCTCGCGTACGGCTTCAACCACGAGGGCGCGATCGCCGCGTTCAAGCATGCGGCCGAGCTCGACCCGCAGCTCGCGATGGCCTGGTGGGGGCAGGCCTGGGCGCTCGGGAGCAACTACAACGTCGCGATGGGCCCCGGGCAGCATGCGGCGGCCTACGCGGCGCTCGGCCGCGCCGAGGCGCTCGCGGCCGCACCGGGCAGCGCGACGACGCCGCTCGAGCGCGAGTACATCGCGGCGCTCGCGACGCGCTATGCGAGCGACCCCAAGGCCGAGCTCGAGCCGCTGAACCGCGCCTACGCCGCGGCGATGCAGGCCCTGAGCGAGCGCCATCCGCGCGACGCCGACGCGCTGACGCTCTACGCCGAGAGCCTGATGCTGCTGCACCCGTGGCGGCTATGGCACCCCGACGGCACGATGGAGCAGGGCACGGCGCAGGTCATCGCGGCGCTCGACGCGGCGCTCGCGCTCGTGCCCGACCATGTCGGCGCCAACCACTACTGCATCCACGCGTGGGAGATGGCGCCGACGCCCGAACGTGCGCTGCCCTGCGCGCACCGTCTCGAGGCGATGCGGCTGTCGGCCGGCCACCTCGTGCACATGCCCTCGCATGTCTACATCCGCACCGGCGACTACGCGGCGGCCGCGCGCGCCAATATCGCGGCCGCGCAGGCCGACGAGGCGCTGATGCGCGCGGGCGTGCATTCGCTCTACACGGTCGGCTACTACGGCCACAACCTGCATTTCCTCGCCGTCGCCGAGACGCTCGCGGGGAATTCGGCCGCGGCGATCGCGGCCGCGCACAAGCTCGCTGACATGGTCGCGCCGCAGCTCAAGGAGCAGGACTATCTCGACGCGTTCGCGGCGACGCCGGCCCAGGTGCTCGTCGCGTTCGCCCGCTGGGACGCGCTGCTCGCGCTGCCCGAGCCGCCGTTCGAGGCGCCGCTGAGCGGCATGATGTGGCACTTCGCGCGCGCCCAGGCGTTTGCCGCGAAGGGGCAGGCAGAGCCGGCCGAGGCCGAGCGCGCGGCGTTCGCGCGCATGGCCGACGCGACGGGCCGGAGCGTCGACTGGGGCAACAACCGCGCGCTCGACGTGCTCGGTGTCGCGCGGCCCTTGCTCGACGGCCGGCTCGCGCGGATGCGCGGCGACCTGCCGGCGGCTGTCGCGGCGTTCCGCGAGGCCGCCGCGGCCGAAGACAGGCTCGCCTACGACGAGCCGCCGAACTGGTACCTGAGCGCGCACGACGAGCTCGGCGCGGCCTTGCTCGCGAGCGGCGACGCGGCCGGCGCCGAGGCCGCCTACCGCGCCGGGCTCAAGCAGCTCGTCGGCAGCGGGCGCAGTTTGCACGGCCTGCAGGCCGCGCTCGCGGCGCAGGGCCGCAAGGCCGAGGCGGCCGCGGTCGCGGATCGGTTCCGCCGGGCCTGGCGCACGGCGGACGTCGAGCCGGTGACGTTGAAGTAGCGCGTTGCTTGCAGGGCAGCCGTCAGACCCGTTCGGTCGCGGCCTCGGGCGGGAGTTCGTCGTCTTCGGCGAGCAGCTTGCCGAAGAACCCGTGCGCCAGCAGCAGCAGCACGCCGGCTGCCGCGACGAGCACCGCGTGCAGGCCCCAGAAGACCGTGCCGGGGAGCTTGTCGAGCAGACCGGCGAGCCAGCCGACGAAGAAGTTGCCGATGAACAGGTGCAGGTAATAGACGCCCACGATTGCCCCGGCCATATTGCGCGGCGCGGCGCGCGAGTAGAGCGCCAGACCGATGGGCAGGATGTTGCCGAAGCCGATGTCGTTGATCAGCGAGTAGATGACGGTCCAGATGAAGCCGACCTTGTGGCCGGTGCTGGCGATCATCTGCGCCGCGATGATCATCGCCGACGGCGCCAGCGCGGCGACGAAGCTGCCGAGCGCCATCTTGACGAGGTCGCTGGGCTCGCGGCGATGCGTGGCCCACCAGCGCCAGAAGGCGATGATGGCGAGCATGGTGCCCGTGCTGATCAAGGCGTCCACGGCCTGCAGCCAGGTCACGGGCACCTGCCAGCCGAAGAGCACGAGGTCCATGTACCTGTCGGACCACTGCGGGAACGCGTTCTGGAACTGCTGGTTGCCGACGACCGAGAGCATCAGCACAGGCAGCAGCGCGACCAGCAGGGCCATGCGCTTCCATTCGTCGCGCGTCAGCGGTGCGCGGACTTCGCGGACCCGCTTGTCGCGCGGCACCTCGCGCGGCAGCCAGGGTCGCGCGAACAGGTAGACGACGAGGCCGATCAGCATGCCCACGCCGGCCGAGCCGAAGCCCCAGTGCCAGCCGACCTTCTCGCCCAACGTGCCGCAGACCAGCGGCGCGGCGATGACGGCGATTTGCACGGACAGCATGAAGATCTGGAACGCGCGCGAGCGGCGCTTGTCCTCGGGGCCGTAGAGGTCGCCGACCTGCGCGGCGATATTGCCCTTGAAGCAGCCCACGCCGATGATCAGGCAGGCCAGCGCCCAGAGAAAATAGACCTCGAAGGCCATCAGGAAATGGCCCAGCGCCATCAGCAGCGCGCCGATGGTCACGGTCTTGGTGCGGCCGAGCAGGCGGTCGGCGAGCATGCCGCCGAAGATCGGCGTCAGGTAGACGCAGGCGGCGTAGATGCCGAAGATCATCGAGCCCAGCTGCTGGGCCGAGCGCGGGCCCTGGAAGAACTCGATGGCCGCGCGCAGGCTGTCCATGCCGGACACGTTGCCGATGTGCTCGGGCATGAACAGGTACTGCGTGGCGTACAGCACCAGCAGGCCTTGCATGCCGTAGTAGGAGAAGCGCTCCCAGAGCTCGCAGAAGGCGAGCCAGCCGAGGCCGGCGGGGTGGCCGAGGAACGCGCGGTCGGACTTGGCCGTGGTCGCCGTCCCCGGCATGGCCGAGGTGAGAGTGTCAGATGACATATCGCGCTATTTGAGTTGCACCGGACGCCGCGTTCGCAGCGTGATCATTCGGCTTCGCGGTGATAGGCCGTGACCCGCTCGACCTCGTTCTTCGAGCCGAGCACGACGGCCACGCGCTCGTGCAGCTTGCCCGGCTGCAGGTCCATGATGCGTTCGCGCGCGTTCGTCGCGGCGCCGCCGGCCTGCTCGACGAGGAAGGCCATCGGGTTGGCCTCGTACATCAGGCGCAGCTTGCCGGCCTTCTCGGGCTCGCGCTTGTCCCAGGGGTACATGAACACGCCGCCGCGCGTGAGGATGCGGTGCACGTCGGCGACCATCGACGCGATCCAGCGCATATTGAAGTCCTTCGCGCGCGGGCCTTGGCTGCCCGCCAGGCATTCGTCGATATAGCGCTGCATCGGCGGGGCCCAGTGGCGCTGGTTCGACATATTGATCGCGAACTCCCTGGTGTCCTCGGGAATCTTCACGCCGTCGCTGGTCAGCACGAAGCTGCCCTGCTCGCGGTCTAGCGTGAACATCGCGACGCCGTCGCCGACGGTCAGCACGAGCGTGGTCTGCGGGCCGTACACGCAGTAGCCGGCGGCGGCCTGCTGGCGGCCCGGCTGGAGGAAGTCGTCGGCCGTCACGCCGCGGTTGTTCGTGACCTTGCGCAGCACCGAGAAGATCGTGCCGATCGAGACGTTGACGTCGATGTTCGACGAGCCGTCGAGCGGGTCGAACAGCAGCAGGTACTCGCCCTGCGGGAAGCGGTTCGGCACGGCGTAGATGTCTTCCATCTCCTCGCTCGCCATCGCGGCGAGGTGGCCGCCCCATTCGTTCGCCTCGATCAGCACCTCGTTGGCGATGATGTCGAGCTTCTTCTGGACCTCGCCCTGGACGTTCTCGCTGCCGGCCGTGCCGAGCACGTCGCCGAGGGCGCCCTTGTTCACGCTGATCGCGATGCGCTTGCACGCGCGCGCGACGACCTCGATCAGCAGGCGCAGCTCCTGCGGGATATGGCCGTGCTGGCGCTGCTGCTCGATCAGGTACTGGGTGAGGCTGATGCGTCGGGTCATGTTGATTTGAGGCTCGCGATTTCGAGCGAACGATGCAGTTGGATACGGGAGTCGGCTTTCAATCGCGCCATTTGATCCCGCGGTGGAAGTGAGCCTTTAACCAGTACGTGCCACGACTTGATAGTGGCACTAGTGCCCGGAGAGTGGGCATCGAGAATCGCGACAGTACCCTGCTGCTTTTCTTTCAACTCACTCACCTTGTACTGATGAACTTCAACGGCGTGAATGCTTTCAGGCGCGCATGACGCTTCGATAAAATAATCCCAGCGCTTATGGTTTTGCATAACGCCTTCAACGGCTTTTTCGAAGTCCACGCTCTGCGTAACTTGAGCACCGCGCTTTTCTATAATCAGGTCGCGATGTTCAGCCTTGATGGCTTGTTTGCCTGCTTTGCAGTGGGGCGTTAGCAGGACGCTCTTCTGCAGTGCGCTCAAGGCTGCAAATCCTTAGTCAAAATGGCTTCATCGAAGTCGAGAGCTGACACGGCTTCTGCAAGGTCAATAGAATGCTTCAGAAGCCCTCCGAAAGACGATTCCGTCTCGTCATCGGATATCGAGCTGAGCATGGAAATGTCTTTCGAACGTACCAAACCGTCCGACCCGTAGCCGAGGTGGAAGGTTCTGGCTCTGCAATCAAGCACGGCTTCGGCGATTTTTTTGTTGGCGACACTGGCGCCGAGACCGAAAGCCTTGAGTACGGTCGAGTCCTTTGCTTTGCCTTCCTGTGCGGCGACGCGTAGCCGGTTGATAGCCCAAGCAAAGTCCGCAAGTAGAGGTGAATGAGTAGAGACTACTACGCGATAGCCGCGTTGGAGCAGGGCGAGAATTGCCAACCCCATCACATAGAGGCCACGCGGATGTAGGCCCAATTCGGGCTCTTCGACTATGACGGTCTCAATCTTGTCTAGAGTGGAGACTTTGCCTGCTGGAAGAAGTTCGTAGAGTGCAACCAGTAGCGGTACAAACTCGCGCTGGCCGGCCGTCCAGGCCATGTAGGGGATATGGGATTTTCCTGCGCTGAGTATCAATCGGCTCTGTGTAGAGGATTTGTCGATATTCAGAGTGGCGCGGTGAAAAATCGTCTCATCCAGCTTGCGCCGCAAATCGCCCTGTAGCCTATTGGCCACCGGGAAGACAGATGCTCCGGAATCCCCAAGCCAGCGAGCTAAGCGCTCGCTGTAGGAGCGAGCGACATATGGTGTTCCCGGGGCATGCTGTTGAAAGAACCGAGGCCATCCATCCGACATTAGTAGAGCTCGGTGTGCCGGAATGAAATAGGTCTTCTCAACCGCAGACTGAGCGGGGCCTTGACGGCCGCCGTTGCGATAAAACAGCCGTTTGAATTCCCGCACCCTCCCGTCTAGTGCGACTTGAGACTTGCCGTCACGCCAGCCCATGGCGAGCCCCTCACCGAAGAACAAGTCCAAAGGCCGACGGGCATCCTGCCCTTTCCAGTTGGTACCGAATCGGTCCCAGTCACTGCGAATGGAGTCGGTGTCGGTAAGTAGCTTTAGCCATTGCAGGGCAAGACTTTTTCCGGTGGCTTGCTGGCCAATCAGAATCGTCAGATCCCCCTTGCCACCGAAGTCGAGGTCGACGTTGGCAATCTGCGCAAAGTTGGTGACGTTGAGCCGCATGGCCTTCTCCGGGGGACAGGACAGTGTGGGTTTCAGGCCGAGGCGAGCGCGCGCTCGATGGTCTCGCGCACGTCGCTCGACAGCTCGGGCCGGGCCGCGACGCGGCGGATCGCCTCGAGCGCGGCGCTGCGGTAGGGCTCGGCGAGCTGGGCCCAGCGGTCCATCGTGCGCGCGAGGCGCGCGGCGACCTGCGGGTTGATCGCGTCGAGCAGCAGCAGCTGGTCGGCCCACAGCACGTAGCCGGCAGCATCACTGCGGTGGAAGGCGGCCGGGTTGAGCATGCACAGCGAGAACAACAGCGCGCGCGCGGGTCGGGTTCTTCAGCGTGAAGTCGGGGTGCTGGAGCAGCTGGCGCACGCGCGCGAACGTGCGGCCGCCCTGTTCGGGCGCGAGCGCCTGCAGCGCGAACCACTTGTCGACGACGAGCGCCTCGTCCTTGAACTGGGCGTGGAAGCGCGCGAGCGCCGGCTCGGCGAGCTCGGCGTGGCCGTTCACGAGCGCCGCGAGCGCGCCGAGGCGATCGGTCATATTGCTCGCGTCCTTGAAGCGCTGGTAGGCGCGGCCGAGCCAGACGCCCGCGTCGGCGCGGTTGTGCGCCTTCGCGTCGAGCACGAGCATGCCGAGCGCGAGGTTCGCGAGCGCGCGCCGGCCGGCGCTGACGGCGTCGGGCGTGTAGCCGCCCGCGACCTGGTTCGCGTCGAAGGCCTCGATCCAGTCCTCGCGCAGCGCGGCGGCGAGCTGGACCTTCGCGGCCTCGACCGCGGCGTGGATCGCCTGCGGGTCGACGACCTCGAGCTGCTCGGCGATATAGGCCTCGCCAGGCAGCGTGAGCGCGAGCTCCTTGAACGCGGCGTCGAGCGTCGCGTGGGTGAGCACGCCGCGCATCGCGTCGACATAGGCCGCGTCGAGCTTGAGCGGCGTGCCGGCCTTGATGGCCGCGACGATGCGGTTCAGCGCGAGGCGCTGGCCGGCCTCCCAACGGTTGAACGCGTCGCCGTCATGCTGGAGGAGCACCAGCAGGTCGGCGTCGCCGAGGCCGTCGTCGAGCGCGACCGGCGCCGAGAAGCCGCGCAGCAGCGACGGCACGGGCGCGCTGGCGATGCCGCTGAACGTGAAGGTCTGCTCGGCCTGGTCGAGCACGAGCAGCTGTTCGGCGAGCAGCGCGCCGTCGCGCGCGAGCAGGCCCGTCGCGACCGGGATCACCTGCGGCGCCTGGCCGCGGTTGGCCTGGGTCAGCGTCAGCGTGTAGGTCTGCGCGGCCGCGTCGTAGACGCCGCGCGCGCTCACGCGCGGCGTGCCGCTCTGCGAGTACCAGCGCTTGAACGCGTCGAGGCGGGTCGCCAGGGCCGAGCCCGGGTTCGCGTCGGCGATCGCCTGCGCGAAGTCGTCGCAGGTCACGGCCTGGCCATCGTGGCGCTCGAAGTACAGCTTCATGCCGGCCTCGAAGCCCGCGCGCCCGACCAGGGTCTGGTACATGCGCACGACCTCCGCGCCCTTTTCGTAGACGGTGGCCGTGTAGAAGTTGTTGATCTCGACGTAGCTGTCGGGGCGCACCGGGTGCGCCATCGTGCCGGCGTCCTCGGGGAACTGGCGCGCGCGCAGCGCGCGCACGTCCTGGATGCGGCAGACCGCGCGGGCCGACGCGCTGCCGGCCATGTCCATGCTGAATTCCTGGTCGCGGAAGACCGTCAGGCCTTCTTTCAGCGAGAGCTGGAACCAGTCGCGGCAGGTCACGCGGTTGCCGGTCCAGTTGTGAAAATACTCGTGCGCGACGATCGACTCGATGCGCGCGAAGTCGGCGTCGGTCGCGGTCTGCGCGCTCGCGAGCAGGGCGCTCGTGTTGAAGATGTTGAGGCCCTTGTTCTCCATCGCGCCCATATTGAAGTCGGACACGCCGACGACCATGAAGCGCTCGAGGTCGAGCGGCAGGCCGAAGCGCTGCTCGTCCCACACGATCGAGGCGATCAGCGAGTTCATCGCGTGCTCGGTCTTCTCGAGGTCGCCGCGGCGCACGAAGATCTGCAGCAGGTGGTCGCGGCCCGCGCGCGTGCGGATCTGCTGCTCGCGCGCGACGAGGTCGCCGGCGACGAGCGCGAACAGGTAGCTGGGCTTGGGGAAGGGGTCGTGCCACTTCGCGAAATGGCGGCCCGCGTCGAGCGCGCCGCTTTCGAGCAGGTTGCCGTTCGACAGCAGCACCGGGTACTTGGCCTTGTCGGCGCGCAGCGTGACCGTGTAGACGGCCATCACGTCGGGGCGGTCGAGGAAGTAGGTGATGCGGCGGAAGCCCTCGGCCTCGCACTGCGTGAAGAAGCTGCCGCCCGAGGTGTACAGGCCCGACAGCGTCGTGTTCTTGTCGGGCGCGCAGGTGTTGCGGATCTCGAGCGTGAAGTCGGCGTCGGGGGCGCCGTCGATCACGAGCAGGTGGCCCTCGACGCGGAAGGACACGCTCTGACCGTCGATCAGCACGCGCAGCAGGTTCAGCGCCTCGCCGTGCAGCACGAGCGGGCCGTGGGCGACGGCGGCGTTGCGCTCGATCTTCAGGCGGCTCGTGACGAGGGTCTTGGCCGGGTCGAGGTCGAACGTCAGGTCGACCGCGCGGATCCAGTAGGCCGGCGCCAGGTAGTCCTCGCGGCGGATCAGCGGGGCATTGCCTTCACGCATCTTGTGTTCCTTTGCTTTCTTGTCGGGTCAGACGCCTTGCTTCAGGCTTTCCTGGATGAAGGCGTCGAGGTCGCCGTCGAGCACCTTCTGGGTGGCCGAGGTCTCGTAGTTGGTGCGCAGGTCCTTGATGCGGCTCTGGTCCAGCACGTAGGAGCGGATCTGGTGGCCCCAGCCCACGTCCGTCTTGCTGTCCTCGAGCTTCTGCTGTTCGGCCATGCGCTTTTTCATTTCGAAGTCGTACAGGCGCGATCGCAGGCGACGCCAGGCGACGTCGCGGTTGCTGTGCTGGCTGCGGCTGTCTTGGCACTGCACGACGATGCCGGTCGGGATGTGCGTGAGACGCACCGCCGAGTCGGTCTTGTTGATGTGCTGGCCGCCGGCGCCGCTGGCGCGATAGGTGTCGGTGCGGACGTCGGCCGGGTTGATGTCGATCTCGATCGAATCATCGACTTCCGGATAGACAAACAACGAGGCGAACGAGGTGTGACGGCCGCCGCTCGAGTCGAACGGGCTTTTGCGCACGAGGCGGTGCACGCCGGATTCGGTGCGCAGCAGGCCGAACGCGTACTCGCCCTCGACCTTGATCGTGGCGCTCTTGATGCCGGCGACGTCGCCGGGCGATTCGTCTTCGAGCGTCGTCTTGAAGCCCTTGCGCTCGCAGTACTTGAGGTACTGACGCAGCAGCATGCCGGCCCAATCGTTGGCTTCGGTGCCGCCGGCGCCGGCCTGGATGTCGATGAAGCAGTTGCTTGGGTCGGCCGGGTTGTTGAACATGCGGCGGAACTCAAGTTCCTCGACCTTCTCGCCGAGCTTGGTGGCGTCGGCCTCAATAGCCTGCAGGCCGTCGAAGTCCTCGTCGGCCTTGCTCATCTCGAACAGTTCGGTGTTGTCGGCGAGATTGCTCGTCAGGTGCTTGATCGTGTCGACGACGGTCT
>Ga0213872_10000539_pt1 | contig 29475 bp, 29 predicted proteins | sample VelepicomBERX_R2_FD_160071 | JGI IMG/M metagenome (GOLD analysis project Ga0213872, IMG submission 160071) | Rhizosphere microbial communities from Vellozia epidendroides in rupestrian grasslands, the National Park of Serra do Cipo, Brazil - RX_R2 | ecosystem: Host-associated > Plants > Roots >...
ATGGTTATGGCGGCCGTGTCACCTATGACGGGCTGATCGAGGAAGGCGCCTGGAAGGGCGCGGTGGACGAAGCCCTGCGCCAGTCGCTGCTCAATCTCGATTCGGTGCCCGCTCCCGCCGGCGACATGACCGTGGTGCTGGGGCCGGGCTGGCCCGGCGTGCTGCTGCATGAAGCGATCGGCCACGGGCTGGAAGGCGATTTCAACCGCAAGGGCACCTCGGCCTTCTCGGGCCGCATCGGCGAGCGCGTAGCCTCTCCCGGCGTCACCGTGGTCGATGACGGTACCCTGCCCGACCGCCGCGGCTCGATCTCGATCGACGATGAAGGCACCGCCTCCTCGCGCTCGGTGTTGATCGAGGACGGCATCTTGAAGGGCTATATTTTCGACAGGCTCAATGCCCGCCTGATGGGGGTGCGTCCGACCGGCAATGGGCGGCGCCAATCCTATGGCAGCCAGCCGATGCCGCGCATGACCAATACCTTCATGCTGAATGGCGACAAGGATCCGGGCGAAATCCTCGCTTCGGTGAAGAAGGGGCTCTATGCCGTCAATTTCGGCGGCGGCCAGGTCGACATCACCAGCGGCAAGTTCGTTTTTTCGGCGACCGAGGCCTATCTGGTGGAAAACGGCAAGATCGGCCCCGCCGTCAAAGGCGCCACCCTGATCGGCAACGGCCCCGACGTGCTGACCCGCGTCTCGATGATCGGCAATGATCTGGCGCTCGATGACGGCGTCGGCACCTGCGGCAAGGACGGCCAAAGCGTGCCGGTCGGCGTCGGCCAGCCGACCTTGCGCATCGACGGCCTGACGGTGGGCGGAACGGCGGGCTGAGCGACCAGCCTCAATAAGCGAGGTCGCGAAACACTTCGTCGATATCCCCGCCCCAGCGGCCTCGGAAATCGGCCAGCATCTCGTCGGCTGGGGTAAGGCCCGATTCCGCCGAGCGGTCGAGGGTCTCGAGGAAAATCGCTTCCGAACGGCCATAGCTATCAAGCTGGGCGCGCCGGTTCAGCCCATCCCGGGCGATTTTCAGCGACTCTCTGGCGATGTCCTGCACGGTGCCGCCGCGAAGCGGCGCCTGCAACCCGAGGCGCGGCACGTCGGCTCGCAATTTCGCGCGTTCCTCGATGGTCCAATCCTTGACCAGATCCCAGGCGGCATCGAGCGCCACCGTGTCGTAGAGCAGCCCGACCCAATAGGCCGGCAGGGCACAAAGGCGCCGCCACGGACCGCCATCGGCGCCGCGCATTTCGAGATAGCGCTTCAAGCGGACTTCCGGGAACACGGTGGTCAGATGGTCGGCCCAATCGCCCATGGTCGGCAATTCGCCCGGCAGAGCCTCGAGCTTACCTTGCATGAAGTCGCGGAAGGAGGAGCCGGCCACATCGATATATTTGCCGTCGCGATAGACGAAATACATCGGCACATTGAGCACGTAATCGACATGGCGCTCGAAGCTCATCCCCTCTTCGAACACGAAGGGCAGAAGGCCGGTGCGATCGGGATCGGTGTCGGTCCAGATATTGGCGCGAAAGGATTTGAAGCCGGAAGGCTTTCCATCGACGAAGGGCGAATTGGCCCAGAGCGCGGTGGCGATCGGCTGCAGGGCCAAGGATACGCGGTACTTCTTGACCATGTCGGCTTCGGAGGCGAAGTCGAGATTGACCTGCACGGTACAGGTTCTGAGCATCATGTCGAGGCCGAGCTTGCCCTTGAGCGGCATATAGCGGCGCATGATGGCGTAGCGCCCCTTGGGCATCCACGGAATGTCTTCACGGGCCCATTTCGGGTTGAACCCCAGCCCGAGGAAACCGACACCCAGCTTCTGGCCGATTTCCTTGACCTGGGCCAGATGATCGTTGGTCTCGCGGCAGGTATGATGGACGCTCGGCAAAGGCGCGCCCGACAGCTCGAATTGCCCGCCCGGTTCCAGCGTGATGTTGGCGCCGTCCTGGGTGAGCGCGATGACATGGCCATTCTCCTCGACCGGCTCCCAGCCGAACTCGGTCAAGCCTTTGAGCAGAGCGCCGATGCCGCTCTCGCCCTCATAGGCCACCGGGCGAAAATCATCGGACTGGAAGACGAACTTCTCGTGCTCGGTGCCGATCAGCCACTGCTCGCGCGGTTTACAGCCGTCGGCGATGTATTCGACCAGCTGGTCCTTGGAGAGGATGGGCTCGACATTCGGTTTGGCCGGAGCGGACATGGAGAGGAGGGCTCCTCAGAGTGAGGTGGGAACTTAAAAGGAGGGAACGCGCCAGTCGCCGCGAATGGCCTGGTAGCAGGACAAGGCGGCAATGACGGCGGTGTCGGCGCGCAAGATTCGCGGGCCCAGACCGACGCGGACAGCAAACGGCAGTCGCGAGAGAGCGTCAAGTTCGGATTTGGTGAACCCGCCTTCCGGCCCGACCAGCAAAGCGGCCGGTACCGTCGGCAATTCCGCCAAAGTTTCGGCGATCGGTTTTCCAGCGCCGCTTTCGTCCATGATCATCAGGACCCTCCCCTCCGGCCATTTGGCGAGGACGGCCGTCAAAGACAAGGGGGTGCGCAGCGAAGGCACCGTCAATCTTTCACATTGCTCGGCGGCCTCCATGGCGATGGCGGCCAGGCGGTCTTCATTGACGCGGGAAATGACGGTCCGTTCGGTAAAGACCGGCTGCAGAACGGAAGCGCCGAGTTCGGTCGCTTTCTCGACGATCAGGTCGATCCGGTCGCGCTTGACGGCGGCGAACAGCAGCCAGAGATCGGGCTCGGCCGCCTGCGGGCGGAGCTGTTCGATCGCGGTGAGGCAGGCTTTCTTCTTGCCGGTTTCGGCGAGCTTGGCCCGCCATTCCCCATCACGCCCGTTGAACAGGGCGATTTCGGCGCCGAGGCCGAGACGCATGACGTGCAGCAGGTAATGCGCCTGCTGCTCCGTCACCCAAACCTGGCTGCCGGCGGCCAGATCCGCGTCGACAAAGAGACGATGACGCGGAGCCGGCTCCGTCATTAAGCCCGGATTTCCCATCCTGCCACCACCAGCATCGCGTTGCGGGGAGACGATCCGGCCAGTCGCGCCCCGACGGCAAGGCTGGACGCCTTGCCTAGGGGCGCGACGCAGGCGGGCGCCCGCCGCAACGCGACCCCTTTAGGGGCGGAGAAGAATTGCTGACAGGCTGCGTTGCCGTCGTTGCCAAGGCCACCAGCCTTGGCTGCCTCCGTCGCCTGTCCTGTCAGCAATTCTTCCTCCGTGCTGGTGGTGTCAGGATGGGAAATCCGGGCTAAGCGGCGCGGTTGGTCCGCGCACGGCCGCTGCGCTGCTGGGAACGGCCTTGACCGTGATTTTGGCGCTGCTGCTGGCCGCCGTGATTGCCGTGATTACCCGCCGACCGGCCCTTATTGTGGCCGTTATTGCCGCGCTGAAGCTTGGGCGGCTTGGCGTGCGGCGAATTCCGCTGGCTGGCGATCGAGGCGTCATGGAAGGCGTGGGCGTCGTCGCCCGGAACCGGCTGACGGATCACCTTCTCGATGGCGCGCAAATAGGCGATCTCTTCCATGTCGCATAAGGAGATGGCGATGCCGTCCGCGCCGGCGCGCGCCGTGCGGCCGATACGGTGCACGTAGGATTCCGGCTCGTTCGGCAGCTCGTAATTGACCACATGGCTGACGCCGTCGACATCGATGCCGCGGGCGGCGATGTCGGTGGCGACCAGGGCGCGCACCTTGCCCGACTGGAATTCGGAAAGCGCGCGCTGACGCGCGCCCTGCGACTTGTTGCCATGGATCGCCTCGGCGGTGATGCCGTTCTTACCGAGCTGTTCGGCCAGGCGGTTGGCGCCGTGTTTGGTGCGGGTGAAGATGATGACGCGGTTGATGTCATGCTCTTTCAGCACCGACACCAGCAGGTCTTTTTTCTTGTCCTTTTGGACGAACATCACCTTCTGCTCGATGCGTTCGACCGTCGAGGAGGCCGGGGTGACCTCGATGCGCTGGTGATTGCGCAGGGTCTGTTCGGCAAGCTGCGCCACCGCCGGCGGCATGGTGGCCGAGAACAGCAGGTTGAGGCGCTCCTTGGGCAACATCGCGATGATCTTCTTGATATCGTTGATGAAGCCCATATCGAACATACGGTCGGCCTCGTCGAGAACGAAGCATTCGACCTGGTCGAGCTGCGCGTAGCCGCGCTGCGCCAGATCGAGAAGACGGCCCGGGGTGGCGACGACGATGTCGAGGCCGCCGGCCAGCGCGTTCATCTGCGGGGTGAAGCCGACGCCACCAGTGATAACGGTGCGCTTGAAACGCAAATGCACGCCATAGGTGGCGAAGGAGGCGCCGACCTGAACCGCGAGTTCGCGGGTCGGGGTCAGCACCAGGCAGCGCACCTTCTTGGGGCCGGGACGCTTCTTGGCTTCGGCCAGACGGTGCAGGATCGGCAAGGAGAAGGCAGCGGTCTTGCCGGTGCCGGTCTGGGCAAGGCCCAGCACATCGCGGCCCGCCAGCACGACGGGGATCGCCTGCTCCTGGATCGGGGTGGCGGTCTCATAGCCCTCGGCAGCCACTGCTTGGCAGATCGGCGCCATAAGGCCGAGATCGGAAAAAGATGTCATATCGTTATGCTCTCATGAAAGACGGCCGCCCGGTTTAAACAACAAGCGGCCGTTAAACTGTATTCGATTATGTTCCCTTTGGGACAGGCGGGAATGAGCCCGACGGTGAAGAGGCGGGGAGAACCCCGCCTCTTACCGAGGACGCCGCGGCGGTCCGCCGCGCGACTGAGCCGGCTGGGAAGAGGCGCGATCATCCCTGTGACGGAAATTGATGCGCCCCTTTGTCAGGTCGTAGGGGGTCATCTCGACGGTGACCCGATCGCCCGCCAGAATGCGGATGCGATTCTTCTTCATACGACCCGACGTATAGGCCAGCACTTCATGTCCACTTTCCAAGGCAACTCGAAAACGGGCGTCCGGCAGGACTTCGCTGACGACACCTTCGAATTCGACGAGATCTTCCTTGGCCAAAGCTGGACTCTTTCTTCTGTTTAGACGGTCTTCAGATTGGTCGCTTCGGTCTTGCCGGTGCGGCCCTTCTGGAGGTCGAAAGAAACCTTCTGGCCTTCGGCCAGGCCGGACATGCCGGAACGCTCGACGGCGGAGATATGGACGAAAGCGTCCTGACCGCCATCATCCGGCGTGATGAACCCGAAACCCTTGGTCGCATTGAACCACTTAACAACACCAGTCGCCATGACTGTAACTCCCAATAAAAAAAACATCCCCGGGCAGGAGGCCAGGGGCTCAAATCGCGTTCTGGGAGACTTCCGTGCCGACGTGATGGACGGTGGTGAGGCAGACCCAAATCTCGTTTGGTAGCAGCTATATGAGCGTTTAAGCCCTAAAGAGCAAGAGTTTATTGTGACAGTTGGATGCATGGCAGCAGCGCGAATCCCGCTTTCCGCCAAGGGGCGTTCCCATTATTCTGGACTCATGACAATGAAACTCGACGCGTTCAGCGACATCATCACCGACGGCTGGCTGGAACGGATGGTTCCGCAGCAATGGCACCCTTATTTGCGCCTCGCCCGGCTCGACCGGCCGATCGGCGCATGGCTGCTGCTGCTGCCCGGATTGTGGAGTATTTCGCTGACCGCGGGCTTCTGGCACGGCGCCTGGTACTTCCTGCTGTTCGCCATCGGCGCCGTCATCATGCGCGCCGCCGGCTGCGTGGTGAACGATATCGCCGACCGCAATTACGACCGCGAAGTGGCGCGCACCGCAGGAAGACCCCTGGCCTCGGGCGAGATCAGCATGGTTCAGGCGCTGCTGTTCCTGGCAGCCCTGCTGCTGGCCGGCTTCCTCATCCTGGCCACCTTCAATCATTTCGCTTTCTGGCTGGGCGTGCTGTCGCTGCTCCTCGTGCTACCTTATCCCCTGATGAAGCGCATCACCAACTGGCCGCAGCTATGGCTGGGCTTCACCTTCAATTGGGGCGCGCTGCTGGGTTACGCGGCGGTCAACGGCCATCTGTCGATCAAGCCGCTGCTGCTCTATGCCGGCGGGGTGTTCTGGACCCTTGGCTACGACACCATCTATGCCCTCCAAGACATGGAAGATGATATCAAAGTCGGCATCAAATCGACGGCGCTGCGCTTCGGCAGCGACACCCCCCTGTGGCTGATGCGTTTCTACAGCGCCGCCTTGGCCCTGTTCGCCCTGGCCGGCCTGGTCTCGGGCCTGCGGCTGGTCTTCATCATCGGCATATTGGCGGCCGGCGCGCATCTCGCCTGGCAGGTCCGCACGCTGAAGATGGACGAGCCCGAGGATTGCTTGGCAAAATTCAAATCGAACCGGATCTTCGGCCTGATCCTCCTGGCCGCCATCATCCTCGACCGCGTTCTGTGACGCCCGCCGAATTCATTGTCCGGCACACGGCGGTGACATCACCGCCGGCGTGCCCGGAAATGCGGCTGCATCTCGCCTCGGAAGTGACGCCCTTATGGGAAGCCACCGAGGCCTATCTCGACCAGCATAATATCCCGCCGCCCTACTGGGCCTTCCCCTGGGTCGGAGGCCAGGCGCTGGCGCGCCACATTCTCGACCATCCCGAGCTGGTGGCGGGCAAGGCCGTGCTCGATTTCGCCTCCGGCAGCGGGCTGGTCGGCATCGCCGCCAAGATGGCCGGCGCGGCTTCGGTGCTCGCCACCGACATCGACAAGGTGGCGCTGGCCGCCATCGCGCTCAATGCCGAGATCAACGGGGTCGAGATCGAAGCCTGCAGCCGCGATGTGCTGGATGGCGAAGACTGTCCCTGGGATCTGATCGTGGCCGGCGACGTCTGTTACGAAAAACCGATGGCGGAGAAGACCTTCGCCTGGCTGCGGCGCTGCTCGGCCAAAGGGGCGAAGGCGCTGATGGCCGATCCCGGCCGGGCCTATCTGCCTAAAGTCGGTCTGATGCGCCTGGCGCAGATGAGCGTCGCCTGCAGCCTCGATATCGAAGACAAACCCAGCCGGGATGTAGCGATCTACCAGATCGTCGGATAGGAGGAGTGGTCCATGCAGCGCTTCGGGTTCCTTTCCCTCTTGTTGCTCGCCGTCACCCTTTCCGCCCGCGCCGAAACCCGCATCGACCGCATAAGGCCCGACGCGCCCGAATTGGCGGCCTACGGCCCCGCCGCGATCGGAGTGCGCACCCTGACCCTGGCCGATCCGAAGCGGCCGCTCACCGTGGAGGTCTGGTACCCGGCCGAGCCCGACGCCAAGGGAACGACGCTGCTGAAAGCGCTGGTCCGCGACGGCAAGACGGAAGCGCTGCTGCGCGGCAAGGCGGTGCGCGACGCGGCGCCGGCCCAGGATGCCAAGGCGCTGCCGCTGGTGATCGTCTCGCACGGTTTCCCCGGCAATCGCTATCTGCTGTCGCCCCTGGCCGAGAATATCGCCTCGAAGGGCTATGTGGTTGCGGCGATCGATCATGCCGACAGCACCTATGACACGCTGTCGGACAAGAGCTTCGCCTCGACTCTGGCCAATCGCTCGCCCGACCAGCATTTCGTCCTCGACCATATCGCGGCCGCCTTGCCGAAGGGGTTGGTCGATGTGAATCGGACCGGGGTGATCGGCTATTCGATGGGTGGCTATGGCACGCTGATCACCGCCGGCGCCACCTTGACCAGACAAGCCATCGACTCGACCGATCCCATGTGGTCCGCCCCCGGCGCGCTGGCGCATCAGCCCGCTTTCGACCCGCGTGTGAAAACGGCGATCGTCTTCGCGCCGGCGGGATGGTCGAAGGGCTTCTTCGACGCCGAAAGCTTGAAGGCGGTCAAGGTCCCGGTGCTGTTCGGCGCCGGCTCGCTGGATGACGTGGTCGGCTATGACGACGGCGTGCGCCCGACCTGGGCCGCCGCGAAAAACGTCGACCGGGCGCTGCTGACTTTCGAGAATGGCGGCCACAATGCCGGCCCGCTGATTCCGGCGCCGGAGGAGGCCGACAAGATCGATCCCGCCCGCGGCGCAAACCTCTTGGCCCATTATATCGACGCGGTGTGGGATCCGGTGCGGCTCGACAATCTCGCCGAGCACTTCGCCACCGCGTGGCTCGGCCGATATCTGAAAGGCGACACCTCGATGGACGCCTATCTGGATGGCAGCTGGAAAGGCTTTCCCGACAAGACCGTCCGGGGGGTGCGGTTCGAGACGCTGAAGGCCGGGAACTGACTTATCCCACCGAAGCGCTTCAGATTGCCGAACAACAATCAAGAGGAGAGTTTGTCAGGATATTTTACAATTTTTATTTGCCCCCACACCACGGCAGGGGGTAAGCCTCTGAAATAGCTACATTTGCCAAACATGGCATATATTTTGCTGCGGAAAAGCGTTTTCTTTTCCTTCCGCCTCTCCCATTCCCCTTCACATCCCGAAAGAGCCACCAATGCGCCATAGCTATGCCATCGCCCTGCTTCTGGTCGGCCTTACGCTGACTGCCCCCGCTTTCGGTTATGCGATCCGCGTCGAGGACACTTTTCCGTGTTCCTCTTCGCCGCCCACCTTTGACGAGCGCGGCACATGCTGGAATGGGTTGAATGTCGTCAATGCCAGCTCCGTCTCCGTTACCGGCCTTAATGTCGACGGCTACACCAGCGCGCAGATCGCGAGTAACGGTCTGATGACCCTCTCCGGTGCAGGCGGACTGACCTATTCGATCAACGCCCTTCCCGATGACGTGCGGGGCAGCAACACCACGGGGATCGGCTGGCAGACGGGCCAAGATACGAGCGGCAATGAACTTTTCAGAGTCTGGTTCGCCTTCGACCCGACCTCCTTGATCAATACGATCGATACCGAGGCCTTCAATGAAATCTATAACTACGAGACCCAGACGCTCGGCCTCGACACAGCAACGGCCTCGCAGGACGCCAACGACTTCGAGTCAAGCTTGTTGACCACGAACACCTTCTCTTCCAACTATGTTGTGCTCGACCCGAGCAGCCTCAGCAATTCCCCAGATTATCAGGTCAAGGCGCTCTTCGACCCGGGCAACTACATCAACGGTCTGCCGACCGTACTTCAATATGATGTTCAGAGCGGCGGCGCCTTCACCCTGTTGGGATTGAACGATTCGAACGGCAGCTACAGCTGCACCGGCCCCTGCAGCCAGACGCCGACCGTTAGCCAGGGTAATGGCGGCGATCCGACCTCGGTACCCGAGCCTTCCTCCCTGGCCATCCTCGGCCTGGGGCTCGTCGCCCTGCGCCGAAGCGCCCGTTTCCGGCACTGACAGCCGAGCCGGGCCGTGGAACAAACCCGGACCGAAGCTCCCCCGGATGCAAGCGCGGGCGGGAGCGCAGCGGCCTCGACATCGGCCGCTGCGCGCCGCTACGCCGCCTTCATCAGCTACAGCCATCGCGATGCGGACATCGCGAAATGGCTGCATGGCGCCCTCGAGCGCTTTTCCATACCCGCCGACCTGCGCGAGCAGGCGGGGCGGCGCCGGCTCGCCCCGGTATTCCGCGACGAAGCCGAACTGGCTTCTTCGGCGGATTTGGGGCGATCCTTGATCGAGGCGCTGGCGGCATCCGACGCATTGATCGTCATCGCGTCACCGACCTCGGCACGCTCTCCCTGGGTCGAGCAGGAAATCGTCACATTCAAGCAGATGGGAAGAGCCGACCGGGTGTTCTGCCTGATCGTCGATGGCACGCCTTTCGCGGCGGACGCCGGAGAGCCCGAGAAGGAGTGCCTGTCGCGGGCGTTGAAATTCGCCGTCGCCGCCGGCGGGCTGACCGACGTCAAGCAGGAGCCGCTCGGCGTCGACCTTCGGAAAGATGGCAAAGGCAACGCGTTGCTGCGCCTCGCCGCCGGCCTGCTGGGGGTCGGCTACGATGCGCTGAAGCGGCGCGAGCAGCGCCGGCGCCAGCGCCAGCTGACCTTCATCGCCGTCGCCTCGGCGGTCGGCATGGCGATCACGTCGGGCTTGGCGATCAAGGCCTATCTCGCTTCCAAGGAAGCTCAGAGGGAAGCACGCATCTCACAGGAAACAACCAATTTCCTGCTGTCCCTGTTCCAGACGGCAGACCCGGTTCGTACGCGCGGCGAGAGCATTACCGCCCGGGAAGTTTTGGATGCGGGCCTGACCCGCATCCATGGCGCCTTCGCCGCCGACCCGGACATCAGAGCCAACCTGCTGACGAACATGGGAGAGGTCTATCAGGGGCTCGGCCTCTACTCCACCTCCGCGGATTTGTTCGAGGAAATCCGCGACAATGCGCTCTTGAGCTATCTGACCCCGGCAGAGAGGCTGCACTATTTCGACAGCTACACCAATACGCTGTTCGGCTTCGGCGACCTGAAGCGGGCCGACGAGATCATGAAGCTCGCACTTCCCGAGCTTGACGCGCAACGCACCACCGCACCTCTCGAAGTCGCCAAGGCGAAAACCCTGCTGGCGGAACTGGCGCTCCAGAATGACGAAAACGACAAGGCAGCGGGACTGCTCGAAGAGACCTTGCGCGGCCTCGCGGCGGTAAAGGACGATGCGCGGCTTGTCCGCGCCACGGCATTTTACGACCTTGGCGCCGCGCAGATCGCGAAGCGTGACCTCGACGGCGCCAAAAAGAGTTTTAGAACCGCCCTGGACCTCCGACAAGAAGCCTTGGACCCGGATCACCCCTACGTGGCGGAAGTCAGGAACGCGTTGGCAGCCGTGGAATATGAGTCGGGTGATTACAGCCAGGCGCAAGCCGATTGGCTGGCCGTATTGCCGCTCTACAAACGGTATTACGGCGAACAGCATCCGGAATATTCGACCGTCCTGCAGAATTATGGCCTGCTTGTCCTCGAGAGCGGCGACTTCAAGACGGCCCGAGACGCATTCCAGACCTCTCTGACCATCGACGAAGCCCATACTGCCTCGGACCATACGGGCCTCGTCTTCAGCTTGAACTCCCTTGGACTGGCCGAAATGGGCCTGGGCCGGCTGGATGCGGCGCGGGCGGCATTCGACCGGGGCTTGGACATCGCGCGTTCGCACAAGCACCGCATCCTCTCCACCCTGCTGGTCAATCGCGCCGATCTCGCCTGTCGCGCGGGAGAGCCCGCTCCGGTCGAGGCCTGGCTCAAGGAAGCCGAAACGTCGCTGGACGAGCATTTTGACCGAGACCAGGACGCCTGGCGCTGGGCGCAGCGCGACAATGTCTCCTTGTTCTGCGCCGTGCGTCGCGGCCAAAAGAACTGGGACCGCACCGCCGCCGAGGCCGGCCTCTCGGTCATCCGCGCGCGCTGGGGTGATGAGCGCCTTTACACCCGCCAGGCGCGCTGGCGGCTGGACCAAATCAGCCATCCCTGACAAGGTGCGATGGCCGGCCGCCGGGACGGCTCAAGAACGAAACGCGAGGTCAATCGAAGCATGGGAGCTGGCATTCTGCCGATCGTCGTCGGCGTGACCGGGCATAGAGATCTTCGGGACGAGGATCGTCCCAAGCTGGCCCGCCTGGTCGAAGACATCTTGGCGGATCTCGAAAAATCCGCCCCCCACTCCCCCATCCTGTTCCTTTCTCCGCTGGCGGAAGGCGCGGACCGGGTGGCGGCCCGGGCCGCGCTCAAGCGCGGCCATATGCTGATCGCGCCGCTGCCCTTTCCGCCGGACGACTACAAGCGCGACTTCCAAAGTCCGGACAGCATCGCCGAATTTGACGACCTTCTGGGGCAGAGTAGCGCCCATTTCGTGGTTCCGGGCCAGGCCGGGGACACGTCTCGCGAGGCCGGCTATGTGCGGGCCGGCGAGTATTTGCTCGACCACAGCCAGCTTCTGATCGCGATGTGGGATGGCCGGCCGGTCGATCGGGATGGGGGCACCTACGACGTGGTCCAGCGCGCCGTGGAGCTCGGCCAACGGCACATGGACGACGAGTTCGGATCAGACCCCTATGACATTCGGCTCGTGCAGATCGTCACTCCGCACGATGCCTTTCCGGAACCGGAAGGCGCGCTTACCGTGACGCACCTCACGACCGGCGGGTCGGCACCGTTTTATCGTGAGGTTCTCGACCATATCGAGGCCTTCAACCGCCATAGCGCAGCGTTACCGGACAAAGAAGCGCCGCCCTCCTCTGGCCTCCCGAACGTCGAAAGTCTCTATCGACGATCCGAGCTTCTCTCGACGCGAGCCCAGAAAAGCGCCAAATGGTCGCTTCGTACCCTGTTCCAACTGGGCCTGCTGGTCGTGCTGGCGCTCGAGATCTTCGAACATTTCGGCATCGATCTATCGCTTGCAGCCTATATCCTGCTGTTCCTCGCCGCGGCGCTCGTCCACCTTCGCGAGAAGCGATCGTCGAATCACGAGCATTATCTGGACTGGCGGGCAATTACCGAAGCTGCCCGGGTGCAGATCCACTGGCGCGAGGCGGGACTTCCGGACATGGTCGCGGACCATTATCCCCGCAAGCATCGGCGGACGATGTTATGGATCCGCCGCGCGGTCAGGACGGCCGGGATCATCGCCCCCACTTGCGCGGAACCCGACTTCCCCCGGCTTCGCAAGGACTGGGTGCAAGGCCAGATCGACTATTTCATCCGGGCAGGCCACCGGGACGAGCGAAAGTTGAAGCACTTCGAGATCTGGTCGGAGCGGCTTTTCGCCGCGAGCATTCCGCTGGCCCTCTCGATCGGGATTCTCCGATGGATAGGCCGCGAGCGAGCCGGCGGCCTCTACGAACTCCTGGAGCCCCTTATCGTGACAGCAGGTGCGGTCCCCGCCCTCGCCGCGACACTCAGCGGATTCGCGGAAAAGTCCGCCTGGGGTGAACATGCGAAGGAATATGGACGCATGCTGGAGCTGTTCCGCGCCGCCCTCAGTCGCCTGTCGAAACTGGAGGATGGACCGAGCGAGCCGATACAGGCGCTGTTCCGCGAGTTGGGAGCCGAGGCGCTGGCCGAAAATGCCGACTGGTACGCGGTTCACCGCGCCCGTCCGCCGGATTTGATCAAAGGTTAGGACGGGTTTGGCAATAGCCGACAGGCGTTTACGGTTTTACGCTACGGAGTGTAGCGGAACCGGTTCGTAAGACTCGCCCAAGCGGTTGTTTTCCGGCTTTCCGAGTTGATCGAAATCCGGCGTTACATATTCGTCCATTTTGACGATGCGATTGTCTTCATCGACATGAACCGCACGGGATACACGTCCGGGGATTTGGGATAGCGGCGCTTTTTCGTAACCCATGATGATGGCGAGATCGCCGACCTTGAAATGGTGGGCGGCGGCGCCATTCAGGCAAATGGCGCCGCTCCCTTCCGGTCCTTCGATGACATAAGTCGTAAGCCGCGCGCCATTGGTGATGTTGACCACATCGACAGCGGTGTGCGGATAGAGACGGGCCGCCCGCAACAGCACCGGATCGATGGTGATCGAGCCGACATAATTGAGATCCGCGCCGGTCACCGTGCACCGATGGATCTTGCCATACATGAAGTCGCGCGTTGCTTCCATTTTTGTCCCTCAAGCGCCGGGCGCCGCCTCAAGGCGGCTTGGCTACCGTCTCGTCGACCGACGGCTTAAAAGCCGGTCGGTCGCCTTCGCGCGGCACCGCGAGGGTGCCGGGTTGGGGGACCGACCGGAAGTCACAGTCATGAAAGCTTCATCGCTTTCTTGAGGTTCTCGTCGAGCTTGTCGAGGAACTGGGTGGTGGTCAGCCAGGGCTGATCGGGGCCGATCAGGATGGCCAGATCCTTGGTCATGAAGCCGGCTTCCACCGTCTCGACGCAGACCTTTTCGAGGGTCAGGGCGAAATTCTCGACATCCGGCGTGTTGTCGAACTTGGCGCGATAGACCAGCCCGCGGGTCCAGGCGAAGATCGAGGCGATCGGATTGGTCGAGGTTTCCTTGCCCTTCTGATGCTCGCGATAGTGACGGGTGACCGTGCCGTGCGCCGCCTCGGCCTCGACGGTGTTGCCGTCGGGCGAGAGCAGGACCGACGTCATCAGGCCGAGCGAGCCGAAGCCCTGCGCCACCGTGTCGGACTGCACGTCGCCGTCATAGTTCTTGCAGGCCCAGACGAACTGGCCCGACCACTTCAGGGCCGAGGCCACCATGTCGTCGATCAGGCGATGCTCGTAGGTGGTCTTGGCGGCATCCATCCTGGCCTTGAACTCGGTCTGATAGATTTCCTCGAACAGGTCCTTGAAGCGGCCGTCATAGGCCTTGAGGATGGTGTTCTTGGTCGAGAGATAGACCGGCCAGCCCTTCTGCAGCCCGTAATTGAAGCAGGCGCGGGCGAAGCCCTTGATCGATTCGTCGAGATTGTACATGCCCATGGCGACGCCGCTGCCCGGGAAGTCGAACACTTCGTGCTGGATCGGGGCGGAGCCGTCGGCCGGCTGGAAGGTCATGGTCAGCTTGCCGGCGCCCGGAACCTTGAAATCGGTGGCGCGGTACTGGTCGCCGAAGGCATGGCGGCCGATGACGATCGGCTGGGTCCAATTGGGAACGAGGCGCGGGACGTTCTTGCAGATGATCGGTTCGCGGAAGACGGTGCCGTCCAAGATGTTGCGGATGGTGCCGTTGGGCGACTTCCACATCTTCTTGAGGTTGAATTCCTTCACGCGGGCTTCGTCCGGCGTGATGGTGGCGCATTTGACGCCGACGCCGTACTGCTTGATGGCCTTCGCGCTGTCGACGGTGACCTTATCGTCGGTCTGGTCGCGATATTCGATGCCGAGGTCGTAATATTTCAGGTCGATGTCGAGATAGGGAAGGATCAGCTTCTCTTTGATGAACTGCCAGATGATGCGGGTCATCTCATCGCCATCGAGTTCGACGACCGGGGTCGCGACCTTGATTTTCGCCATACCATTAATCCTTTCGAGTTAGGAGCTTGCTGCCCGCGTCCGTTGGGGTGCGCCCCGCGCTCTGCCAGAAAAGGCGACGGACGGGCGAGAGATTAGGCAAGTCGCCCGATGAAGGCAAGCCGTCGAAATGGGACGCAGCTTTGTCGAAAGCGATGCCTCGAAGCGGGCTCGGGCGGCTATAGGGGGCGGAAACATCATCCGCGAGGAAACCCGTCATGATCGTCCGCCATTGCCTGCTTCTGGCCGGCCTCCTTCCTTTCGCCGCCTTCGCCGACGCGCGGGCCGACTCGAAAGTGCTGATGAGCGATAACCCCGCCTTGTTGAAAATCGAGCAGGAATGGGGGTTTGCCGATGCCGTCGTGACCGGCGACACGCTTTATCTGTCCGGCGTGGTGGCGGGCTTGCGCGAGGGCGAGACCGACCTCGAGGCGGCTTATACGCGCGCATTCGAGCGGATCGGCGAAACCCTGCGCCGGGCCGGGGCGAGTTGGGACGATGTGGTCGACATGACAAGCTTCCACACCGACCTCTCGGCGCAGATGCCGGCCATCGTCGCGGTCAAGAATCGCTATGTGAAGGCGCCCTTCCCCGCCTGGACGGCCATTCAGGTGGTGCGCCTGATCCCGCCCAACGGCATCACGGAAATCAAGATCACGGCCAGGCTGCCGGCCAATCATCCTCGGGGGTGACCGAGACTCAGACCTTGCTGGAGTCGGCGTGGGTCGCCTGCCGCAAACCGTGCAGCCGCTCCAGCGCCGCCTCGACGCTGGGAACCACCTCGTAGAACTCTTTGATGCCGGGCTTGGCGAAGCCCTGCTCGACGATGTTGTCGATCAGGGCCAGACAACGCGACCAGTAGCCGTCCATATCGACCAGCAGGACCGGCTTGTCGTGTAGCTTGATCTGCTTCCAGGTCAGGATCTCGAAGGTCTCGTCCAGCGTGCCCAAGCCGCCCGGCAGCACGCAGATGCCGTCCGACTTGTCGAACATCAGCTTCTTTCTGGTGTGCATATCCTCGACCACGGTCAGCTCCGAAACCTCGGCGAAGGGGTCCTCATTGGGCAGGAAGAAGCGCGGGATCACGCCTTCGACACGGCCGCCGGCCTCCAGGGCCGCCTCGGCCACCGCCCCCATCAGGCCGGAGCGGCTGCCGCCATAGACCAGGGTGATGCCGGCTCTGGCCAGACCGCTTCCCAGTCGGCGGGCGGCTTCCCGCCATTTTTCGTCATGACCGAAGGAGGATCCGCAAAAAACGCAAAGCGACCGCAAGAGAGACGTCCTTCCCGCAAAAAGCCTGAGACCCCCAGATACACGCAATCCGGCGATTCCGCCAGACCGACGAACGCCGGTTGCGCATAGGGGGTTCGCGTATTACCTTTCCCTGCAACGATAATTTCAATTCTGCGAGGACCGTTGAACCGTCCCTCCCGCCCGTTTCTGATTGCCGCCGCCGGCGCCGCCGTCATCGCCCTCGCCATCGGCATGAGCCTCTGGGTCAAGCGTCAGGAGGCCCCGGAACCCGCCCCGACCGCCGCGGCGACCAAGCCAGCCCCCGAGCAGAGCAACAAGCCGAGCTTCGACGTGGTGCGGATCAATCCGCAGGGCGAGACGGTCATCGCCGGCCGCGGCATGCCGCGCGCCGAGATCGTCATTCTGGATGGCGGCAAGGAAATCGGCCGGGTCATCGCCGACAATCGCGGCGAATGGGTGTTCGTCCCCGATCATCCGCTGCCCCCCGGCACCCGTGAGCTGACCCTGCAGGCCAGCAATCCCGACGGCACCAAGAGCCAGACCGACGCACCGGTGGTGCTGGTGGTTCCCGAGCGCACCAACGGCAAGGGCGAATCTCTTGCGGTCAAGGTCCGCCCGGACGGTTCGATCGAAGTGCTGCAAGGCCCTGCCGCCGGCGAGGGATCGGGCGATCTGCATATCGACGGCGTGCGCTATGACAGCAGCGACCGTCTGGCGGTGACCGGGCGCGCCAACGCCAAGGCCCGCATCATGGTCTATCTCGACGACAAGCTGGTCGGCCGCGCCCGCGCCGACGAAGACGGCAAATGGCATGTCGGACCCAAGCTCAATCTCTCGGCCGGCGACCACAAGATCCGCGCCGACGAGATCGGCTCGAACGGCAAGGTGGAGCATCGCGTCGAGATCACTTTCTCGCCCTCCGGCCAGATGCCGGAAGACGGCAAGATCACCGTGGAATCGGGCGCCAGCCTGTGGCGCATCGCCCGCAAGATCTACGGGACCGGCTTCGAATATTTGGCGATCTACAAGGCCAACAAGGATCAGATCCGCGACCCCAACCTGATCTATCCCGGCCAGGTGATCGAGATTCCCAAGCAGTGAGGGAAGGCCTCTTTCAGACCTTCACCATCCTGACCATCGTCATCAGTTCGATATAGGGACGCAAGGGCAGCAGGAAGCGGGTGAGCTCGGAAATCAGACCGACCGCAGTGATTGGGGCTTGCAGCGCGAGAGTAGCATCGAGCTGGAAGCGGCCGCGGGTCAGGGCGATGATCGGCCCCAGATGCTCGACCGCGCCGCGGTGGATGTCCCTGAGATAGTGCCGCTGGCTGGCGGATTCGGCGCTGAAAGGCAGGGAGCCGAGGCTGGCCGAGATATGCGCGCTGGCCTGCCCTACCTGGCTATTGCAGCGCACGGTGAAGCCGGTCTCGCGGTAGCGGAAGCGGAAGCTGAATTCGCGCTGCGCGGCGCTGCCCAATTGACCGGCCTGGGTCTGGACGATAGAGGTAATGTCCAGCGGAAGCTGCAATTCGCCGATGGAAAGAGAGAATTCGGAGGATTTCGGCATCTGCTGAACCATTGTCGATGTAAAGTCCGCAACATATAGCATGCCGGCCTTTGCGGGAAAACTGGCGCCCCGGCAATTTGCCGCTAAAATAAGTTACCTATTCAAAAGGAGACCGCCCGTGGCGTCACAGGACCAATCCAGCTTCGAACAATTTCTCGTTCCCCTCCATCCCGAGGGCTGGCGCTTCGTCACCCTGTTCGCGCTGGTGACCTTGGTGCTGTTCTGGCTGTGGTCGCCGCTGGGCTGGATCGGCGTGATCGCTACCGTGTGGTGCGCTTTCTTCTTTCGCGATCCGCCGCGCGTCACCCCGTCGCGCGAGGGGCTGGTGATCAGTCCGGCCGATGGCGTGGTGTGCATGGTCGCCCAGGTTCCGCCGCCGCCCGAACTCAATATGGGCGATGCGGCGATGACCCGCATCTCCGTCTTCATGAATGTCTTCAATGTCCATGTGAACCGCATTCCGGTCTCCGGCACGATCGTCGACAAGGCCTATATTCCCGGCCAGTTCCTCAATGCTTCGCTCGACAAGGCCAGCGTCTTCAACGAGCGCAACGCCGTACGCCTGAAAATGACCGATGGGCGCGACATCGCCTTCGTGCAGATCGCCGGCTTGGTGGCCCGGCGCATCCGCTGCGACGTCGAGCGCAATGATTCGGTGCGCACCGGCGAGCGCTTCGGCCTGATCCGCTTCGGCAGCCGGGTCGACGTCTATCTCCCGTCCGAGGTGGCCCCTCTGGTGATGGTCGGCCAGACCATGGTGGCGGGCGAAACCATCCTTGCCGATCTGGTGGGGACCGAAGCCGCCCGCGAAGGGGTCAAGGCTTAATGTTCAAGAGCCGCCGCCCGCGCCGCATCACGGGGCTGCCCTTCAACAAGCTGATCCCCAATATCCTGACCTTGCTGGCCTTGTGCGCCGGCTTGACCGCGATCCGCTTCGGACTGCACCAGAAATGGCAGGAGGCGGTGCTTTCCATCCTGCTGGCCGGCGTGCTGGACGGGCTGGATGGCCGCGTGGCGCGCCTGCTGCAGGGCACCAGCAAATTCGGCGCCGAGCTGGACTCTCTCTCCGACTTCGTCAGTTTCGGCGTGGCGCCGGCCATGCTGCTCTATTTCTGGAGCATGCAGCGAGCCGGCAGTATCGGCTGGGCGCTGGTCTTGCTGTATGCGGTGTGCATGGCGCTGCGCCTGGCCCGTTTCAACACCATGCTGGGTCAGCCGGACCTGCCGTCATGGGCCTATAATTTCTTCACCGGCGTGCCCGCCCCCGCCGCCGCCGGACTGGTGCTGCTGCCGATGATGGCCAGCTTCCAGATCGATGTCGCCGGCGTCTTCGATCATCCGGCGATGAACGGCGTAATGCTGACAGGCGTCTCCTTCCTGATGGTCAGCAAGATCCCGACCTTTTCCGGAAAACGCTTCAAAGTGCCGCATAATTATGTGCTGCCGATGATGCTGATCATCGGCCTCGTCGCGGCATTCCTGGTTACTGCGCCCTGGAGCACGGTTACCGCTATCGCGCTTCTCTATGCCGGCACCATCCCGGTCAGCGCCGCCTCTTTTGCCAGGCTGAAAAAGCAGACGGATGAGATTCGCTTATCCGAAACGCTGCCGAGTGACGGCGATCATTCGAAAGCGTGACATTTTTGCCACGGACCCGTAAGATATTTGTGACAATTCGTTTATTTCCCTTATTCCCGATTGAGTTGCGGTTAATCGTCGCATAAATCTGCGGCGATAAATCCCCCCATACACCTTGTCAAAAGGGTAGCTAAGATGCGAATTTCCTCCGCAATTATCGCCGCCGGTTTCGCCGCCGGCCTCAGCATGGCGGCCTCGGCCCAGACCAACGGCCTGTATGCCGGCGCCGAAGCGGGCGTCAACTTCGTCCCCACTCTCAAATTCAACGCCGAGAACAACATCTGGAAGCAGCAGCAGGATGTTGGTTATGCGATTCTCGGCCAGGTCGGTTACGGCTTCGGCAATGTTCGCCTCGAAGGCGAAGTCGGCTGGCGCCAGAACGATCTCAATAAGTTCAACGACGCTTTCGGCGATCACTCGGTCAATGGCGATGTCAGCGCCCTGTCCTTCATGGGCAATGTCTATTACGACTTCGTCAATGACAGCAAATGGACCCCCTATATCGGTGTCGGCCTCGGCGGCGTGAATGTCGGGGAGAACAACATCAAGGCTGGTGGCGTCCAGGTCACGGACGCCTCTCACTTCGTCTTGGGCTATCAGGGCATCGCCGGCGTCTCCTACGCGCTGGACTCGCAGCTCAGCTTGCGCGGCGACTATCGCTATCTGCGCACCGAGCAGGCCCAGGTGGACGTCAACCCCGCTTACGGCGCGGGCGACAGCTATGCCCATGGCCGTTATGAGTCCCATTCGGTTATGGTCGGCTTCATCTGGAAGTTCGGCGCTCCGCCGGCTCCGGCCCCGGTCGTCCAGCAGGCCGCCGCCGCCGCGCCGGCCCCGGCTCCGGCCCCCGCTCCGGCTCCGAAGCCGGTCCAGGCCGCGCCGATTCCGAAGAACTTCATGATCTTCTTCGATTTCGACAAGTCCGACCTGACCCCGGCCGCCCAGTCGATCCTGACCCAGGCCGCTGATGCCTTCAAGAAGCAGGGCAGCGTCCATGTCGGCCTGACCGGTTACACCGACACCGTCGGCTCGGTCGAATACAATCTCAAGCTGTCGGTCCGCCGCGCCGAGGCCGCCAAGAAGTTCCTGGTGGCTCAGGGCATCCCGGCCAATGAAATCAGCACCGTCGGCAAGGGCAAGACCGATCTGCTGGTCCCGACCAAGGATGGCGTGCGCGAGGCTCAGAACCGCCGCGTGCAGATCGTTCTGGAATAGAAGTAAGAAAAAGTGCGAAAAATCGGCTCCCTCGCTTAGTGCGAGGGAGCTTTTTTCTTGGCCGAAGCCACCTGAACGGGGGCTTCGCGGCAAGCGGTGGCGAAATTGGCCGCCGCGCCGGTCTTGTCGGCGTAGAGTTCCAGATCGGCCGGCTCGAGCACGATCATCTCGTCGAGACGGTCCCAGGCCACCTGGCAGAAATTCGGCATATTGATGACCTGGCTGCCGGCATCATTGGCGATGGCGGTGATCCAGCGGTCGAGGCCGCCCCGCTCGGAGGCGAAATGACGCTTCAGGACATCGGCATTGCGGCTCAGCTGCACGCCGAAACGCGTGACGAACTTGTTATAATGCTGAGAGAAGGTCGGATCATTGGGATCCAAGGTCTGGCAGTTCAGCGCCGCCACATTGAATTGCTGCAGGAGAACGCGCAAATGCGCCGCCTCCAGCTCCGTCTTGCTGAAACAGGCCGGTCCGGCCTGGACGGAGGTGCCGATCACCGCCGAGGCGAGAACGGCCAGTCGAATGGTCTTGAACAAAGCGTGTCCCCTAATACTCTCACGTCGCTTTTGCATTGACGTAACCCACGGCTCGTTTTACCCCACCCGTCATGAGCTATGCCATCAAAGAAATCTTCTTCACTTTGCAGGGTGAAGGCATGCGAACCGGGCGCGCCGCGGTTTTCTGCCGGTTTGCCGGCTGCAATCTTTGGTCGGGCCTGGAAAAAGACCGGTCGACGGCGGTGTGTTCATTTTGTGACACCGATTTCGTCGGCGCCGATGCCGGTAAATTCAAGACTCCGGAAGAGCTTGCTCTGCGAATCGCCGACGAGTGGCCGAAGCAGGCGGGTGGGACGCCCTACGTGGTTTTCACCGGCGGCGAACCGCTGCTGCAGCTCGACCAGGCGCTTTGCGACGCCGTCCATAAGCATGGTTTCGAAATCTCGATCGAGAGCAATGGCACCCTGCCCGCTCCGGCCGGTGTCGATTGGATTTGCGTCAGCCCGAAATCGACCGCCGAACTGGTTCAGACCAGTGGGCATGAGCTGAAGCTGGTCTACCCGCAGGCCGATGCGCCGCCGGCTAAATTCGCCGGTCTGGCCTTCGAGAATTTCGTCCTGCAGCCGATGGACGGGCCGGCCCGCGCCGCCAATACTCAAGCCTGTACCGAATATTGCCTGGCCCATCCGCAATGGCGGCTTGGCCTCCAGACCCACAAGATCGTAGGGATTCCCTGATGGACCGTTTCACCGTCACCCGCCAGATCTCCATCGATGCCGGCCATCGCGTCATGACCCATGGCTCGAAATGCCGGCACCTGCATGGCCACCGCTATACGATCGAGGCGGTCTGCGTCGCCGACCATCTGCAGAACAGGGGCGAGCAGTCCGACATGGTGGTCGATTTCGGCTTCTTGAAGGAAGAGATGATGGCCGAGATCGACGTCCCCTGCGATCACGGCTTTCTGGCCCACATCGCCGATGTCGAGCTGCTGTCGATGTTCCAGCCGGACCGCGATGATTTCCTGCAATGGCTGGCCGTTCTGCAGACGTTGGTGGTGCGCGATGGCCATTGCCTGACCACCGACACCAGGCTCGGCACCAAACTCTATGTGATGGGCGACAATCCGACCGCCGAGCAGCTTTCGCGCCATTGGTACAAGCGCCTTGCCCCGCGCGTCGCCGAGCGGTCCGGCGGGCAGGCCAAGCTGGCCGAACTGATCGTTTGGGAAACGCCCAATTGCCGGGCCAGCTACAGCGAATAAACCTTCCTATCCAGGAAGCGCTGCCGGATCTTTTGGCAGCGCTTGCCGGCAATTCTTCGGCGGTACTGCAGGCCCCTCCCGGTGCTGGCAAGACCACGCTGGTGCCACTGGCCTTGCTCGACCAGCCTTGGCTGATGGGCCGGCGCATCATCATGCTGGAACCCCGCCGCCTGGCCACCCGCGCCGCGGCGCGGCGCATGGCAGATCTGTTGGGCGAGGAAGTCGGAGATACGGTCGGCTATCGCATTCGCCAAGACAGCAAGATCGGCGCATCGACCCGGATCGAAGTGGTCACCGAAGGCATCCTGACCCGGATGATCCAGGACGATCCAGAGCTATCCGGCATCGGCGCCCTGCTGTTCGACGAATTCCACGAGCGAAACCTGCCGGGCGACCTCGGTCTGGCCCTCGCCCTCGAAATCCAAAGCTCGATCCGCGACGATCTGCGTCTGCTGGTGATGTCCGCGACCCTGGATGGCGAGCGTGTCGCCGCGATGCTGGGAAACGCGCCGATCATCACCAGCCAGGGACGCGCCTTTCCGGTCGCGATCCGCTGGCTGGAGCGCCCGGAGCCGCGCAAATTCGACGCCGCCATGGCTTCCGCCATTCTGCGAGCGCTAGACGAAACCAGGGGGGGCGATCTGCTGGCCTTTCTGCCCGGTCAGGGCGAGATCCGCCGGGTCGAACGAGCTTTGCACGATCTCGGATGCTCCGCTTTGGTGCTGCCGCTGTTCGGCGATCTGCCGGCCGGCGAGCAGGACCGCGCTCTGCTGCCGGTTCCCGGCAAGCGCAAGGTGGTGCTGTCCACCGCCATCGCCGAAACCAGCCTGACCATCGAGGGCGTGTCCATCGTCGTCGATGGCGGTCAGATGCGGGTGCCGCGCTTCGACCCCAATGGCGGCATGACTCGCTTAGTCACCCTGCCGGTCGCCAAGGCCTCTGCCGAGCAAAGGCGGGGCCGCGCCGGCCGCCTTGGGCCCGGACTCTGCTATCGCCTATGGTCCGAGGCAGAGCACCGCGCCCTGCCGCCTTACGCCGCGCCGGAAATTCTCGAGGCCGATCTCGCGCCGCTGGCGCTCGATCTCGCGCGCTGGGGTACACAGGATCCCAATAGCTTGCCGTGGCTCGATCCGCCACCAGCCGCTGCTTATTCGCAGGCGATGACGCTTTTGGGAGAACTCGATGCGGTCGAGAATGGCCGCGTCACCCCGCACGGCAAGGCGATGGCGGCGCTGCCGGTCCATCCTCGCCTCGCCCATATGATGATCAAGGGGCGCGAGCTGGGCCTGGGCGGCTTGGCCTGCGCCATCGCCGCTTTGCTGTCCGAGCGCGACATTTTGCGCGGTGGTGTGCGCGACGCCGATCTGCGCCGGCGGATCGAAGTGATCCTGGGCGGGCAGGATCGAGACGCCGATCGCGGCGCACTCATGCGGGTGCGCGAACTTGCTCGCCAGCTGCGCCGGCAATTGTCCGTGCCGGAACCGGAAAAACATCTGAGAGAGACCGGCCTGTTGCTGGCCTTCGCCTATCCCGACCGGGTGGCCCAGCGCCGGCCCGGCGACGGCCTCGCTTTCCGCCTGGCCAATGGTCGCGGCGCCTTCTTCAAGGAACCGGAAGCGATCTCCGGCAGCCCTTATCTCGCGGTGGCCGATCTCGATGGCGAGCGCAAGGAAGCGCGGATCTTTCTCGCCGCCCCGCTCGACCGCGCCGATCTCGAAGAGCATTTCGCCGCCCATTTCACCCGCGCCGACAGCGTTCTGTGGGACAAGCGCGAACAGGCGGTGCTGGCCCGCCGCCAGACTCGTTTCGGCGCGCTGGTGCTGGAGGAAAGCAAGCTCGACAATCCCCCCGCCGATCTGGTGGCGGCGGCGCAATTGCAGGCCATAGCCGATCTCGGCCTCGACGCCCTCCCTTGGAGCGATGCGGCCCGGCATCTGCGCCGGCGGATCGCCTTCCTGCGCCGGCACCAGCCCGAGCAATGGCCTGACCTGTCCGACGCCCATTTGCTGGAAACGCTGGAAGACTGGCTTGGCCCCTATCTGTCCGACATGAGCCGCGCCGCCCACTGGCAGAGGCTCGATCTCGCTTCGATCCTGCGCGACAGCCTCGCTTGGGAACAGCGTCAGGCGCTCGACCACTTGGCGCCGACCCACATCGTGGTGCCGACAGGAAACCGGGCGGCGATCGATTACGAGAATGACGAGCAGCCGGTGCTGGCCGTGCGGCTGCAGGAAATGTTCGGGCTGGCCGAGACCCCCGCCTTGCTCGACGGCAAGGTGCCGCTGCTGCTGCATCTCCTCTCGCCGGCGCGGCGACCCTTGCAGGTGACCCGCGATCTGGCCGGTTTCTGGTCGGGCAGCTACAAGGCGGTCAAGGCCGACATGAAGGGACAATATCCCAAACATTACTGGCCGGACGATCCGATGCAGGCCGAACCGACAGCCCGGGCCAAGCCGCGGGGAACGTGACGTGGATCGATGCCCGGTCAGAGCCGGCCCGAGAAGCGGCGTCTCGCTCGGACAAGTCCCAGGCCGAGAACCCCAAAAGCCAGAATCGTCGAGGAAGCAGGCTCGGGGACGGAACTGGGCGACGTGGAGGGAACCGAGGAGGCGTCTTCCCGGACCAAATAGGTCGGGTCATAGAAGTCCTGCTGATAGGTGGTCACAGAATATCCGCCATAACCGCAGCGTGCGGTGTAACACGGCCCGGTCCCGGAATGCCCCGAGGATTCCGTTGCCGCTGCTTCGGAACACACGACATCAACCGTATCCGTGTAGCAAAACCATGTGGTAATGGGGTTGTCGAGGACATAGCCGACCTCATTCACCAATCCGTCAAAAATCTGGACCGAAGAAGTGTAGGCATTCCCTAGGAACTCCGCCTCCAAAGCCGTGTGCTCGTATGAGCCATTATCAAGAAAGCTGGCAAATTGGGCTGAAGACCCATCGCCGCTCAAATTGCTACCAAGTATATTTATGGCGGAAAGCGTCTCCGCATAGCTGGTCGCATCATTGGCGGAGGATGGTACATTGTATCCGGCCAATAAGCCGCTGACCTGGCTGTAGGTCGCGATCTGCCAACCGGAGAACTGTCCGCCAGGGTCGATCCCCGCCAAGACCTGATTGATTGTAAGATTACTGGTCTGGGAGAGTGTCATCCAATCGAGACCCGTCGTGTTATCTTCCACATAGGTCCCATCGGCACTCAAAGTGAACGAATCGGCCATTGCAAAGTCCGACGCCATGGCGAAACAAAGTCCGATAAATGCCAGACGGACAGCGGCCCAAACCCGAAACCCAGTGCAGCGCGGCACGCTCATACCAACCTCCAAATCGAACCGATTGCTTCGGCCAGATTTTCGTGCATGAGTCGTGCCATATACTAACAGCGTATTGAAATATAATGCTAATTAACGACAGAACGAATAAATAGCGGACAATATTCGAGAGACTATGTAAATAAATCCGACAGATATTATTGAAAACCCTGCAATATATTTTTTGTGATCAAAAATGTTCAATTGACTTATTGCAAGATATTGCTTGCGCGTGTCCTCAGGCACCCCAGACATCCTTGTAGAGCCGCATCAGATTGCCGCTCAGGATCTTGTCGATCCGGCTCTCTGAATGGCCGCGCGCGGCCAGGAGGTCGGCCAGATGATCGAACTGGTCGGGCCCCCTGAGATCGATGACGAAGGTATTGACGTCCTCGCTCTCGCCGGCGGCGCTGATTCCGGCGGCGCGGCGTTCCTCGATTTCTTTCCTGAGCCCCTGGCGATAGAGGTCGAGATCGTCATTCTGGGTGATCGGCCCGTCGGTGCCGATCGACACATGGTCCTCGCCGCACACCTGCACGGCATGTTCGATATGCGCCACCACGTCCGCCGCCGTGGCGCGGCCGTTCGGAACTAGGAAAGGCATGAAATAGATGCCCACGACGCCGCCGGTGGCGGCCACAGCGCGCATTTCCTCGTCGGTCTTGTTGCGCGGCACGTCATGCAGCGCACGGCAGCCGGTGTGATTGATGCCGATCGGGCGGGTCGCGGCGCGGGCGGCGTCCAGGCAGGTGCGCTCGCCGCTGTGCGACAGGTCGAGCAGCACCTTCTTCGCCTCGGCTGCCTTCATCACGTCGCGGCCGAAATCGGTCAGGCCGACATCGCCGGCCATGGAACCGCCGCCCAGATCATTGGCGGGGTTGTAGGTGAGCTGCAGGATCCTGAGGCCGAGATCGGCGTAGAGATCGACACGGTCGGCCTTCTTTCCGATCTGCACGGAATTCTGAAAACCATAGATCAGCCCGACCCGGCCGGTCTTCTTGGCGGTCACGATATCGGCGCTGGTGAGCACTTTCATCAGCTTACCGGAATTTGCCCTGATCAGCCGGTCGGTATCGGCGATATCCTTGACCGTGCTCTCGAACGGATCGGCCGGACCCGCGACATAGCCCAAGGTGACGTTGACCGCATTGACGCCTGACTTCTTGAGGTCGGACCAGACGCGGCCGGTCAACGGGTCGCCGGTCTCCTGCTTCTGCTCGGGATGCAGCTTGGCGATGGCGGCCAGATTGGGGTCTTCGATACTGCCCAGTCCGTTGATGATGATCCGATCGCGCTTGGCCGAAGAAGCGGCGGATGCGCCCGTCATGGCGGCGGCGCCGAGGGCGGCCGGCCCGGTCAGAACGGTCCTGCGTGAAATCCCCTGCATGTCCCCCCTCATAGATTAGGCAAAGCCCCCAGAACAGGCGCCAGCACGTCGAGCAACGCCTTCTCGTCGTCCCAGGTGACATCCATCTGCACCACCCCGATCTGGTCCCGCAGATTGGCCGGCACGCGGACAAAATCCTTGCCGGTGGTCACCAGGAAAGCGTTGTGATTATTGGCGGCGTTTTGCAATTGATGAATTTCGGTGGGATGAAACGGATAATGGTCGGGAAAGGCGTAGGCCTCGACCAGATTGGCCCCCAATTCGTCGAGCGTATGGAAAAATTTGGCCGGACGGCCGATGCCGGCGAAAGCCACCACCTTGCGGCCGCTCAAAACGGATGCCTCGGCCTCGGGCTCCAGCCAGGCCCGGAGCACCGGTTTGGGCGCGACACGCGCGGCGACATTGTGGCGATCCTCGCCCAGGATCACGACGGCGTCGGCGCGCTTCAGCCCCAGATCGACCGGTTCGCGCAAAGGGCCGGCAGGCAGGCAGTTTTCGTTGCCGAAGCCGGTCGCGCCATCGACCACCAGAATCGAAATATCCTTTTCCAGGCTGGGGTCCTGAAACCCGTCATCCATCACCAGTACCGCCGCGCCCGCGCTGGCCGCGGCCTCCGCCCCGTCGATGCGGTTCTTGGCGATCCAGCAGGGCGCCACCTCGGCCAGCAGCAAAGGCTCGTCGCCCACCGCCTGGTAGCCATGGCGCTGCGGCTCGACGCGCAACGGCCCCGCCTCCTTGCCCCCATAGCCCTTGGACAGAAAATGAGCGCCGGGAACGCGGCGCGCGATCGACATCGCGACCGGAGTCTTTCCCACCCCGCCGACCGAAAGATTGCCGATGCAGATCACCGGGACCGGCGATCGGTGACCGGTCGGACGTCCGGCGCGCAAACGCGCGCCCAACCCCCAGATCCAACCGAGCGGCGCCAACAGCGTCGAAATCCCCCCGTCCCTGTACCAGAAACTCGGCGCCCGCATGGTTTCCCCCTCAATGCGAAGGAATCAAAGGCTCGATGGCCCCGATTACCGCCGCCAGCACCCCATCCTCTTGCGAAGCAAACGCTTGAGCCCGCGATCCCTCCGCTTCTACCAAGGCCGGATCGGCGAGACGCTCGGCCAAGGCTGCCACCAAATCCCCCTCGCCCGCAACTTCCTTGGCGGCGCCGGCCGCCCGCATGCGCTCGGCGATATCGGCGAAATTGCCCATATGCGGACCGAACAGCACCGAAGCGCCGAGGCGGGCCGGTTCCAGCGGGTTCTGCCCGCCCTGTCCGACCAGGCTCTTGCCCATGAAGACCAGAGGCGCCGCGCGATAAAACAACCCGAGTTCGCCCAGCGTGTCGGCGATATGGACGTCCGACACCGGCTCACCCAGCGAGCGACGGGTCGGGTTCAGCCCGAGAGCCCGCAATTCCTCGGCGATCGCGGCCCCCCGCTCGGGATGGCGCGGCACGATGAGGGTGACGAGGTGGGGAATGTTCAGCGCCTGATGCACCCGCCCGGCCATGACCTCCTCGCCGGCATGGGTACTGGCGGCCAGCCAGCGCGGGCGCCGCCCCAGGCTTTCGGTCAGCCCGGCCAACGCCACCGGGTCGGCCGGCAGGGCGGGAGCCGCGAATTTCAGATTGCCGAGACAAGCGGTCTTTGGCGCGCCAAGCAGGGCGAGACGGCGCGCGTCTTCTTCGGTCTGGCCGAGGCAGAGGGCGAACCCCGACAGCAGGCCGCCGATGAAGGAAGGCATCTTTTGCCAGCGTCGGAATGAGCGTTCCGAAACCCGGCCATTGAGCAGCACCAGCGGGATGTTCTGGTTGGCGGTCTCGGCCAGCAGATTGGGCCAGAATTCGGATTCCACCCACAACGCCAGGCCGGGCCGCCAATGATCGAGGAAGCGCCCCACCCAGGCCGGCCGGTCGACCGGGACGAATTGATGAATAGCCCCGATCGGCAGGCGGTCTTCCATCATCGCCGCCGAGGTGACGGTGCCGGTTGTGAGCAGAACCGTCAGCCCGCCCCGCCCCTGCAGCGCCTCGACGACCGGCAGCATCGACAGCGCTTCACCGACGCTGGCGGCATGCAGCCAGACCAGCGGTCCCGGCGGGCGCTCGCGACCGGCGATGCCTTTGCGCTCGGGGAAACGGACGGGATGTTCCTTTCCACGCCGGAGACGGCGGGCGAGATAGAGATCGATCAGCGGGCCGGCGAGGCCGGTTAGGCCACGATAGAGACCGAATATCATGACGCGGCCGACTCGACCGGGACATGGCTCCCCGCCGGTTCCACCGGCAAATGTCCCATCATACGGTCGGCGCTCTGCGTCACCGCGGTCAATCCTTCTTCGATGGCAAGACGGACAGTCTCGAGCTGCTCGGCCGTGGCGTCCGCCGGCACATGAACTGGCTCGCCCCAGACGAACACGCCCTTGGAGAAGGGAAAAGCGACGGCGAAACGGTCCCAGCTTCCCAGCAATATGCGGCTTTTCGCCGAGAAGCCGCAGGGGATGACCGGAACACCCGACATGCGC
>Ga0213872_10000540_pt1 | contig 29434 bp, 30 predicted proteins | sample VelepicomBERX_R2_FD_160071 | JGI IMG/M metagenome (GOLD analysis project Ga0213872, IMG submission 160071) | Rhizosphere microbial communities from Vellozia epidendroides in rupestrian grasslands, the National Park of Serra do Cipo, Brazil - RX_R2 | ecosystem: Host-associated > Plants > Roots >...
TCCCGCCACCTCGCGCAGGCGCGCGGCGTTTTTCAGGTATAACCACGACGACTGGGCATCGACCGGCATCGACGCCCAACTCAAGCGGCTATCGAAAATCAGCCGGCGCACGTCGGGGTTGGGGAGGGTTTGCCGTGGTTCGCACAAGACCGAAATCAGTGTCAGTAACTGCTGCTGACGCAGACGGCGGTTTGTCGGGGTGGAAGGAAGTGCATTAACATCGCAGATAGCCATCTGACTCTCCGGTAAAGAGTTGGTTGGTTAGCGGCTCTGGGGCGCTGATAACACCCCGGGGCCGCGCCTTTGGCAATGATCCGCCCAAAGCCCCACCAGATTAGTTTGCTCAACGGAAAACGGCAATTGGGCAGCTTGTCCGTAAATTCTGAAAGTTAAAATGCAAGGCGGGAGTAAAAGCAAAACCTTTAAAGGCGGGAGTAGAAGCAAAACCTTAACGGCGGGAGTAAAAGCCGGGACGTTGTTGCCACTCCCGCTTTCAAGGTGTTGCCGTTACTCCCGCAGTGGCGGTTCGCGCAAGCGCAACGGCGGGAGTAAACGCCGGCTTCCACTCCCGCCTGATCAGAGGTGATCGCGGTAACGCCGCCGGCCATCCGGCATGCTGCGGTGTCTTCTGGCGAGCGGCGCGACGAGCATCAGCACCGCGGCCAGCAGTACCGGCCAATTGCCGTGGCGCATGTAGGGCGTCATGCCGCTGCGGCCCTCGGCGAATCCCATCAGTACCTGGCGCGTGAACGGCGCCGCGATCGCGTCGACCGCGCCGTCCGGGCGGATGATCGCCGTCATGCCGGTATTGGTCGCGCGCAGCATGAAGCGTCCGGTTTCCAGCGCGCGCGCCTGCGCCAACTGTAGGTGCTGGCTGGCGGCGTTGCTTCTGCCGAACCAGGCCAGGTTGCTGACGTTGGCGAGCAGGGTGGCGTGGGCTGCCGGGCCGATCAACTCTTCGCCGAAACTATCCTCGTAGCAGACGTTGAAGGCGACCAGCTGGCCCGCGAGCGCCAGCGGCGCCTGATTTTCTCCGCCGCGGCTGAAGCCGGACATCGGCATGTTCATCCACTGATACAGCCAGCCGGTGATCCAGGGCAGCGGCACGAATTCGCCAAACGGCACCAAATGGTCCTTGGCATAGTAGGGCAGACCCGGCGTGGTCAGCGCGACCACCGCGTTGAGATAGCCGTTCGGATCCTTGTCGCTCCTGCGCGGAACGCCCACCGCCACGGCCATGCCATTGTGGTTGGCCAGACTTTGCAGGATCTGTACATAGTTCGGCGGCAGCTCATTGAACAGCGCGGGCAGCGCGGTTTCCGGCAAGATCATCAAATCGGCGCGGGTATCGGCTACTTGGCGGCCATAGAGCTGCAGCGTGGATTCGAAGCTGATCGGATCCCATTTCAGCGACTGCGGCACGTTGCCCTGCGCCAGCGCGACGGAAATCGGCTTGCCCACCGGCGTGGTCCAGGCGATCGGCTTGAGCGCCAGACCGCCGCACCAGACGAGCAGCATGCCGGCGCCCAGGCTCAAGCGCCACCACTTGCCGGTCAATAGCATCAGTTGCAGCGCGCCGGCGAAGAGCGCCACCAATAGCGTCACCAGCAAAATACCGCCGACAGGCGCGTACCCTGCCAGCGCGCTTTCGGTGATCTGCGAATAACCGACTTGTCCCCAGGGAAAGCCGGACAATATCCAACTGCGCAGCCACTCGGTCAGCGTCCAGGCGGCCGGGAACAGCAACAGCCAGCGCATCCAGGGGGGAGTGTCGCAACGGTCGCCGACGCGCACCGTCATCCAGGCGGCCAGACCGGGATAAAGGGCCAGATAGGCCGGAAGCAGCACGGTCAGCGGGCCGGCGAGCCACGTGGGCATGCCGGCGATGTCATGCAGCGAGACGAAAATCCAGTTGAAGTTGCACAGGTAAGACGACACGCCCCAGGCATAGCCGAGCCAGAAGGCCTGCCGGCCGCCGCGCGACAGGGTATGGGCCAGGATCGCCAACGACAGCGGCATGACCCAGTAAATGCGATAAGGCGCGAAGCCCAGGACGGTGATGACGCCGGCCAATGTGGCCAGAATCAGCAACAGCGCCAGACGCATGGCGTGAGATCGTTCGGGGGTCACTGTGAGAGTTTTTCTACCAGAAGGGTTTGCAGGCGCCGGCTGTCGGCCTTGATGACGGTGAAGCGCATGCCGTCCGATTCCTGGCTGTCGCCGCGTTTGGGGACGTGGCCGAACATCTCCAGCACCAGGCCGCCGATGGTGTCGACGTCGTCGCTGGCGAAGCGCGTGCCGAAAAAGTCGTTGAAGACGTCGATTTCCGTCAGCGCGCTGACGCGGAAGCGTTGGCCGCGCACCGGCACGATCTGTTCCTCGGTGTCCGGGAAGTCGGTTTCGTCCTCGATGTCGCCGACGATCTGCTCGATGACGTCTTCGATGGTGACGAGTCCGGCCACGCCGCCGTATTCGTCCACCACGACCGCCAAGTGATTGCGCGTGCTGCGGAATTCTTTCAACAGCACGTTCAGCGGTTTGGACTCGGGCACGAACACCACCGGGCGCAGCACTTTGGCCAAGTCGAATGTCTCGGGGTTGTGAAAGTAGCGCAGCAAATCCTTGGCCAGCAAGATGCCGATCACGTCGTCCCGGTCCTCGCCGGTGACCGGAAAGCGCGAATGGCCGCTGTCGATCACCATCGGCAAGAAGCGCTCGATCGGATCCGCCTGCCGGATCACATTCATCTGGCTGCGTTGAATCATCACGTCGCCGACGGTCAGCTCGCCGACCGCCAGCACCCCTTCGATCATGCCGAGCGCGTCGGCGTCGAGCAGGTTGCGCGCATAGGCGGCGTGGAGCTGCTCGACCAGTTCTTCGCGGTCCTCTGGTTCGTGTTGAAACAAATCCGATAGCCGTTCAAGCCAATTGGGGCGGGGTTTACTGGGGTCTTCCATGATGTTTAGGCGTGCTCCTCGCCGTAGGGGTCTGGGTATCCTAGCCGCTTCACGATGACGGTTTCAAGCGCCTCCATGGCCTCGGCCTCGGCGTCCTCGATGTGATCGAACCCTTGCAGATGCAACATGCTGTGCACCACCATGTGCGCGCAGTGCGCCGCCAGCGTTTTGCCCTGTTCGCGCGCCTCGCGCTCGATGACCGGCGCTGTCAGCACGATATCGCCGAAGAGCGGCATGCCCGGCAGCGGATCATCGCCCTCGTTGAGCGCGAAGGTCAAGACATTGGTCGCGTAATCCTTGCCGCGGTAATCGCGGTTGAGCGTGCGCCCTTCGGCTTCGTCCACCACGCGCAAGCCGATCTCGGCCGTATCGACACCGGCTTGCAAGGCGACCGCGGCCCAGCGCGTCAGCGTTTCGGCATCGGGCCAGCCGGCCGGCGCGACGACATATTCCACGTTCAGGTCGAGCCGCGCGGGCCGGGCCTTTCTAGTTCTTTGCTTGGCGATCTTCATGCTGCCCTTGCCATTGTTCGTAGGCGTCGACGATCTTCTGCACCAGCGGATGGCGCACCACGTCGTCGCTCTGGAAATGTTGAAAATGAATGCCGCGGATCGTGCCCAAGATGCGCTCCACTTCGATCAGTCCGCTTTTCTGGTGGCGGGCCAGGTCGATCTGGGTGACGTCGCCGGTGATGACCGCGCGCGAGCCGAAGCCGATGCGGGTCAGGAACATCTTCATTTGTTCCGGCGTGGTGTTCTGCGCTTCGTCGAGAATGATGAAACTGTTGTTGAGCGTACGCCCGCGCATGTAGGCCAGCGGCGCGATCTCGATCAGTCCCTTCTCGAACAGCCGGGTCACCTTGTCGAATCCCATCAAGTCGTAGAGCGCGTCATAGAGCGGGCGCAGATACGGGTCGACCTTCTGCGCCAGGTCCCCGGGTAGAAAACCCAGTTTCTCCCCCGCCTCGACCGCCGGGCGTACCAGAATCAGGCGCTTGACCTGATCGCGCTCCATGGCGTCGACCGCGCAGGCGACCGCCAGGTAAGTCTTGCCGGTGCCGGCCGGGCCGATGCCGAAGGTGATGTCGTGCGCCAGGATGGCCTTGATGTAGTCGGCCTGGCGCGGCGTGCGGCCGCGCAGTTCTCCGCGGCGCGTATGCAGCAGCGGGCGCTCCTCATGCTCGGCGTGCGGCATCTGGCGCCGGATCTCGACCAGGCAAAGCTGCACGTCCTCGATATCGAGCGGCACCTTTTCCGCCTGCAGATAAAGCTCGGCTAGCGCTTGCGACGCCACGCGCGCGAGCTCGCCCTGGATCTTGAACTGCTCGCCGCGACGCTGGATGCTGACGTCCAGCGCGGTTTCGATCTGTTTCAGGTTTTCATCCAGCGGCCCGCACAAGTTGGCCAGCCGCTGGTTGTCGATGGGGTTGAAACTAAGGGGTTCGCTGAGCAAGTTGGATTGTTCTCCGTGGGTGCCGATGGCCATCGCTGCCGCGGCCTTCATCCTATCGTAGTCGGTCGGCGCTTAGTCGGCGATCACCGCTTCGCCCAACAGCGAATGGGGGTTGGCCTCGACGATGCGCACGTCGACCATCTGATTGATCAACCGTGGGTGGCCGGGGAAATTGACGACACGATTGTTGGCCGAGCGCGCCGCCAGTTGGCCTGGTTCGCGTTTGCTCTGTCCTTCGACCAGCACGCGTTCCACTTGGCCGACCATCGATTGGTTGATGCTGTAGTTCTTGGCCTCGAGCAGCTCGTTGAGCGCCGTGAGCCGGCGCACCTTGTCCTCATGCGGCGTGTCGTCCGTCAGGTTGGCCGCCGGCGTGCCGGGGCGCGCGCTGTAGATGAACACGTAGCTCAAATCGAATTCGAGATCTCGCACCAGCTTGAGGGTGGCCTCAAAATCGGCATCGGTTTCGCCGGGGAAGCCGACAATGAAGTCCGACGACAGGCAGAGATCGGGGCGCGCGGCGCGCAGCTTGCGGATGATCGACTTGTATTCCAGCGCCGTATAGCCCCGCTTCATCGCCATCAGTACCCGGTCCGAGCCGCTTTGTACCGGTAAATGCAGGTGCGACACCAGTTTGGGCAGCGTGCGATAGCAGTCGATCAGGCGGTCGGTGAATTCGCGCGGATGGCTGGTGGTGAAGCGCAGGCGTTCGATGCCGGGAATTTCGTGCACGTACTCCAGCAGCATGGCGAAGTCTGCGATGCCGCCATCGGCCATGGCGCCGCGGTAGGCGTTGACGTTCTGCCCCAAGAGCGTGACTTCCTTGACGCCCTGCTGCGTGAGGCCGGCCACTTCGGTCAGCACGTCCTCGAACGGCCGCGACACCTCTTCGCCGCGGGTATACGGCACCACGCAGTACGAGCAGTACTTCGAGCAGCCTTCCATGATCGATACGAACGCCGCGCCGCCCGTGACCTTGGCCGGCGGCAGGTGATCGAATTTCTCGATTTCCGGAAAGGAAATGTCCACTTGGGCGTTGCCGGTTTGGCGGCGCGAGGCGATCAGGGCCGGGAGCCGGTGCAGCGTCTGCGGTCCGAACACCATGTCGACATAAGGCGCGCGCTTGATGATCTGCTCGCCCTCCTGCGAGGCGACGCAGCCGCCGACGCCGATCAACAGGTCGGGCTTTAGCGCTTTGAGCTGGCGTACGCGCCCGAGGTCGGAGAAGACCTTTTCCTGGGCCTTTTCACGCACCGAGCAGGTATTGAATAAAATGACGTCGGCATCTTCTGGCGAGTCGGTCTTGACCATGCCTTCCATGCTGCCGAGCACGTCGAGCATTTTGTCCGAGTCGTACTCGTTCATCTGGCAGCCAAAGGTTTTGATAAATACTTTCTTCATTGCAATCGGTAGCGCCTGTGGTGTCGGCTAGCCGCGCGCCCGATGCAAAAAGCCCGTTGAACCGGCTCAACGGGCGGAGGATCCTCGCGGTCCAAGGGCGTGCGCCTTTCCGGCGGATACGTATTCAAACCGCTGATTATACGGCTAAAACCGGAAAATTCGCCAGTAGTTCCCTAGGGGGGACGGCCGCCGCGCTTAGGAATGAGGGGATATCAGCCGCGTCGCAAGCGTAGCAAAGTGATTTCCGACGGCGCGAAAAGGCGCACTGGCGGTCCCCAATATCCTGTGCCGCGGCTGGTGTAAATCTGCAGCCGGCCAATGCGGTGCAATCCCGAGACGAAGGGCTGCTGCAGCGGAACCAGCCAGTTCCATGGCGCGAATTGTCCGCCGTGGGTATGCCCAGACACTTGCAGGTCAAAGCCGGCCGCCGCCGCGGCCGTGGCGCTCCTTGGCTGGTGCGCGAGCAGGATGCGCGCCGCGGCCTCGGCCGGCGCGCCTGACAGCGCGGCACGCGGATCGCTGGGCGCGCCCCCCTCGAAATGGCTGGCCGAATAGTCGGTCACGCCGGCCAGCACCAGGCTGGCCGTGCCCCGGCGCAATACCACATGGCTATTTTCCAACACCGTCAGCCCCTGTTGCCGAAAGACGTTGATCCACTCGCGTGCCCCGGCGTAATACTCGTGATTTCCTGTGACCAGATACACGCCCTCGCGTCCCGTCAGATCGGCGAGAGGACGGACATGCGCCGCCAACTGGCGCACGCTGCCGTCCACCACGTCGCCGGTGATGACGACCACATCGGCGTCCAGCGCATTGGTGGCGCGCACGATGCGCGCGAGATAGCCGCGCTTGATGGTGGGACCGACGTGAATGTCGCTGAGTTGGGCGAGGGTGAATCCCTCCAGCTCGGGCGGCAAGTCCGCGAGCGCGACGTCGACCCGGCGCACGGCCGCCGTGCGCCGTGCGTTGTAGATACCGATGACGAGCAGTAGCGGCGCGAGCACGGCGACACCCTGCGCCGTCAGTTTTGACAACAGCACGAGCCGTGACGGCATGAACAGCCAAAGGAGCGCCAGCAGCGCGTCGCGCGCCACCGTCAGACTCAGCGTCAACGAGAAGAGCCCTAGCCAGCACAGCCCGATCCAGGAAAGCGCGTCAACCTGCCGCGACGGCTTGAGCGCGCGAAGCAGCAGCGATGATGGCGTCGCCAGCGCCGACACAAGCAGGGCGAGCACCACGGCTGGCGGGGCGCCGAGTCCATCCGGCGCGGCCAGCAGCCGCCAGCCGATATAGAGATGCAGCGACAGTGACAGCGAAAAAATAATCAGCAGCACACGGCGGGGCGGCATTGTGACCTCGGTCATTAATAATGTTGGCGGGATCGACTATAAACGTCTTACGACATTTTCAACATCCAACCGGCGAGCCTACTTGGCGCCGCACGAGGAATTTCCTATGGCCATGCCTTCTCACGTCGTGTTGTACGTCGACAATCCGGGAGCCAGCGCGGATTTTTATTCGGCCGTGCTGGAGGAGATGCCGGTCAGCGCCAGCGCGTCGTTCGTGCTGTTCGAGCAAGACGAGGGGTTGCGGCTGGGGTTGTGGTCGCGCGAGTGCGTCGAGCCGGCCGCCACGATCGCCGGCGGCGGCGCCGAGCTGGTGGTGGTGGTCGAGGATGAGGACGCCGTCGACCGCCGTTACGAGGCGTTGTCGCAGCGGGGGCTGTGCATCATTCAACCGCCGCAGGATATGGAGTATGGCCGCAGCTTCGTATTGCTCGACCCCGACGGTCACCGCGTGCGGCTGATGATGCCGTTCTGATCGAGATCTAAAGCAGCGCTTCGATGCGCGCCGCCAGCGCCGACGGTTTGGTCATGGGCGCGAAACGCGCCACCACGCGCCCCTCGCGGTCGATCAGGAATTTGGTGAAGTTCCAATGAATGCGCCCCAGGCCGAATAGGCCGGGTTGGGCGCGTTTCAACGCCCGCCAGAGCGGGTGGGCGTGCGCGCCGTTAACCTCGATCCGTTCGGCCATTGGGAAATCGACGCCATAGTTCTTCTGGCAAAAGGCGCCGATCTCGTCATGGCTGCCGGGGTCCTGGTGGCCGAACTGGTTGCAGGGGAAACCCAGCACCACCAGCCCGCGTTCGCGATAGCGTTGGTACAGCGCCTGCAAGCCGGCGAACTGCGGCGTGAAGCCGCATCGGCTGGCGGTATTCACCACCAGCACCACCTTGCCGCGCAGCGACGGCAGATCGATCGGCTGGCCATCCAGGCCCTGTACCTCGTATTGAAACAAATCTTGGCGCATGGCGGGGTCCCCATTCGGTATGGCGATCATGCTGCCACGCGCGCGCCTGTTGCGCAATGAGAATCATTTGCGCTGAAGTCTCGGGCGGTTAGGGTCCTTAGGGCACCTCATGGCCGCAAGCGGCCTCCAAAATGGCGTACCACTGCTGGCGCTCCAGCGTCACGGCGGCTGCGGCCACGGCGTCGCGCACCACCTCGATGCGGCTGCTGCCGGTCAGCGGCAGCGGTCGGCAGGGCAGCTGCATGATCCAGGCGTAAACCAGCGTCGCCGGCGAGACGCTCAGTTCGGCCGCAATCATGGCCAGGCGATCCTGAACGGCTTGGGCGCCCGCATCGCCGGCAAACAAGAGCCCGCCTCCCAGCGCCGACCAGATCATCGGCGCCACGCCGTGATGCTGCAGGCAGTCGAACTGGCCATCGGTCAGCGGCGACAGATGCAGCGGCGAAAACTCGACTTGATTGGTCACCAGCGGGATGCGGCTGTTCAGCGCCTCGAACTGCGCTGGCGTGAAGTTGGACACGCCGAAATGGCGTACTTTGCCATCGGCGCGCAGCCGTTCGAAGGCGCCCGCCATCGCGTCGTAATCCATCAACGGGTCCGGGCGGTGAATCAGCAGCAGGTCGAGCGTGTCCACCTGCAGTTCGGCGAGCGTGCGCTCGGTCGAGGTGACGATATGCGCCGCGCTGGTGTCGTAATGCTTGATGCGGTGTTCTGGCCGGTGGGGGGAAAGGAGCTTGATGCCGCACTTGCTGACGAGCTGGATCTGGCGCTTGAGCTCGGGGGCATGGGCCAGCGCGGCGCCGAACAGCTGTTGGCATTGGTAGCTGCCGTAAATGTCGGCATGGTCGAATGTGGTGACGCCCAAGGCGATGCACTGTTCGATGAAGCGGACGCGCTCGGCGAGCGGCAGGTTCCAATCGGCCAGACGCCACATGCCGGCGACGATGCGGGAAAAAGTCGGTCCATCCTGACGAAGGGTAATGCGGGGGCAATCCATGGCATCTCCAAAATAGAGGGGTATGAGCGTCGGGTGTTTGAGGGGCGGCTAGAAGATCGAGTTGCCGGCCAGCGTGGTAAAACGCTCCAGCGCCATGCCGCCGGCGAGCGAGTTGCCGTTGACATCGAGACCGGGCGACCAGACGCAAATGGCCAGTTCGCCCGGCACGATGGCGACGATGCCGCCGCCGACGCCGCTCTTGGCCGGCAGACCGACCCGGTAGGCAAAATCCCCTGCCGCGTCGTAGGTACCGCACGTCAACAGTACGGCGCACATGCGTTTGGCCTCGCTGGCGGTCAGCAGGTGCTCGCCGCTTTGCGGCACGACGCCGCGGTTGGCCAGAAACAGCGCCGCCGTCGCCAGCTCGCGGCAGCTCATGGCAATGGCGCATTGGTGGAAGTAGCTGTCCAGCACGACCTCCACCGGCGATTGAATGCGGCCGAAGCTTTTCATGAAATGCGCCATCGCCGCGTTGCGGTGGCCGGTGGCGGCTTCGGACGCGGCGACTTCGTGATCGAAGTTGAGGTCGACCTGGCCGCTCAAGCGGCGCAGAAAATGCAAGATGGCCAAATGCGCGTTGACCGAGTGGCGGCATAACACGTCGGTGACGGTCAAGGCGCCCGCATTGATGAACGGATTGCGCGGTTTGCCTGACTCGTTTTCCAGCTGGACGAGCGAATTGAACGGGTTGCCGGACGGCTCGCGTCCGACCCGTTCCCACAGCCCGTCGCCCAGCTGGCGGAACGCCAGCGTCAGGGCAAACAGTTTGGAAATACTCTGAATGGAAAAACGCTGATCGGCCGCGCCCACCGAGAAATAACGGCCATCGAGGGTGACCACGCACATGCCGAATTGCGCCAGCGGGACCTTGGCGAGCGAGGGAATGTAGTCGGCGACGCGGCCCTGCCGAGTCAGCGGCTCGACCTCCTCGGCAATGGCGTTCAGGATCGCTTGGTAATCAACCTGCATGTGTTTTCACGCTTTGGGCAATCGAAGTTGCTTAAGCGTAGCGCAGTTGCACGGGGGCGTCTTTGATCTGGGTGGGGCGGGGAGGCAAGTGCGTGGTTGAAGTGATTCTATATTTTCATAAGTTATAATAAATAAATTCATAATTCTTTTTTGTTTCGTTTTGGCTGCGTTAGTCTGGCCCCATCCATCTGAATCAGGAGCCGGGCCATGACCGTTGCCGTATCCCCCCGTCTTGCCACGCCGGGCGCGCGCTGGCTCGATGCCGAACAGCGCGAGCGCGTGCGTCAATGGCAGCGGTCATGGTGGTGGCGCTGGTCGTTGCCCACCTGGGGCGTCATCGCGCTGATCTATGGCGGCTGGGCGGTCACCGTGCATTATTGGCGCGTGTTGCCCGCATGGTTCGCTTGGCCGTTGTTGATCGGTCTGACTGCCTGGCATCTATCGCTGCAGCACGAGCTGATCCATGGTCATCCGACACGTTGGCCATGGATCAATCATCTGCTGGGGATTGCGCCGTTGGCGGTGTTCTACCCGTTCGCGGTCTACCGCGACAGCCATCTGCAACATCACCTCGACGAGATGCTGACCTGGCCCGGCGCCGATCCGGAATCGTATTACGTGGCGCAGTCCGATTGGGGCCGCTTGCCGTCTTGGCGCCGGCGGCTGATCGCCGTGCGTCAGACGAGCCTTGGCCGATTGCTGATCGGACCGGCATGCAGCGTGGCAGCCATGCTGGCCGCCCAGCCGGCATGGCTTGCGCGTCGCGGCGGCGCAGGCGTGACGGCGTGGGCTTTGCACGTCGCCCTGTTGTTGCTTATGCTTAAGCAACTGTCATTACAAGGCTTGGCCCCTGGCGTCTACCTGCTGGGCGTGGCGTATCCGGCGCTGAGTCTGACCATGGTGCGCTCTTTGCTCGAACATCGTCATGCCGATGCCGTGCCGGCACGTTCCGTGCTGAACGAGGCCGCGTGGCCGTGGCGCTTGTTGTTTCTCAATTTGAACTACCACCTCGTGCATCACGACCTTCCCGGTGTTCCCTGGTTTGGGCTGGCGCGCGTCTATTTCGACCGGCGCGCCGACTATCGGCGCCGAAATCAGGATTTTTGCCTGACGGGTTATGGCGACCTGTTGTGGCGCCACGTACGGCGGCCCGTGTTGGATGCGCGGCATCCCGAAGCCGAACATGCGGCAGCAATGATTATGTGCGATTTCAAATGACAAATTAATTTTGATTACGTACAATATCAAGTGCCGGTCATTTACCTCCCTTGCAAAGGACTCTTTATGACGATTCTGCAACGCTTCCTCCCTCGCCGTTTGCTGTTGGCGCTGCTCCTGGCCGGCTCGGCGGCCCATGCCGCAGACAGTGTCACCGTCGGTTCCAAGATCGACACCGAGGGGGCGCTACTCGGCAACCTCATTCTCAAGGTGTTGCAAGCGCACGGCGTCAATACCGTCAACAAGCTGCAGATCGGCAACACCAAGGTGGTGCGTGCCGCTATCACCGCCGGACAGATCGATATCTACCCGGAGTACACCGGTAATGGCGCCTTCTTCTTCAACGCCGAGAAAGATCCGGCGTGGAAAAATGCCCGCGCCGGCTACGACAAGGTCAAGGCGCTCGATTGGCAGGCCAACCGTATCGTCTGGCTCGATCCGTCGCCGGCCAACAATACCTGGGCCATCGCCGTGCGCAAGGATCTGGCGCAAAGCCAGCAGCTGAAAACGCTCACCGATCTTGGCCGGTATCTGCAGCGGGGCGGCCGATTCAAGCTGGCCGCCTCGGCCGAGTTCATCGAGCGGCCGGACGCGCTGCCCGCCTTCCAGCAGGCCTACGGTTTTACCCTCAAACAAGACCAGCTGCTGTCATTGGCCGGCGGCGATACCGCCGTGACCATCAAGGCGGCGGCGGAGAACACCTCGGGCGTGAACGCCGCGATGGCGTACGGCACGGACGGCCCCGTGGCCGCCTTGGGGCTTGTGGTGCTGGAGGACGTCAAGGGCGTGCAGCCGATCTACGCGCCGACGCCGATCGTCCGTGGCGAGGTGCTCTCGCGGCTGCCGCATATTCGCGACTGGCTGCGTCCGGTGTTCCAATCGCTGACTGGGCCGACCTTGCAAGCGTTGAATGCCAAGATCGCCTTGGATGGACAAGACGCCGGCCGTGTGGCAGCGGACTATCTGAAAAGCCGCGGGTTCGTGAAATGAGCTTGCGATGACCTGGCGCGCGCCGGTGCCGGGGGCGTTGGCCCTCGGCACGTTGATTTCGCTGTGGAGCCTGCCGTTTGTCCGCTTTGCGCCCAACCGGTTGCTAACCGGCGATGGCCTGGCCTGGTGGCGGGCGCCGCTTGGGCTAGGGCATTGGGCGGCATTGTTGCCGTGTGGGCTGCTGTTGCTGGCATGGCGGGCACAAAGCCGCGCCACGCGTGTGGTCGGCTTGCCGGCCGCCGCGCTGTGGCTGGTCGCGCTGCCTTGGCTCGCCGGCATGGCGGCCCGGCAGATGGCGCCGGAAGTCGATGGCTTGGCTCGGGTATCGCTCGGCGCCGGTTTCTGGCTGTCTTGGGGATTGATGGCGCTGCTGCTGGGCGAGCTGTTGCGCGAAGCCGCGTGGCCGGTATGGCGCCGCGTGCTGTTGTGGGTCGGCGTTTTGCTGGCGCTGCTGGCGGAATTGTCGGGTGGCGCGCTCGACCATCTGTCCTTGTTGCGCGAGTACGCCAATCACCAGGATGCGTTTAATCTGGCCTTTGGCCAGCATGTGCAATTAGTCGCGCTCTCGGTCGCGCCGGCCGCGCTGTTGGGCGCCTCGCTTGGTCTGTTGGCGGCCCGGCGCAGCCGGGTGCAGGGGGCGTTGTTTGCCGTGCTCAACCTGATTCAGACGCTGCCGTCGATCGCCTTGTTCGGTTTGTTGGTGGCGCCGCTGGCTTGGCTCGGCGAACACGTGCCGGGGCTTGGCATCGCCGGCATCGGTATGGCGCCGGGGATATTGGCGCTGACGCTGTACTCGCTGCTGCCGATGACGCGCGGCACGCTGGCCGGTTTGCAGCAGGTGCCGGCCGCCGCCGTTGACGCGGCGCGCGGCATGGGCATGGGGTCGTGGCAGATCCTCTGGCAGGTCGAGCTGCCGCTGGCGTTGCCGGTGTTTCTGACCGGGCTGCGCATTACAGCGGTACAAGCGGTCGGGTTGGCCGAGGTGGCGGCGCTGATCGGCGCCGGCGGTTTCGGCGCCATCATGTTCCAGGGGCTGCTCGGCAGCGCGATCGATCTGGTGCTCCTCGGCGTGATCCCGGTCGTGGCGTTGGCGATCGCCGTCGATCTGTTGTTCAAGCTCATCATTGCGGGAGTGGCACGCCATGATTGAAATGACGCAAGTCAGCAAGACTTTTGGCGGCGCGCGGCCGGCGGTCGACGACCTGTCGCTCTCTATTGCCGCCGGAGAATTCGTGGTGTTGATCGGCTCTTCCGGCTCGGGCAAGTCCACGCTGTTGCGCATGATCAATCGGTTGGTCGAGCCCGATCGCGGCGAGATCCTGGTCAATGGCGTCGACATCCGCCGCCAGCGGCCGGAGGACCTGCGACGGCGCATGGGGTATGCGATCCAATCGATCGGCCTGTTTCCGCATTGGACCGTGGCGCAGAACATTGGCACGGTGCCGCGGTTGCTGAAATGGACCAAGGCGCGCATCGACGCGCGCGTCGACGAGTTGCTGGCGCTCTTGCACCTGGACCCCGCCGAATTTCGCCACCGTTATCCGCACCAGTTGTCCGGCGGGCAGCAGCAGCGCGTCGGCGTGGCGCGCGCTTTGGCCGCCGACCCGGACGTGCTGCTGATGGACGAGCCGTTCGGCGCGCTCGACCCGGTCACCCGGGGCGCCTTGCAAGAGGAGCTGCTGCGGATTCACGCGCTGTCGGGCAAGACGGTGGTGCTCGTGACGCACGATATCGACGAGGCGCTGCAACTGGGCAGCCACATCGTACTGATGAATCAAGGACGCATCGTGCAGCAGGGACGGCCGCTCGATTTGTTGCGTCGCCCGGCCAACGCCTTTGTGCACGATTTTGTCGGCCGCACCGAAATCGGCCTGCGGCTGTTGGCGCTCGACCGTGTTGCCGGGCGCTTGCGTCCGAATGAGGCGGCGGTGGGCGAGCCGATTTCCGCCGATCTCTCGCTGCGCGAAGCGCTGTCGACGTTCGTCGCCCGCCGCGTCGATCGCTTGCCGGTGGTCGACGACCAAGGCCGCCCGGCGGGGGCGCTGTTCTTCAGCGATCTGCTGGAGCGCCAGCTGTGAGCCGGGTGCAAAGCGCGCTGGCACTGAGCCTCTTGGCGTTGATCGTCCTGACCGGGTGGCTGCCGCATGCCGGGCCGGCGTTCGCGCTGCTGTTTCCCAACCGTGACCGGCTGATCTACCGCCAGGATGACTTCGCCGATCTGATTCTGGCGCATCTGGCGATTGTCGGTGCTTCCAGCCTGCTCGCGGCGCTCTTGGGCAGCGGGGTGGCGCTGGCGGCCACGCGCCGCTGGGGGCTGGCGTTCCGTCCTCTGTTGGAAACCCTGCTGGCGGTGAGCCAAGCGCTGCCGCCGGTTGCCGTCCTGGCGGTCGCCACGCCGCTGATCGGCTTCGGCCCGCTGCCGGCGTTGATCGCGCTGTTTCTGTACGGCCTGCTGCCGATTGCCCAAGGCATGCTGGCCGGGCTCGACTCGGTGCCGGAGGGGGCGCGCGAGGTGGCGCGCGGTCTGGGCATGACGCCGGCCCAGACCTTGTGGCAGGTCGAGCTGCCGCTGGCGGCGCCGGTGGTGCTGGCGGGGTTGCGCACTTCGGTCACCATCAATATCGGCACCGCCGCGCTGGCGTCCACGGTGGGCGTCAAAACCCTTGGACTGCCGATCATCATCGGGCTGTCCGGCTTCAATACGCCGTACGTGCTGCAAGGGGCGGTGTTGGTTGGTCTGCTGGCGCTGACCGTCGACCTGGCCTTCGCCGCGCTGTCCGAGCCGCTGGGACGTTGGCGCGCGCCGCAGCCGTCGCCGGGCGAGCCGACCTTGGCGGGGGCCGACTAACATGCGCCGTCCCGCTTCCTGGCCGATGTACCCGGCCGCGCCCGCTTGGGCGCAACGCGCCTGGTGGCGTTTTCTGGCCAAGACGTGGCGGCGAGCCGGCGCCTTCTCCGGTCTGTTGCCGCCTACGCCCACCGGCGATCTGCATCGCCATTGGCGCCACCCCTCTCTGTGGCTGAGCCAGACCTGCGGTTACCCGCTGGTGACCGAGCTCAGCGATAAAGTGCAGGTGGTCGGCACGCTGTGCTATGACGCCCCGGGCTGCCAGGGGATCGATTACCGCAGCTGGCTCCTGGTGCGGCGTGACGATCCCGCGCACGCGCTGGCCGATCTGCGCGGCCGGGTCGCGACGTATAACGATGAACGCTCGCAATCGGGTTATCACAGTCTGCGCGCCGCTGTGGCGCCGCTGGCGGATGCCGGCCGGTTTTTCGCGGCGAGCTTCGCCAGCGGCTCGCACTGGCGCTCGTCACTGGCCGTACTCGCCGGACGGGCCGACGTCGCTGCGGTCGATTGCGTCAGTTACGTCCTGCTGGCGCGTCGTCATCCCCGGGTGTTTCAACAGCTGCGCGCCATAGGCCTGACGCCGGCCGCCCCTGGGCTGCCGTTGATCACCGGCCGAGCCACCTCCGCCGAGGAGCTTGCGCTCTTGCGCGCGTCGCTGCGTCAAGCGCTGGCGGCGCCGTCCTTGGTGCCGGCGCGGCGCGCGCTGCACATCGCCGGTTTCCGCATTACCAGCTTCGCCGACTACCAGCGTTGCCTGACGCTCGATCAACAAGCGCGCGCAGTCGGCATGACAGTGCTATAAATGAAAACGTCGCTTTTTTTGGGAGTAACGCCATGATCACTCAGGCCGCTGCCCTCAATTTGGTTCGCGATTTCTGGCGCCGTATGGCCAGCAATGACTTTTCCACGGTGGCGCCGCTGTTGTCCACCGGCTTCGTGTTGGAGTGGCCGCAATCGAACGAGCGCATCCGCGGCGCCGAGCGGTTCGTCAGCATGAATCAGGACTATCCGGCGCATGGCCCGTGGCGCTTCACGCTCAACCGGCTGATTGGCGACGAACACGAAGTCGTCAGCGATGTCAGCATTACCGACGGCGTGCAGCATGCGCGCGCCATTTCGTTCTTCACCATCGAAGACAGCCTGATTGCGCGGTTGGTCGAGTTTTGGCCCGAGCCCTATCCTGCGCCGGGCAACCGCGCCCACCTGAGCGAACCGCTCGACGCCGGCGCCACCCACGGGCCATGAACGTTCATTGAGCGCTGTGTCCGTCATTTGACGCGAACTGTGGCTGTTTGCCGCCGGCGGGGACGCTTACCCTCGGAGACGTGTTTCTTCTCAGGCGCTCTCCGATGGCCACGCCCCTGCAATTCCAATCGATCAAACTCTATCCGCGGCTGACGCGCGGCCGGTTCAATGCTTGGCGCGTCGGCTTCGTGCTGCTCACGCAGGCGATTTTTTTCCTGACCCCCTGGCTTGATTGGAACGGCCGCCAAGCGGTGCGCTTCGATTTTTCCAGCATGCGCGGTTACCTTTTTGGTCTGACACTGCTGCCCGCCGACTTGATCTACTTGGCGGGCACGCTGATCCTGTGCGCGCTCGGGCTGTTTCTTTGGACGGCGCTAGCCGGGCGGCTGTGGTGCGGGTTCTCCTGCCCACAGACGGTTTACAGCCAGATCATGCTGTGGATCGAACGCGGCATTGAAGGACCGCCCAATGCCCGCCGCCGGTTGGATGCCGCGCCGTGGACGTTGGCGAAACTTTGCCGCAAGGGACTGACGCAAGCGGTGATGATCTTCTTTGCCGTCGCGACGGGCTGGACCTTGGTCGGTTATTTCTCGCCCATGCGCGACCTGGCGTCGCGCCTCGTTTCTGGCGAGACGGGGTCGTGGGAGATGTTGTTCGCGCTTGGCTACGCCGGCTTCACTTGGCTGCTGGCCGGCCATTTGCGCGAAAGCGTGTGCAAGCACATGTGCCCGTACGCCCGTTTTCAAAGTGCGATGTTCGACGGCGATACGTTGCTGGTCAGCTACGATGCGCGCCGGGGCGAACCGCGCGGCAGCCTGAGGAGCCTGGCCGCCGGCGCCTGCGTCGATTGCGGTCTGTGCGTGCAGGTCTGTCCGACCGGCATCGACATCCGCCAGGGCTTGCAATACGAATGCATCGGTTGCGCCGCCTGCATCGACGCCTGCGACCAGGTCATGGATAAGATTGGCGAACCGCGCGGGTTGATTCAGCTCGCGCGCCTGGCACCCACCACACCCACGAGCGCGCGCCGCTGGTGGCGCCGGCCGCGCGTGTTGGTCTATGGCGGATTGATGAGTATGTTGGTGGTGGCGATGTGTGTGGGCTTGATGCTGCGCGAACCGTTCCGGGTCGATGTGTTGCGCGACCGCGCGGTCATGGCGCGCGAAACGCCCGATGGCTTGATCGAAAACGTCTATACCCTGCGCATTCAAAATACCTTGCCGCAGACGCGCCGGTACGCGCTGACGGTACAAGGCGATGGCGTGGTGCGCGTCGCCCGTCGCCAGCCGCTGGTGGCGCCTGGCGACGGCAGCGCCAGCATCGAACTCGCGGTTGCCGCCGATCCGGCAGTGCTGGCGAGCGGCAGCCACCCGCTGACCTTCGAACTGGTCGATCTGAGCGAGCCGCGCTACCGCGTCAGCGAAGTGGGGCGGCTGCTGATGCCTTGACCGCGCTGGATGACAGCGCGCGCAGCAGCCAGTCGAAGGCGTCTGCCTGCTGCGCCGGGTCGTAATAACTGGCGTTGAGCCGCAGCGCGTGCCGCCCGGCCTCGCCGGGCTGACACCAGTATCCCGGCGCCAATTGCATGCCGTGCCGCTGTGCCTCGGCGGCCAGTGACGACGTATCGACCGGCAGATCATACAGCCAAACGAAATAGCCGCCTTGCGCTGGCGTAACATGCTGTCCGGGCAGACCGGCAGCGAGCAAACTTTCCAGCGCCCGCACCTTGACCGCCAGCCGCGTGGTCAACGCTTCCAGCAATGGCTGCTGGCGGCCCTGCGCCAAGAGCTCGGCCAGCGCCATCTGGTTAGGCAGCGGCGAGGCCAGCGTTTGCGCCAGTTTCAGTCGGCGGCATCGGTCTGCGTAGCGTCCCGGCAGCAGCCAGCCTAGCCGGTAGCCGGGCGTCAAGGTCTTGGAGAAGGTGGCGCAGAGCAGAACACGGCCGGCGCGGTCGGCCGCCTTGAGCGGCAGCAGCGTCTTGCCGTCGAAGCCGAGCCAGCGATAGGCGTCGTCCTCGATGATTGCGACGTCGTAGCGCTCGGCCTGCGCCAAGATCGCCTGGCGCGCGGCGGGTCCGAGCGCCTGGCCATGCGGGTGGCCATAGGCGCTCATCAGCGCGATGGCTTGAATCTGTCCGTCCGCCAGCGCCGTCTCGATCTCGCCCCATGCCGGCAGGCCGTCCGCTTGCAGCGTGAACGGCCACACGCGCACGCCTTGCTCGGCCAGCCGCGACAGCAAACCGGGAAACGCCGGCAGCAGCACCGCCACACCCGGCGCGGCGCGGCCCTGGGTCACCGCCGAAATCGCCAACGATAGCGCTTCCATCCCGCCGCAGGTGACCAGCACCTCGTCGGCGTGCGCTTCCCAGCCCTCGTCGTGCGCGAGCCGCGCGATTTGGCGCCGCAGCGCCGGCAGACCCGCCAGCGCAGGCTCCGCCAATACTTGCTGGTAATGGCGCATGGCGTGGAAGAAGGCATGGGTCAGCGCGCGGGTGTCGAGCAGCTGCGGGTTGATGAAAGGCGCGCCCAGCGGCGCCGCCAGCGCGTCGTTGCCCCCGGTGGCGCCAGGTGCCACCACATAGCCGCTGCGCGGCCGCGCTTCGATGTACCCCAGCCGCTCCAGCTCCTCATACGCGCGGCGCGCGGTATTCATACTGATGGCGAAACGCTGCTGGCTATGGCGCAGCGATGGGATCGCCTCGCCCGCCAGGTAGTCGCCATGTTCGATGCTGTGGATCAGATGCTGTACCAGCGCGCCGTATTTGCTCACGGGGTGTCCTTTTAAACCAGACGGCATTATGCGTGGCGTTTGGTCTGCTGTCATTGATTCGTCATGGATTGCCCCGTCGTGTCTTTTAAACTAAACTAAGTGAACTTAGTCTATTTGGGGGTGGCCATGCAAACAGTCAATATCCACGAAGCGAAAACGCAGCTCTCTCGGCTCGTCGAACAAGCCGCCAGGGGCGAGCCGTTCATTATCGCCAAAGCCGGCAAGCCGTTGGTGAAGGTGATCCCGCTGGATGCGCCTGTGGGGCGCGAAATGAGGCGCTTGGGGTTTCTCATGGGAGAGATTGCCGTGCCAGACGATTTCGACCGGATGGGCAGCGATGAAATCGCGCAGCTCTTCGGAGGTGAAGTGTGAAGTTGCTGTTGGATACGCATTTACTGCTATGGGCCGCTGGCGAGCCGGGGCGTTTATCGCCGGCTGCACGACAACTGCTGGCAGACTCGGAGAACGAGCTCCTGTTTAGCGCCGCCAGTGTGTGGGAGGTTGCCATCAAACGCGGCCTGGGACGGTCTGATTTTCGCGTCGAACCGCACCTGTTGAGACGCGGGCTGCTGGACAACGGTTATGGCGAGTTGGCGATCACCAGCGAGCATGCGCTTGCCGTGGATGGGCTGCCTGCTATCCACAAAGATCCGTTCGATCGCATCTTGGTCGCCCAATCGTTGGTGGAGGGCATTACGCTGCTGACGGCAGACCCCCTGGTTGCGCAGTATCCGGGTCCCATCCGGCAGGTTTAATATCGCGTTTTAACGCAAGGGACCTTCTGAACAAGTTATTTACCGCTGCGGCGGCCCCTGGCGGGATGGGATGCGCGGCGCGGGGCGCAGTGGATGGTCATTCCATCCACCAGCCGCGCAACAAAGCAGACTGACCGCCAGGCGCCGCCCCGAACACAGTGGCAAATAACTTGTTCAGAGGGTCCCTAGGGAGGGGAACATGGCGCTACGAATCGTCAGACTGGGCAGTCCGCGCGCCGCGAATGAGGGGCTGCGCATCGGCACGGTGCGCCGGCCGCCGCGCGGCGTGCCGAAGACGGAGTTTGCCAAGCGCGACTTCTACGACGTCTGGCTGCCGCAGCTGTCGCCCAGCCTGCCGTTGATGAAGGCGGCCCAGGCCGCGCAGAAAAGTGGCGACGAACGCGATTGGCAGGCGTTCGTGCGCCAGTTCCGCAAAGAGCTGGCGACGCCGGACGCCGCGCACGCGCTCGACCTGCTCTCGGCGCTGTCGCAGCAGACCGATCTGGCGATCGGCTGCTACTGCGAGGATGAGGCGCATTGCCATCGCTCGGTGTTGCGCGCCTTGCTGTCCGAGCGCGGCGCCAAGATCGTGGGTTAGGCGCGGGCGCTTCGCTCGGCCATCCAGCGGCGATAGCGCCGCGTCTGGCAGGCGTTGGCCAATTGCTGCGTCAGCAGCGCGACGAGCGGGGAAACCCTCGTGTCCGTTGCACGTCCTTCGCTGAGCCGCTTGAGCTGGAATTTGACCACCGCCATATGGGCCAGCGAGCCCAGCACCTTGTTGCTCCAGCGGATGGGACGCAATGCCGGCGCCGTATCCCGGCCCGCCTGCCACTGGCGCGGCAGATGCGGGTCGATCGACAGCGCCGTGGCGATGCCGGCCATGGCAATGCCGCTGTCGATCACCTGCGCGGCCACGGCGCGGCGGCGTATGCCGCCGGTGACCATCAAAGGCATCTTCGCCACTGTGGCGATATCGCGGGCGAACTCCAAAAAATAGGCCTCGCGGGCGAGTGTCCTGCCATCCCGTGCTTGTCCCTGCATGGCTGGTACTTCGTAACTGCCGCCCGAGAGTTCCACCAAGTCGACTTGCAGCGGATTGAACATCTCGACCACGCGTTTGGCCTCGTCTGGGCTGAAGCCGCCGCGCTGAAAGTCGGCCGAGTTCAATTTGACCGCCACTGCGAACTGCGGCGATACCGCCGCGCGCACTGCACGCACGATATCGAGCAACAGCCGCGCGCGGTTGTCGATGCTGCCGCCCCAGTGGTCTTGGCGCTGGTTGCTGACCGGCGATAGGAACTGGCTCAACAGATAGCCGTGCGCCGCATGTATCTGCACACCGTTGAAACCGCTTTGCTCCGCCAGCCGCGCGCTCTGCACGAAGCGCTGCTGCACCTCGGCGATGTCCGCCGCCGTCATCTCCCTGGGTACGGGAAACTGTTTCGACAGCGCGCCGAGATCCAGCGGCACGGCGGAGGGCGCCAAGGTGGCCTGGCCGAGCGCGGCGGGGGTCTGCCGTCCCGGATGGTTGATCTGCATCCATACCTGCGCGCCGCCTGCTCGCGCGATTTGCGCCCAGCGCTGAAAACGGGGGAGATGCGCGTCATCTTCCAGTACCACGCCATTCGGTCCGGTCATCGCGCGACGATCGACCATGACGTTGCCGGTCAGTATCAGCCCGGCCCGGCCATCGGCCCAGGCCTGGTATAGCCGCAGGAGCGCCGCGGACGGCGCATGGTCGGCGTCCGCCATGTTCTCTTCCATCGCGGCTTTTGCCAGACGATTCGGGATGACCGCGCCATTGGGTAGGGTCAGCGGGGTAAACAGTTGCATCGGCGTATCCTCGTTGACGATGGCTAACCATAACTTTAAAGTTAACTTTAATGTCAAGCATTGGAAGCACGGATGAAGATCGGCGAATTGGCACGGTTGAGCGGCGTGACCGCCTCCCGTATCCGCTTTTACGAGGCAAGCGGCTTGCTGACACCCGCGGAGCGTCAAGCCAACGGCTATCGCGTGTATGGCCCTGAAACCTTGACCCGGTTGGAAATCATCGACCGCGCACAGGCCGCGGGGTTTTCGTTGGATGAGATCCGCGCGGTGTTGCCGCCCAATCTGGATCAATGGCCGCGTGCGGCGTTGCTGCAGGCCCTGCAAGACAAGGTTGACGAGATCGACGCGCTGGAGCGGCGCTTGGCCCAGAATAAGTATCACTTGCTCACGTTGATCGGCGAGATTGCCAAAAAGCCGGAAGGCGAGGACTGCCAAGGCGCGGCCAAACGCCTGCTTGAGCAATTGTGGGCGGACGGGGCCGGGGATGGTCGGGGCGATACGGTGGAGAGGCACGCAGGGTCATCGGCACAACAGGCTTGTTACAACCCGGACAGCCATCTTTCTTAAAAACTACATTCGCAATTCCTCGGCAACGCGAGGCGACAATTCGGGGTGGACGTTCATGTCGGTCATGAGCGTTAAGGCAGCGCAGGCTTTTGCGAAGCGGGCAACCTCGGGCCAAGGTAGCTCTTTTAGCCAGCCATAAACAAACCCAGCCAATAGGGCATCACCCGCGCCGGTCACATTGATCACGTTGACGGTTGGCGCATCCATCCAATGCGCCTCCATCCCGTTGCTGTAATAAAAGCCGTAGCTGCCAAGGCTTAGTACGACCTGATTCACGCCCGCACGGTGAAACCAGTTGGCGACGTCCGGCGCTTGATCGCGCGATGCCAGCGGCAAGCCGGAAAGTTTGCTGGCTTCCAGTCGATTGGGCTTGAGGGTATGGATGCGGGCAAGCCAGGGATCCAAGCGTGGGCAATAATGCGCGCCAACCGTGTCGACAAAGATCGGCTGGTCGCCATGGTGAGTGAGGAGCCAAGCCAGCGTTTCCCGGCTGAGCGTGGTGTTGATGACAATTGCCGCCGCGTTGTGCAGCAGTTCCGTATACCTTTCCAACCACTGCGGGGTAATGAGATTCGTGATGGCAATGTTGCCAACGGTGCAGCAGTTTTCACCGCTGCAATCATTCACGATCAGATAGCAACCGGTTGCTTGTCCCTCGCAGATCCGCGTGGCACTCAAATCAACCCCAGCCTTTTGCGTCACCGCTGCGAGGTCGCGCCCATTCGCATCGTCTCCTAGCGCAGAAATCAGATAGGTTTTACACCCCAGCAGCGCCAAGCTCTCGGCGATATTGCGTGGACCACCTCCGGGTTTGTAAATAACGGCAGGGCAGGGGTGAGGGCCGTTGGTACGCATGGATATGGATGATGTGGCGGAAATATCCATATTTGCATCGCCAATTATCACCGCATAACGTAAATCTGATTTTTCGGCGTGCATGCCACCCTCCATTCAAAAATATAAGTCAATTGTGATAATAGTGATTGAAATTAATTGTGTGACGACATTTAGTCAAGATGGCGTGGCATGGCTAAATGGTCGTTAATGCAATATTGATGTGCGGTCAAGGTTTAAAATTTTGACAAGATATGGAGTTATATCCGTTGCTAACTTGATGGTGAGCGAAAATGAAGAATATATTTTTATGCTTATTTTGTTGTTTGATGTTTCCACATTGGCTATTCGCTCGTGATTTTAAACCGGCTCTAGTTATTCAGGGATTAAAGCACGATCAAAGCTTCAATGAACAAGCCTTGGTTGGCGCGGAGCGCTTCAAAAAGGAATTCGGCGTACCTTACCTTGAAGCTCAAGCGATGAATGATGCCCAAAACCTTCAGGCGCTTCGCTCGGTCTCTCGTCGCGGCGCGACAATCGTTGTCGCGGTTGGCAACACGCACGCGCCATGGATAGCGCGTGTAGCAAAAGAGTTTCCCAAGGTGAGGTATGTGCTGATTGATGCGACCGCTAAAGGCAGTGCGCCGAATCTGAGAAGTATTTTATTCCGTGAGCAGGAGGCTGCTTTTCTTGCCGGGATCGCCGCAACGCTCAAAAGCCAATCCGGCAAGATTGGCTTCATTGGCGGACAAGAAATTCCACCTGTGATGGCATGGGGCTGCGGTTATATACAAGGTGCCCGCTATGCCAAGAACAGCGTGCAAGTCATTCAGAATATGGTTGCCAATACAGCGGTAGGTTTTAGGGATCCCGCTAGAGGGGCGGAAATTGCACGTAGCCAATTTGACCGAGGCGTGGATGTTGTTTTTGCTGCAGCCAATTTGACGACAACGGGTGTATTGCGTCAGGCGTATGATTCAAAAAAACTCGCCATCGGGGTGGACAGTAATCAAAATGGCTTGTTTCCAGGTTATGTGCTGACTTCTTTACTAAAAAGAGTAGATGGCGTTATTTATGATGTATGGAAGGCGGAGATGATGCATGAACCTTGGGTGGCCGGTGTTGCAACATTCGGCTTAAAAGAAAATGCCCTTGATTTGGCCATCGATAAGCACAATAGCGTCGTCTTTGATTTGCCTTTACAAAAACGCATCCAGCAAGCGCGTGAAAAGATTATTGCCGGCACAATCAAGGTCGTTGATTATCGAGAAAACTATGCGTGCCCGGTAAAATAGCCGCACATTGACGTTGGCGAGTCAGGACAGGGAGGCCCGCCACGCCACTCCGACAGGCCGTGTGTCAACAATTCGACCATACGGGACTACAATCGAAGTCCTCGTCACTGTCCCCGCGAGCCGGTCCGGCCGGCCGCGGCAACCGTATCGCCCATGACTTCTTCCGTTTCCAGTCCGGCCGGCGGCAAGCTGGTCGCCGGCACGCCGGCCTTTTGGCGTACCGCGCGCGGCATGTTCGCCGGCGGCTTCGGCACCTTTTCCACTTTGTATTGCCTGCAGCCGCTGATGCCGCAGTTCAGCCAAGCATTCGGCATCAGCGCCGCCCACGCCAGCGGCGTGGTGTCGACCGCCACCGCGAGCCTGGCGTTCGGCTTGCTGCCGGCCAGTTGGCTGGCCGACCGTTTTGGCCGCAAGCCGCTGATGGTGATTGCGCTGATGGTGTCGGCGCTGTTGACGCTGGTCTGCGCGTTCTCGGCCAGTTTTGGCCAACTGCTGGTATTGCGCGCGCTGATCGGCTTGGTGCTGGCCGGCTTGCCGGCCACCGGCATGGCCTATCTGGCCGAGGAGATGGAGCCGGCGTCGCTCGGCCGCGTCATGGGGCTGTACGTCGGCGGCAATGCGCTTGGCGGAATGAGCGGCCGTTTTCTGGCCGCGCTGGTCGTGGAGCGCTATAGCTGGCGCGTGGCGTTGGTGGTGATCGGCTTGCTGGGCGTCACGGCGGCGCTGGTCTTCTGGCGCAATTTGCCGCCGTCGCGCCATTTCCGCCCGTCGCGCGGTTCGCTGGGGGCCATGTGGCGCGACGCGCGCGCGCATCTTGGCGATGCCGGCCTGCCGTTGTTGTTTCTGACCTCGTTCGTGCTGATGGGCTGTTTCGTCAGCCTATACAACTATTTGGGCTACCGTCTGGCGGCGCCGCCGTATTCGTTGAGCCCCGGCGTCATCGGCCTGGTGTTCACGCTGTACATGGTCGGTTCGCTGGCCTCGGCCTGGGGCGGCCGTCTGTCCGACCGGCTGGGGCGGCGCAATGTGCTGTGGCTGACCCAGATCATCGTACTGGCCGGCTTGGCGTTGACGCTGGCGACGAGCCTGGTCGCGATCATCGCCGGGCTGGCGCTATGCACCATTGGTTTCTTCGCCGGCCACTCGGTGGCCAGCAGCTGGGTGGGGCTGCGCGCGCGTCAAGGGCGGGCGCTGGCTTCGGCGCTGTATCTGGCCTGCTATTACCTTGGCGGCAGCGTGATCGGCTCGGTGTCCGGCGTGGCTTACGGCGCCTACGCCTGGCCCGGCGTCATCATGCTGTTGGGGCTGATTCAGCTGGGCGGGCTGGCGCTGGCGTTGCGCTTGCGTCAGGTGCAGCCGTTGCCAAGGACGGATTAAGAATCTCTAACAGAACACATTCCGTGGTTGGGTAGCGAGCGTTCGCGAAGCAACGCACGGCCTGTGGGCTCGCGCAAGACGTGCATTGCCTGCGGCGAATGCACGCTACAAAACTCGGGCGGATGCCTGGCCGGTGCTTTTGTTAGAGATTCTAAGTCAGTGGGCGCGCCGTCAGCCGCAGGCAGAGCGCGGACAGCAGGATGATGGCGGCGCCCAGCGCCCATTCGCCCGGTACCGGCAGCGCCGCCAACAGCGCCGACAACACGGCGGCGAACAGCATTTGGCCGCAACCCAGCACCGCGGCCGCGCGGCCGGCCATGGCGCCGAATGGGGCCATGGCCATGCTGCCTGCCGGACCTAGCGCGCAGGCGAAGCCGACGCCGAGCACCCCGACCGGCAGCATATAGTGCCAAGCGCCGGTCTGGCGTGACAGCGCCAGCATCAATACCCCCGCCGACAACATGATCAGCAACCCGGTGCGCACCACCGCGCGCAGCTTGAAACGGCCGATGGTGCGCAGGCTGATGAAGCTGGCTGCCATGATCAACAGCGCATTGGCGCCGAATAGCAGACCGAAGGTGGCGGTGTCGAGGCCGGCGCGAGCGATCAGCACCTCCGGCGCCAGCGTCACGTAGCTGACGATCAGCCCGAGCGCTGACGCGCAGCAGAAGCCGAAGCGCCGCATGGCCGGGTGTGCGATCACGTGCGAAAGCGGCAACGGCGCGCTATCGGCGGGATGCGCGACGCGGGTTTCCGGCATGGCGGCGGCGAGCCCTCCCGCCGCCACGAGCGCCGCGGCCGCCAGAAACCAAAAACAGGCATGCCACCCCCATTGCAGCGTCAGCCAACCGCCCAATGTCGGCGCCAGGGCCGGCACGATATTGAGCGCGCCATTGAGCAGGTTATAGCGACGCGCGGCGGCATCGCCGTTGAAGCGGTCGCGAATGATTGCAAAGGCGCAGACCGCGCTGGCGCTCGCGCCGAGCCCCTGTACCAGCCGTAGCAGCAGAAACGGCGCGAGCGCGGTGCTGCGGCTCGCCAGCCAAGCGCTCGCGGCGTAAAGCGCCAAGCCGCCGAGCGCCACCGGGCGGCGGCCGACGCGATCGGCCAGCGGCCCGAACAGCAATTGGCCCAGCCCCAAGCTGAAAATGAACACGCTGATGCTGGCCGAGGCGTTCGCCTGAAAGTGCTGTTCGATGGCCGGCAACGCCGGCAGATAAAGGTCGATGCCGAGCGGATTGAACAGGATCAGCAGCAGGGCGGCGAGGGTGGCCGCGTCAAGCGGGCGGCGGGGCGGGGCGGCGAGAAACACGGTGTGATGCCGGTAATGGAAAACGCCATCCTAGCAAAGTGGGCCGCCAGGCGAAACGCATGGCGTGCCGGCCGGGTGGTCCGCCTTGGCGGGGTGCGCCAGCAGCCAATAGTCGCCGTCCTCTCCGTGGCCGCGTTCTTGCGCGTGAAAACCTTGCGCGGCATAGAAGCTCAGTGCCGGCACGTTTTGCGCCAGACACTTCAGCGTATAGCGGCGCCGGCCCCAGTCCGGCAGCGCGCCGAGCAGCGCTCGGCCAATGCCGCGGCCTTGCAGGTCGGGCGCGATGAACAGATGGTGAATGAAGTCGTCTTCGGTCCAGACGCTGACGAAGCCGCCGAGGCGGCCGTTGTCCATTTCCGCCACCCACAAGGTCTCTCCATCGGTTTGCTGGCGCAGATCGCCTGGCAGAAAGCGTTCCGGCGACTGCCAGTGGAAAGCTTGGCGCCGGGCATCGAGGAACAGGGTCTCCAGCGCGGGCCAATCGGCACTGCGTACTGGGCGGATGCTTCGCAAAGCGGTGGGTTGCGTGTTTTGAGACATATTGTTATTCGTGCCCTGGGCGTTGTTCGCTGTCGGGAATCCGACATTCGCAGCGGCGGTTTGTCGGAAAACCGACAATTCTCCGGTGCCATCCAAGCGATATTAAAAATAATCTATTTATTTATCAAGTAATTGGCGTTTCTGTGCGCCGTCTGCGCGAGCTGGCATGCGCCGTGCTGTAAGCAAGGTGAACAAGCCTCGACTTGTCAACCACACACACAGCACAAAACAGGAGCGTTACCCATGTTTGCCTCTCTCAACCAGATCTTTCTGTCACTGATTCCGGTGACGTTCGTCATCGTGCTTGGCTGGCTCGCCGGTTACAAGAACATTGTCGATAAAAAGCACAGCAGCACGCTGGCGACGTTCGTGATGAACTTCAGTTTCCCCTGTGGTTTGTTTCTGCTGACCGCGGGCAGCAAGCCGGCGCAATTGTTCAACGGCAACTTCGTTTTGGCGTTCTGGCTCGGCCTGATGGGCATGTACGCCATCAGCTTCGCGATCTACAAATTCGTGCTTGGCCATCAGAGCCATGAAAGCGCTCAGGGCGCCTTCGTCTGCGCCTTCCCCGACATGGCCTTCATGGGCATTCCGATCTTCACCGCTTTGCTTGGCAAGGAGTCGGTGCTGTCGGTGGCCATCGGCAACATCTGCACCAGCCTGATCATGATTCCGGTGGTGACCTGGTTCATGAGCGCGCGCGGCGCCGAAAAGCAGAACCTGGGCAAAATCCTGATGAAGGTGCTGACCAAGCCGCTGGTGTTCGCGCCGGTGTTCGGCATCCTGTTCTCGCTCGCCGGTTTCCCGGTGCCGGAAATGCTCAAGCGCTCGCTGACGCTGATCGGCGGCGCCACCTCGGGCGTATCGCTGTTTGCCCTGGGGCTGATCATGTCGAGCTTCACCATCAAATTCAGCCGCCTGGTCGGCATCAACATCCTGCTGAAGAACATTCTCCATCCGGCGCTGATGATGGGCCTGATCCTGGTCTTCGGCATTACCGGCACCTACGCCAAGCAAGCCTTCCTGCTGACGGCGATGCCGACGGCCACCATGACCACCATGTTCGCGCTCAAGTACGACACGCTGCAGGCGGAGAGCACGAGCTCGGCCATTCTCGGCACCATCCTGTCGTTCCTGACGCTGACCGTGTGCATGGTGCTGGTCGGCGTTTAAGGCATGGCCACCGATTTCTCATCCGAACAGATAACGAGGTTTCAAAATGTGTAGCACTGTGAAAGTCAAAACCGTGGCGCTCAGCGGACACGAATTGCTGGAGCACCCGCTGTTGAACAAAGGCACCGCCTTTACGCAGGAAGAGCGCGACATGCTGGGGCTCAACGGTATGTTGCCGGCCCAGGTGGAGACGCTGGACGAGCAAGTCGAGCGCGCGCTGCAGACCTTGCGCGCACAGCCGGACGCGCTTGCGGGTTACGTCTACCTGCGCAGCCTGATGGACATCAACGAGACGCTGTACTACGCCGTGGTGGAGCGCGACCTGTATGGCATTTTGCCGCTGATTTACACCCCGACCGTCGGCCAGGGCTGCCAGGAGTTCAGTCATATTTTCCGCCGTCCGCGCGGCTTGTTCCTGCGCATGGCCGACCAGGACCGTCTGGACGAGATCTTTGCCAGCGATCGGCTGGACCACGTGCGCTGCATCGTGGTCACCGACGGCGAGCGCATCCTCGGCCTGGGCGACCAGGGCATGGGCGGCATGGGCATCCCCATCGGCAAGCTGGCGATCTATACCGCCTGTGGCGG
>Ga0213872_10000541_pt1 | contig 29407 bp, 25 predicted proteins | sample VelepicomBERX_R2_FD_160071 | JGI IMG/M metagenome (GOLD analysis project Ga0213872, IMG submission 160071) | Rhizosphere microbial communities from Vellozia epidendroides in rupestrian grasslands, the National Park of Serra do Cipo, Brazil - RX_R2 | ecosystem: Host-associated > Plants > Roots >...
CTCACCACACTGGAGCCGCCATGCTGATCAAGCGTAGCCCGAATGGCATCGAGTTGCCATTCTCATCAGAGATTACCCCGCGCGAAATCTACGAATCGCGCCGCAACTTCATGAAGCAGATTGCCGCTGGCGCCCTCGGCAGCGCGGCCCTGCTGGAAATGGCCAGCCGCGAAGCTTTCGCCCAAGGCAGCGGCGCCGCCAAGCTGGCCGCCACCCGCAACACCTCCTACTCGGCCATCGACAAGCTGACGCCCTACAAGGACGCCACCACCTACAACAACTTCTACGAGTTCGGCACCGACAAGTCCGAGCCGGCCATGAACGCCCATACCCTGCGCACGCGTCCCTGGACGGTGACGATTGAAGGCGAGGTCAAGAAGCCCATGACCCTCGATCTGGACGCCCTGCTCAAGCTGGCGCCGCTGGAGGAGCGCGTGTACCGCCTGCGTTGCGTGGAAGGCTGGTCGATGGTGATTCCATGGATTGGCTATTCCTTCTCCGAGATCATCAAGAAGGTCGAGCCGACCGGCAATGCCAAGTATGTCGAGTTCATCTCCCTGGCCGACAAGAAGCAGATGCCGGGCGTGGGCGACCGCGTGCTGAACTGGCCGTATGTGGAAGGCCTGCGCATGGACGAAGCCAACCATCCGCTGGCGCTGCTGACCCTGGGCATGTATGGCGAAGTGCTGCCGAACCAGAACGGTGCGCCGGTGCGCATGGTGCTGCCGTGGAAGTACGGCTTCAAATCGGCCAAGTCGATTGTGAAAATCCGCTTCGTGAAAGAGCAGCCGCGCACCGCATGGAACATGGCGGCGGCCAATGAATACGGCTTCTACTCCAACGTGAATCCCGAGGTGGATCACCCGCGCTGGTCGCAGGCCACCGAGCGCCGCATTGGCGAAGACGGCTTCTTCCAGCGCAAGCGCAAGACGCTGATGTTCAACGGCTATAACGATGTCGCTTCGCTGTACAGCGGCATGGACCTGCGCAAGTTCTTCTGAGCGGAACGATCATGGCCTTCAATCCCACTCCACGCCAGCTCAGCTGGATCAAAGCCGCCGTGTTCGTGCTGGCGCTGCTGCCCTTTGGCCGCCTGGTCGTCCTGACGGCCATGGGCGTGCCGGTCAATCCGCTGGAATTCATCACGCGCGGTACGGGTGACTGGACGCTTTACTTCCTGTGCATCACTTTAGGGGTGACGCCTTTGCGCAAGCTGAGCAAGTGGAACTGGCTGATCAAGCTGCGCCGCATGATCGGGCTGTATGCCTTCTTCTACGCAGCGATGCATTTCCTGGCCTTCTTCTGGTTCGACCATTTCTTCGACTTGCAGGAGATGTGGAAGGATGTGGTGAAGCGTCCCTTCATCACGGTCGGCTTCATTGGCTTCGTGCTGCTGATTCCGCTGGCGGTGACCAGCACCAACGCCATGGTGCGCCGTCTGGGTGGCAAGCAATGGCAGTGGCTGCATCGCCTGGTGTACGTGATCGCCCCGATCGGCATCCTGCACTTCTGGTGGATGAAGGCCGGCAAGCACGACTTCAGCCAGCCCATCATCTGCGGCCTGATCGTCGCCGCGCTGCTGGGGATTCGTCTGTACTGGAATCGTCCCAAATTGGGCCTTTCCCCCAAGGCAGCGATGCAGGCTGAAGTACGTTAATGGCTGGCGGCGGCGGGGGAGTCTACTTGCCGCTTAAAAGCCTGCATAACCTGGCCCACGCGGTCAATCTCCGGCCGTTTCAACACGACCTCGCCGCACGCCGGGCAATAGTCGCCGATGACGTTACGGATAAGCGTTGACTGCCCTTTGTAGTCAAAGGGCAGGTCATGCATTTCGTGTCGCAGATCCGCCGCTCCGCAGCTCGGACATTTCATGCTCACAGCTCCTTGAATGACACGATCAGTAAATTGCCGATGACTGATAGCTTTATATACACCGGCAAGCCTGTTCCTGTCTTCCCATGGTATACGTCCTGCCAAATGCGGTGATTCGCGTGAGCAGTCATGCTCTTGTGGAAGTCGCGCGCGGTGAGTGCTAGAACGACTTCACACATGCCTTGTAGATCGTAAATCCCCAGTTTGTCCGCACCACGAAATGCGCTATATGTCGCACCTACCTGACCCGACTTGATCAGTGCATGAGCGATGCGCAGCTTGTAATGCGGAGTACGCTTTTCCATGCTGATAGGCTATGAACCTACCGGGTTCATTATAGCCCTCGTAGTGATTGGAGAAGCTCATCGTATGCTGACCAAGTGCTCCTGGATTTGCGCTGTATAAAAGAAAATTGGTGCTTGGTCGTTGTAGCTAAAACGACGGAGTACCGGTAAGATGATTATTTTGCAACGGATGGGCGATGCGAATATTCTTACTGGTTACGCTGGCAACGCTGGCTTTTTCTGCCGCCGCTCAGGAGGCCAATGGCGTCGGGTATCCCACGGTTGACGCTGCGCTGGCGGCGCTCAAGAGCAAAAGCGGGGTCAACATATCTGTGCAGGGCGGCTGGACCATCGTAGACGACCGCCAGTCCAATGCGATATGGTCGTTCACACCTGCCGATCATCCAGCTCACCCGGCAGTGGTTAAACGTAGCCTTGTGCAGAAGGATAGTGGTGTTTATATCGACATGACCGCCTTGTGCCAAGCTACCAAAGCGGCGTGTGACAAACTCATGGATGAGTTTAATGCGCTGAATGCCCGCGTGGCTCAGTCGATGAAAAGCAAGCCCGGCGCTTTTCAAGGATCGCCCGAACAGCAGCAAGCCGTTGAGAAGCAAACTCTGAGCTACTTTGCCGCAAGGGATGGTCGCCAATATGACAGTGCGTACCGCATGCTGTCAGAGACACAGAAGGCACAAATATCGTTCGAAAATTGGCGTGGCTTGGCAGAGGATTTCAACAACAAGGCAGGCCAGGTTCGCGGCAGGACGATCGTTAAAACGACCTGGTATAAGGATCCACCGCAGGCGCGCCCAGGTGTTTATGCCGCAGTTGATTTCTCCAGCCAGTTCGAAAACGTGAATATCCACTGTGGATACGTGGTCTGGTCGTTGCAGGAAGATGGCTCGTTTTTGCTGATTCGTGAGGAACAGAACTATATCGACAAGCTGACCGAGCAAAAAATCAAACCCGAGGATCTTGCACGCTTGCGCGCGCAGTTTCGCTGCAGGGACTAAACGTAAAAACGGCGCTCAAGGCGCCGTTTTCTTTTACTTCAGGACCGATTCGAGGGCGAACAGGTCGGCGGGGTTTTCGCGCTTGCGCACGAGGTGGACTTGCGCGCCGTCGACGATCACCTCGGCGGCGCGGCCGCGGGTGTTGTAGTTGCTGGCCATCGTCATGCCGTAGGCGCCGGCCGAGTGCATCACCAGCAGGTCGCCGGCTTCCACCGCCAGGGCGCGGTCGCGCGCCAGCCAGTCGCCGGATTCGCAGATCGGGCCGACCACGTCATAGGTCGGCGCATCGGCCGCACCTTGCACCACCGGTTGCATGTCCATCCACGCCTGATACAGGGCAGGACGGGCCATGTCGTTCATGGCGGCGTCGACGATACAGAAGTTCTTTTCTTCGCCGTGCTTGATGAACTCGACCTTGGTCAGCAGCACGCCGGTATCGCCCACAATGGAACGGCCCGGTTCGAAGATCACCTTGATCGGCTTGCCGTCGTACTTGGCGGCGCGCCACGCGTCGATGCGCTTGAACAGGCGGCCCAGGTAATCGCCTACCGGCACCGGCGCCGCTTCACCCGCTTCGCCGTAGTTGATGCCGAGGCCGCCACCGATGTCGAGGTGGTGCAGCACGATGCCTTCCGCGCCCAGGGTATCGATCAACTCGATCAGACGGTCCAGCGCCTCCAGCAGCGGCGCATCGTCCAGCAGCTGGGAGCCGATGTGGCAGTCGATGCCGGCCACGTCCAGATGCGGCAGCTTGGCGGCGGCGCGGTAGGTTTCCAGCGCGTCGTCAAAGGCCACGCCGAACTTGTTGGCCTTCAGGCCGGTGGCAATGTAAGGATGGGTCTTGGCGTCCACGTTGGGATTCACGCGCAGCGACACGCGTGCGGTCTTGCCCATCGCACCGGCCACTTCGTTCAGGCGATGCAGTTCGGGAATCGATTCAACGTTGAAGCACAGGATGTCGTGGCTCAGGGCCAGTCGCATTTCTTCCACGGTCTTGCCGACGCCGGAGAAGATCACCTTGCGCGGGTCGCCGCCCGCCGCGATCACGCGCAGCAGCTCGCCGCCGGACACGATGTCGAAACCGGCGCCCTTGGCCGCCAGCAGGTTCAGGATGGCCAGGTTGGAGTTGGCCTTCATGGCGTAGCACACCAGGGCGTCGCGGCCGGCGCAGGCGTCGGCGTAGGAGGCGAAATTGCCCAGCAGGGCGGCCTTGGAGTAGACGTAGGTCGGGGTGCCGAATTCGGCGGCGATCGCGCTCAGGGAGGCGCCTTCAGCGTGCAGCACGCCGTTTTGGTAGGAGAAATGCGACATGTAAGGTTATTGTTGGGAAGCAGGAGTGGTGGGGACGGGCGTCGGAACGGCGCCTTGTTTTCCAGCCTCATTGCTTGTGGCGGGCTTGGCGGGGGCCTTGGGCAGGTACAGCGGGCCGGGTTGGCCGCAACCGCTCAGCAGGGCGGACAGGCACAGGATAATGCCGGTAAATAAACAGGTCGGGGACTTCACGATTAAAATGTCGGTTTGACTGTGGAATAGTGGAGTTTAGCATGGGCGATACAGAATTTTTGGCGCAGGCCGAAGCGACCCTCGATAGCATTGAGCAGGCCTTCGATGACTTGAACGATGCCGACGTGGTCGATGTCGAGTGCAAGCGCAGCGGCAATGTGCTGGAAATTGAATTTATTGACAACGGTTCCAAGGTCATCGTCAATAGCCAGGCGCCGATGAAGGAGCTGTGGGTGGCGGCCCGTTCGGGCGGCTTCCACTACAAGCAGAAGGATGGCCTGTGGCTGAATACCCGCGACGGTTCGGAGCTGTTTGCCGCACTGTCGGAGATTGCGACCGCCCAGTCGGGCGTGGCGATCACCATCAAGTAAGTCCGCTACTTGCCCGCCAACGCGGCTGCGGTGGAGACCTGTTCACGTAACTGGTATTTGCGCAGCACGCCGGCGGGATCAAACAGCAGCGCCAGTTCGTGCACGCTGCGGGTGGCGTCGGCCACCGAGGCGGCCTTGCCCACCACCGGCAGCCAGTGCAGCAATTCCGGTATCGCCTGCTTGTCGTCATAGACCCAGACTTCGTAGCCGCTGTCGAAGCGGGTGGCGCTGCCCTTGCCCATGGTGCGGATCACATCGGTCTTGGTGGTGAAACCGGGGATGAGCTGCGCGCGCAAGCCTTCCGGCGTGCTGGCGGCGCTGGGCAGCGCGGGTGTGGTCGCGGTGGCGCAGGCGCTCAGCAAGGCGGGCAGAGCCAGCAGGATGATCAGGCGCTTCATGGCTGCTCCTTGGCGGGATCGTCGGTCATGTAGTCGAATTCAAGCACGGTGTCGTCCGGCCAGCTGGCATCGCTGATGTGGACCCAGTAGGTGCGGTCGGCCAGCTCGGTGTCGTAAACGACCTGAAAACCGCCGGGATGGCGTTCAGGTAGAGCTGGTCGGAAAACAATTGCTTGTGGCGCTGGCCATCTATCATGGTGACACCAAACAGCGGCTTGGGCGCGACGTCCAGCCAGCCGCCGATCCTGGTGGTGCAGAGGTCCATGGTGGCGTTCAGGGCCAGGTAGGCGGGCGTCTTGGCGCCGTGCAGCAGGTCGGCTTCGCGGTTGACTTGGCATTCCAGGCGTAGATCGCCCAGGCGGCGCTGGTTGGGCGCCAGTCCGGGCGTGCGCACGTCGATGCGCCAGATTTGATGCCCTGCTTTGCGGTTGAGGCGCACCACAGCGTTGGCGGCAGCGGCGGCCTCGTCGCGCGGCAAGGCGAAGCTGTGGTCGGGTTCCAGCTCGAGCGGCGTGCTGCCCTGTTCGCTACGCAGCTGCGCGGCCAGCGGGCGCTCCGGTTCGGATCCGAGCGGATACAGCCGATAGTGCAGGCGCGCCTGCGGCGCCAGTGCGTGATACTTTTCAAAGGCGTCCAGCCCGCGCAGCAGGCGGCGGTAGGACACCTCGTCGGCGTCGATCATGCCGTTGACCTGGACCTGTTGCACCGGCTCAGTTTCCGGCGCAGCCATGGCGCTGCCTGCGGCCAACGCCGCATAGAAAAACACTTTCCATTTCATCGTCTGCTCCTCGGCAGAGTTCTGATGCTGGAATTATATTCTGGATAACATTGGGTGTGCTGAAAATTTCAGCAGAGGCGCTGGGCGACCTCGGCCAGCACGCTGTCCCAGTCGCCCGGCTGGGGCTGGCGGAGCAGGGTGGCGCTGGGATACCAGGGGCTGTTCTGGCCCTGCTCCAGCCAGCGCCATTCAAACGGCGCCTGCAACAAGATCCATACTTTTTTACCCAGTGCGCCTGCCAGGTGGGCGACGCTGGTATCGACGGTGATCACCAGGTCCAGGGATGCGATCAGGGCGGCGGTGTCGCTGAAATCGTTGAGCTGATCGGCCATTTGCCGCACCGGCAGGGTGTCTAGCAGGGCTTGATCGGCGGCGCTGAGCTGCTTTTGCAGGCTGATGAATTCGCACGGTGCGTCGAACAGGCGGGCAAAGCGGGAGAGGGCGATGCTGCGGTTGTGGTCGTTCAGGTGCTCGGGGTTGCCGGCCCAGACGATGCCGACGCGTGGGCGTTGGCCTGTGGCGGCGGCTTGGCCTGTGCGCGCGCTCTGGCCCTCGGCCAACTGCGCGGCCCATGCGGCGACCTTGGCTGGGTCGGCGGACAGGTAAGGGCTGGCGGCGGGGATGGTCTCCAGCGTCGTACCAAAGGCCAGCGGCAGGCTCATCAAGGGGATGTGGTAGTCGAATGGCGGCAGGGGCTCGTCCTTGATGACGATCTGCGCCACGCCGTCCAGCGAGCCCAGCAGGGCGGCCAGCGGGGCCTTCACTTCCAGGATGACCTTGGCGCCGCGTTGCGCCACCAGCGGGGCGTAGCGGCAGAATTGCAGCACGTCGCCGAAGCCTTGCTCGGCGTGCAGCAGGATGGTCTTGCCTTGCAGCGATCCGTGTCCGGTCCAGACCGGCTGTGGGAAGTCGCGCCTTTTCTTCGACAGATCCAGGGTTTCGGCTTGCCAGCGCCATTCGTAGTCGTGCCAGCCGCGCGCGTAGTCGCCCTGGCGCAAGTAGATCAGCGAACGGTTCCAGTAGGCCAGTGCGCAGCTGGGATCGAGGGCGATGGCGCGCTCGTAGTTTTCCAGCGCGGCGGCAGGCTGGCCGAGCTGGCCGAGCAGGCTGCCGAGGTTTGTATAGCCGCTGGGATGGCGCGGCGCCAGCTGGACCACTTTTTCGTAGCAGGCGCGCGCCGCTTCGGTTTGGTGGAGCGCGCGCAGGATCACGCCTCGGGTCAGATGGAAGTCGGCGCTGTCGGCTTGCAGGGCGAGGGCGTGGTCGATGCTTTGCAGCGCTTCAGTGTGCTGTTTGGCGGCGTTCAGGGCGCGTGCCTGCCATTGCCAGAGCGTGGCGTCGCCGTCCTCCATGGTCAGCGCGGTCGCGAACATGGCGGCGGCAGAGGCGGCGCGGCCTTCGTCAAAGAGTTCCTGGCCACGCTGGCGATAAGCGTCGGCCAGGCCGCGCTGCAACTCGGCGGCGGTTGCCAGATCCTGTTGAGCGTCGGCCGGCGGGGAGAGTGGCTGTGCTGCGCTGGCGTCGGCCTGATGTAGCGAAACGCCGCCGGTACGGGCGTGTGACGGCGGGGAGGCGGTATCAGCGGTGGCCGCGTGGGCAAGCTGCCGCAGGACGGCGGCGCGCTGGAGGTAGGCGTCGGCGAGCTGGGGATGCAGTTCGATGGCGCGGTTGAGGCAGGGCAGGGCTTCAGCGGCGCGGCCGCTGGCGAGGTGGAGGCTGCCGAGACGGTAGTGGGCCTCGGCATAGTCGGGGAACAGCGTCAGCGCCTGCTGCACGCTCTCCAGCGCCGCATCGATCCGGCCAAGCTCCTGCAGCACGGCGGCGCGGTTGCACCAGGCCTGGTCATCAGATGGATTCAGGCTGAGCGCCTGCTCGTAGCTGTCCAGCGCATCGTCCCAGCGCCGCAGCGTCTGCAGGGCGACGCCGCGATTGAACCAGGCATCGCCTTCACCCAGCGCAATCGCGCGCTCGTAGCTGAGCAGCGCGTCTTCCAGATGCTGCTGCTCGCGCAGTGCATTGCCGAGATTATTGTGGGCGGCGCCCACCTCGGGATTTACCGCCAGCGCCGAGCGGAAGAAGCCCGCCGCCATCTCGTAATTCCCGGTCTGGAACGCCACGATGCCCACATGGTGCAGGGCATCGAAGTGCTTGGGCGCCAGGCGCAGCACCTGTTCGTAGGTCTGCATGGCCTTGGCCAGCTCACCCTGGCCATGCAGCGCCAGGCCCTGTGCGAACAGCTGCTCGATCTGCGCCATGGCTGCCGGTCAGAACAGTTCGTTCTTCACAGCGTCGCGCGACTTGTCGTCGGGCGATGGCGCGTGTCCGCTGCCTTCCAGGCTGGTGACGCCAGTGCCCGGTGGATTCTCCGTGTAGAAGTATTCATCGCCCACCAGCATCACGCCTTCCGGCACCGCACGTTCCTCGATCGGAATGCTCTTCAGCGCCTTCTGCATGTAATTGATCCAGATCGGCAGCGCCAGGCCGCCGCCGGTTTCCTTGTTACCCAGGTTCTTCGGCTGGTCGTAGCCAATCCAGGCGATACCCACCAGCTTGGGCTGATAGCCCGCGAACCAGGCGTCGATGGAATCGTTGGTGGTGCCGGTCTTGCCCGCGATGTCGGGACGCTTCAGCACCAGGGCGCGGGTCGCCGTACCAAAACGCACCACATCCTTCAGCATCGAATCCATCAGGAAGGCGTTACGCTCGTCGATCACGCGGTTGTGCTCGTCGCCCGCCAGATCCGGCTTGGCCTGCGACAGCACCTTGCCATTGGCGTCGGTCACCTTGGAAATCAGGTAAGGGCTGACCTTGTAGCCGCCGTTGGCAAACACGGCATACGCGCCCGCCATCTGGATCGGCGTGACGTTGCCCGCGCCCAGCGCCAGGGTCAGGTAAGGCGGATTCTTGTCCGGATCAAAGCCAAAGCGGGTCGCATATTCCTGGCCGTACTTGGCGCCGATCTTGTGCAGAATGCGGATCGAGATCATGTTCTTCGACTTGGTCAGGCCCTTGCGCATGGTCATCGGGCCTTCGTACTTGCCGTCGTAGTTCTTCGGCTCCCAGGCCTGGCCGCCGGTCTGGCCCGCGTCGAAGGAGATCGGCGCGTCATTGATCACGGTAGCCGGCGACAGGCCGCGCTCCAGCGAAGCCGAATAAATAAACGGCTTGAACGAAGAGCCCGGCTGGCGCCAGGCCTGCGTCACGTGGTTGAACTTGTTGCGGTTGTAGTCGAAGCCGCCCACCATGGCCTTGATCGAGCCATCCTGGGTGCTGGCCGCGATGAAGGCCGATTCGATTTCCGGCATCTGGGTCACTTCCCAGGCCGTGCCTTCCTGCATCACGCGGATCACGGCGCCACGGCGGATGCGCTTGTTGGGCGGGTTCTTGTCCGACAGCCAGGCGCGGCCCATTTCCAGGCCAGGGCCGCTGATCTTGATTTCTTCGCCCGAGGCGGTCACGGCCACGATCTGCTGCGGGGTGGCCTGCAGCACCATGGCGGCGATGATGTCGTCGCTGTCCGGATGGTCGGCCAGTTCGGTTTCGATGGCGTCGTCCGCCTCTTCCTTGGCGGCGGGGATGTCGATATAGGCCTCAGGGCCGCGATAGGCGTGGCGCTTCTCGTAATCCATCACGCCCTTGCGCAGCGCCAGATAGGCGGCGTCCTGGTCGGCCTTGGTGATGGTGGTGAACACGTTCAGGCCTCGGGTGTAGGTATCTTCCTTGAACTGCTCATAGACCAGCTGGCGCGCCATCTCGGCCACGTACTCTGCGTGCACGCCGAACTCGCTGCTGTCGGTCTTGACCTTCAGTTCCTCCGCTTTGGCGGCTTCGTACTGCTTGTCGTTGATATAGCCCAGCTCATGCATGCGCTGCAGGATGTACTGCTGGCGCGCGCGGGCGCGCTTGGGATTGACCACCGGGTTGTAGGCCGACGGCGCTTTTGGCAGGCCGGCCAGCATCGCCGCTTCCGCCACGCTAATGTCTTTCAGATTCTTGCCGAAATAGATTTGTGCCGCCGAGGAAAAGCCGTAAGCGCGCTGGCCCAGGTAGATCTGGTTCATATAGACCTCCAGGATCTGATCCTTGCTGAGGTTCTTTTCGATCTTCCAGGCCAGCAGCATCTCGTACACCTTGCGCTTGATGGTCTGTTCGCTGGACAGGAAGAAGTTGCGCGCCACCTGCTGGGTGATGGTCGAGGCGCCCTGCTTGCCGCCGCCGCCCACCGCGTTGTGGATGGCCGCGCGCAGGATGCCCCAGTAGTCGACGCCGCCGTGCTCGTAGAAGCGGTCGTCCTCGATGGCCAGCACGGCTTTCTTCATGACGTCGGGGATGTCCTTGAAGTGCACCAGGTTGCGGCGCTCTTCGCCGAACTCGCCGATCAGCACGCTGTCGGCGGAGAAGATCCGCAGCGGCATCTTGGGGCGGTAGTCGGTCAGGGTGTCCAGGTCGGGCAGGTTGGGATAGGCCAGCGCCAGGCCGAACACGATCAGCAGCGCAGCCGACAGTCCCAGCCCGACCACGGCGGCGCCTGCCATCAGGAGCAAGCGCTTGGGAAGGGTGCTTTTGGCGGTGGACGAGGACGAGGATGAGGACGAGCCGGGCGTGGCGGAGTTGGATGAGGTCATTGCAGAGGCACTATAAGAGTATGCGGGCCATTATAAGCGAGCCGTCCGGGGCGCGGCGCAGCGCACCGAGCGAATGGCAACTTTTCTCGTAAGCAACAAAACAACTTAGTTTCCCTGAGGGATACAGCCGAAGAAAATACTGTGGCGCACACCTGACACCAATGCAATTGTGCACAGTAGAAATACCTTTACACTGACTAAGCTCTATTGCTAGGATTTAATGTACTGTCTTATATAAGCCGTCTAAACGGCGGTTTTCAAACGAGTTCCCTATGCCCATGTTCCGAGTGCCTCTCCGGCAGTACAGCAGCGCTGGCGCCTGCCGCCACGCAGGGAGGCGTGCATGATCGATATTAATGTGTTGCTAGGTAAAGGCAACGCCCCTCTGGTCGGCATCGACATCAGCACATCCAGCGTACGCCTGGTGGAGCTGGGCGAAACCGGCAAGGACGGCCTGCGCCTGGAGCGCTATGCGGCCGAGCCGCTGCCGCGCGGCGCTGTCGTCGACGGCAATATCGAGAACATGGACCAGGTGGTGGAAGCGGTGCGCCGCGTATGGAAAAAGAGCGGCACGCGCGCCAAGCTGGTGGCGCTGGGCATGCCGCCCGCTTCCGTCATCACCAAGAAAATCATCCTGCCGGCCGGCATGTCGGAAGACCAGCTGGAAGTGCAGGTCGAATCGGAAGCCAGCCAGTACATTCCCTTTGCACTGGATGAAGTGAGCCTGGACTTCGACGTGATCGGCCCGGTCGCCAATTCGCCCGACGACATCGAAGTCATGCTGGCCGCCTCGCGCCGCGAAAAGGTGGAAGACCGCGTGGCGATTGCCGAAGCCTCCGGCCTCAAGGCTTCCGTGATGGACATCGAATCCTACGCCGCCCGTTCCGCGCTGGACCGCGTCATGGCGCTGCAGCCGGACGCCGGCGCCGGCCAGGTGGTGGCGCTGTTCCAGATCGGCGCCCAGGTCACCCACATCTCGGTGATGCTGGACGGCCTGACCATCTACGAACGCGAGCAGCCCTTTGGCGGCAACTCGCTGACCCAGGACATCGTGCGCAGCTTCGGCCTGGCTTACGACGAGGCGGAAAGCAAAAAGAAGTCGGGCGACCTGCCGGAAAACTACGGCCCCGAACTGCTCAATCCCTTCCTGGAAAGCGCCGCGCTGGAAGTCACGCGCGCCATCCAGTTCTTCTATACCTCGACGCCTTACACCCGGGTCGACCAGATCTACCTGGCGGGCGGCTGTGCGCTGATCCCCGGCCTGCTGGACATTATCGCCAGCCGCACCAAGATCAACACCGCCGTGATCTCGCCCTTCAAGGGCATGCAGCTCGGCCCTGGCGTGCGTGAATCGCAGCTGCGCGCCGATGCGCCAGCCTACCTGGTGGCCTGCGGCCTGGCCCTGCGGAGGTTTGGCTGATGATCAAAATTAACCTGCTGCCGCACCGCGAGGAAAAGCGCAAGCTCAAGAAAGCCCAGTTCTTTGCCCTGCTGGCCCTGGGCGGCATCGTGGGCATTGCCGTGGTGCTGCTGGTGGGCGTGTACAACGCGCGCGCCATCTCGATCCAGAACGAGCGCAACCACGTGCTGAAAGAAGCCATTGTCGTCCTCGACAAGAAGATCGAAGAGATCTCCACCCTCAAGCAGGAAATCGAAGCGCTGAAGGCGCGCCAGCAGGCGGTGGAGGATTTGCAGGGCGACCGCAACCAGCCGGTCTACCTGATGGATGAACTGGTCAAGCAGACACCGGACGGCGTCTACCTGAAAGCCTTCAAGCAGGAAGGCCAGAAAGTCACCGTGAACGGCTACGCCCAGTCGCAGGAGCGCGTCTCGGAATTCCTGCGCAACGTGGCGGGCAATTCGCCCTGGCTGGAAAAGCCGGACCTGATCGAAGTGCATGCCACCAACCTGGGCCAGGGCAAGACCGCCAAGAAGGTGGTGGAGTTCAGCCTGGTGGTCAACATCAAGCGTCCGCGCGACAAGGACCAGGACGCCAAGGATGCCAAGAAAGGCAAGGGCGCCAACGCTGCCGCCGCTGCCAATGCTTCCGCTGCTGCCGCGCCGGGCTCTCCGGCCGCTCCAGCTCCTGCCAAGCCTTGAAACGGATATCGCCATGGCCAAAGCAGATCTCAATGTAAAGTTCGACCTCAAGCCCATGATGGAGTCGCTGGCCGGGCAGTTCCGCGGCCTGAATGAGCGCCATCCGGGCCAGTGGCCGATTGCGCCGCGCCTGCTGTGCGCGGTGGGCGTGATGGCCGCCGTCATCGGCCTGGGCTATTTCGGCTACTGGAGCGGCCAGTTCGACGAGCAGGAAGAGGGCGCCAACAAGGAACTCAAGCTGCGCGACGAGTACAAGATCAAGACCTCGCAGGCGGTCAATCTGGACGCCCTGCGCGCGCAAAAGGTGCAGGTCGACCAGTACGTCGACCGCCTGCAGAAGCAGCTGCCGAGCAAGGCGGAAATGGCGGCCCTGCTGTCCGACATCAACCAGGCCGGCCTGGGCCGTGGCCTGCAGTTCGAGCTGTTCAAGCCGGGCCAGGTGGTGGTCAAGGATTACTACGCCGAACTGCCGATCGACATCAAGGTCACCGGCAACTACCACGACATCGGCGCCTTTGCGGGCGACATGGCGAACCTGCCGCGTATCGTCACGCTCAACAACATGACCCTGAACACGGGCAAGGACGGCACCCTGACCCTGGACGCCGTGGCCAAGACCTTCCGCTATCTGGATCCGGAAGAAGTGGCGGCCCAGCGTAAGGCCGCGGCCGAGAAGAAAAAGGCGGCGAAAAAATCATGAACAAGCTCATGACAAAATCCGCTGCGCTGATCATTGGCATGCCGCTGCTACTGGCCGGCTGCGGCGACAGCGACGTGCAGGAAGTGCGCGCCTGGATGAAGCTGACCGACTCCCAGGCCCATGTGGCGGTGACGCCTTTGAGCGAGCCGAAGACCTTCATTCCCTTCGCCTACGCCTCGGCCGACGCCATCGATCCCTTCAATCCCAACAAGCTGCTGGCGGAACTGGCGCGCGCCGCCCGCGCCAGCGGCAAGGGCCTCAAGCCTGATCTGGACCGGCCCAAGGAGCAGCTGGAAGCCTTCCCGCTCGACACCATCAAGATGGTGGGGGTCTTGCAGAAAGGCGGTCTGATCTTCGCCCAGCTGCAGATCGACCGTTCCTACTACCAGGTCAAGACGGGGCAGCACATCGGCCAGAACTTCGGCCTGATCACCAGCGTGACGGAGAACTCCATCACCATCAAGGAAATCGTACAGGACGCAAGCGGCGACTGGGTCGAGCGCATGTCGAAACTGGAACTGCAGGAGAGCAAGGAGACCACCAAATGATGCCCCAACAACCTCCCAAGCGGGTCCGTAAGACCGGCCGGCGCGCGGTTGCCGTTCTGCTGGGCTCGCTGTTGGCGCTGGCCTGCGCGGCCTGGGTACTGCCCTCCGGCGCCTTTGCCCAGGAACCCGCCGCAGCCGTAGCGCCTGCGGCGGCCAGCAACGCCATCGAATCGATTTCCGCCAACCGCCAGGGCGCCAACGTCATCGTCAAGATCGCGCTGAAGAACGCCCCGGAAAAAGCCCCGATCGCTTTTGCCATCACCAATCCCGCGCGCATCGCGCTGGACTTCGGCGGCACCGTCAACGCCACCGGCAAGAATACCCATGAGCTCAGCCTGGGCGACCTGAACAGCGTGAACGTGGTGCAGGCGGGCGAGCGCTCGCGCCTGGTGTTCAACCTCAAGCGCCCGCTCAACTACGCCACCGCGATTGACGGCAACGCCATCATCCTGACCATCGACGGTTCCGGCGGCCTGGCCCAGGCGGTCGATGCGCGCGGCCTGCCGGTCGCGCCGAAAGAGCCGGCCAAGGCGGCCCGTCAAGTGCTGCGCGACATGGATTTCCGCCGCGGCGCCAATGGCGAAGGCCGTGTGGTGGTCGATCTGCCCAACAGCCAGGTGGCGGTGGACGTGCGCCAGGTGGCTTCCGGCGTGGTGGTCGACTTCCTCAAGACTGGCGTACCGGAAACCTTGCGCCGCCGTCTCGACGTGGGCGACTTCGGCACGCCGGTGTCCACCATCACCACCGTGCCGCAGGGCGAGAACACGCGCATGACCATCGAGGCGCGCGGCCTGTGGGAACAGACTGTCTACCAGAGCGACACCCAGCTGGTGATCGACGTCAAGCCGATCAAGGAAGATCCCAACAAGCTGACCCAGGGCACCCAGGGCTATCGCGGCGAAAAGCTGACCTTCAACTTCCAGAACGTGGAAGTGCGCGCGGCGCTGCAGGCGATTGCCGACATCTCCAGCCTGAACATCATCACCAGCGACAGTGTCTCCGGCAACCTGACCCTGCGTCTGAAGGAAGTGCCGTGGGACCAGGCGCTGGACGTGATCCTGCAGGCCAAGGGCCTGGACATGCGCAAGAACGGCAACGTGCTGTGGATCGCGCCCAAGGAAGAATTGCTGACCAAGGAAAAGCTGGAGCTGGAACAGCGCGCCCAGATCGCCGATCTTGAACCGCTCAAGTCCGAGATCTTCCAGCTGAACTACCAGAAGGCGGAATCCTTCAAGAGCGTGTTCGGCCTGGATGGCGCCGGCGGCGCCAGCACCGACAGCAAGAACCGCGTGCTGTCCAAGCGCGGCAGCGCCATCATCGAGCCGCGCACCAACCAGCTGTTCGTCACCGACATCCCGTCCAAGCTGGACGAGATCCGCAAGCTGATTTCCAAGACCGACATCGCCACCAAGCAGGTGCTGATCGAAGCGCGCATCGTCGAAGCCAGCGACACCTTCACCCGCAACCTGGGCGCCAAGCTGGGCTTTTCCGACCTGCGCACCATCCGCGGCGGCGACTCCGGCTACCAGCTGGGCACCAGCAATACCCGCGTCGCCATCGGCGGCAATATCCAGGGCGTGGGCGAGACCACCGGCCAGGTCAAGCCGAGCGACTCCAGCTACAACAACACCCAGTTCATCAACCTGCCTGCGGCCGGCGTCAACGGCCTGCCGGCCGGCAGCCTGGCGGTCAGCCTGTTCTCGTCGGCGGCCAACCGCTTCCTGAATCTGGAGCTGTCGGCGATTGAGGCGGACGGCACCGGCAAGATTATCTCCAGCCCGCGCGTGATCACCGCCGACAAGGCCGTGGCGCTGATCGAGCAGGGCGTGGAGCTGCCTTACCAGGTGGCCACCAGCAGCGGCGCCACCTCGATCCAGTTCCGCAAGGCCAACCTGAAGCTGGAAGTGACCCCGCAGATCACCCCGGACGGCAATGTCGTGCTGGACGTTGACGTGACCAAGGACAGCGTGGGCCAGGAAACCCGTTCCGGCTTCGCCATCGACAACAAGCACGTTAAGACCCAGGTGATGGTCGACAATGGCGGCACCGTGGTATTGGGCGGCATCTACCAGCAGACTCAGAGCAAGCAGACCGACAAGGTGCCGCTACTGGGCGACCTGCCGGTGCTGGGCTACCTGTTCCGCAGCACCAGCAATACCAATGACAAGACCGAACTGCTGGTCTTCATTACTCCCAAGATTGTGGCTGAGCGCCTGTCTAACCGATAATGCAATCTTCTGTCGCAGTTCTCTGTTTTAGCAGCACTTTTTGAGGCAATAGGTACCATGATGACATCGCATAAAAATGTCTTGAGCAAATTCACAGGCTGGCTGGCGCTGCTGGCGTGTGCCAGCCTGCTGGCCGCGTGCGGCGGCGGCGGCGGCTCGCCCGGCACCAACTCCAACGGCGTGACGCCTTCCAAGGCCGCCAGCGTGACCCTGGTCGCCAGCGCCGACACCATGGACTCGTCCGGCCTGGACGGTACCGAAGTGACCCTGACGGCCATCGTCAAGGATGCCAACAACAATGTGCTGCCAAACGAAACGGTGGACTTCAAGGCTGACTCCGGCCAGGTCTCCAACACCAACCGCATTACCAATTCTTCCGGCCAGGTGGTGGAAAAGCTCAGCACCAAGGGCAACAGCACCCCGCGCGTGATTACCGTGACGGCCAGCGCCGGTTCGGCCACTTCGGCGCCGGTCAAGGTCACCGTGGCGGCCTCGCAGTCGACTCTGGTGCTGACCGCCGACTCGGGCGTGCTGCAATCGGCGGGCGCAGTGGGTAATGAAGTCAACCTGACCGCCTTGGTCAAGGACTCGTCCAATAATGTGGTGACCGGTGCGACGGTGACCATGTCGGCAGATTCCGGCAGCCTGGACTACGCCAACCACGTGACCGACGCCAAGGGTTCCGTCACTGCCAAGCTCAGCACCGGCGGCGATCCGACCTCGCGCACGATCACTATTACCGCCACCACCCCGGGCGCCAAGACTGTCAGCGCGGTGATCAATGTGGCCGGAAACAAGCTGGTGATCAACAACAGTAGCAATATCCGCGTGGGCGCCAGCACCGACGTCGCCATCAAGCTGACCGACTCGGCCGGCAATCCGCTGGTGGGCAAACCGGTGATCTACAGCGCGGGCAATGCCAGTGCCCTGAGTGTGAAAGCCGGCGGCTCGGCCGTCACCAACTCGGCCGGCCAGCTGGTGCTGAGCTATACGGCAAGCTCGCCGGGCACCGATGCCATCGTGGTCAAATCGATGGGTGAGACGGCCACCTCCGTGATCACCATCAGCGCCGCCAATTTCAACGTCGGCGTGGTCGATGGCAGCGGTGCGCCGCAGTCCACCGCCCCGACCAATGCCTGCCAGATCGTGGCTATTCATAGCGACGTGGGCGGCGTGCCGCAAAGCGGCCTGGTTTCACTGAATATTTCGCGCGGCGGCGTCTACAGCGATCCGAACTGCAGCGTACCGCTGACCGCCTCTCTGAACCTGAACCCGCTGACTGGCAACGCCACCGGCTACGCTTCTGCCGCCAACCCTGGCATCGCTACCCTGACCGCCACCGCCGGCGGCGTGACGGCGCAAGGCACGGTGGAATTCATTGCACCGCTGACCGCCGCCGCTACCATCACCGTGCAGGCCGACCCTGCCGTGGTAGGCGCCAATACCACCGGCAGCACCGTGCAGCAGACCACCCTGCGCGCCATTGTGCGTGATGGCACCAGCCAGAACAACCTGGTCAAGAACGCCTCGGTGTCCTTTGCCATCCTGGCCGACCCGAGCGGCGGTACCCTGACCCAACCGTCGGTGGTGACCACCGGTTCAGACGGTACCGCCTCGGTAAACTACATTGCTGGCACCACCGATACCAAGCTGAATGGTGTGCAGATTCAGGCCCAGATCCAGGGCGGTATCTCCAATGCTGCCGCAGTGGCCTCGCTGACCGTGGCCAAGCGCTCGCTGTTCATCACGGCCGGTACTGGCGCCACCGTTGGCACACCGAATCCGACCACCTACCAGCTGGATTATTCGGTCTTTGTGACCGATGCGGCCGGTAATCCGGTACCGGGTGTGAACATCACCGCTTCGGTGCGTCCGCGTAACTACTACAAGGGCCAGTTGTACTTCCTCGGCACCCAGGGCCCATGGGCCTGGGATCCGGTGAGCCATCCGCCATTGGCTTGCGCCAACGAGGACATCAACGGCGACGGCATTCTGGAGCCGGGCGAAGACATCAACGGCAACGGTGTACTGGATCCGGGTATTCCGATCACCGTCACGCCATCGGGCACCACCGATGCGCGCGGTCAGGCGGTCGTCTCGCTGTTGTACCCGCGCGACCGTGCCTACTGGCTGGACATCGACCTGACCATCCGTGGTTCGGTTTCCGGCACGGAAGCCATCTATAAGGCTTATACGGTGCTGCCCGGCCTTGCATCGGATTACAATCAAATCACACAGGCACCTCCGGGCCGCTACAGCCCGTACGGTGTCGTCCGTACCGGCGATCAGTACACCGTCAGTGTGAACGGCGTGCTGCAAACGCTGACCGCAACCAACGGGTGTGCCATTACTAATTAAACTGGAAGTTCATGCAGAACGTGTTTCTCGTGGGGCTGATGGGGGCAGGAAAGACCACCATCGGCCGCATACTGGCCCGCAAGCTGGGCCTGAAGTTTATCGATTCCGACCATGAGATCGAGGCGCGCACCGGCGCCTCGATTCCATGGATCTTTGAAATCGAAGGGGAGGCTGCATTCCGCCGCCGCGAAGCGGACGTGATCCGCGACCTTACCGGGCAGGAAGGCATCGTCCTGGCCACCGGCGGCGGCGCCATCCTCAACGAACAGAACCGCGCCTATCTGCAGGAACGCGGCACCGTGATCTATTTGCGTGCCAGCGTCAACAGCATCCTGGCCCGCACCGCGCACGACAAAAACCGGCCCCTGCTGCAGACGGCCGACCCGCGCAGCAAGCTGGAAGAGCTGACCCTCGCACGCGATCCCTTATACCTGCAAATTGCCCACCTGGTCGTCGACACCGGCCGGCCTAACGTACAATCGATGGTTTCCACCATTTTGACCCAGCTCGACCGCCTGGCCTGCCAGGCCGCGCCGGACTGCGTCACTCAAGCCGAGCCGTCGATGACTGAACAAAACACCATCCTGCTGAACGTCGAACTGGGCGAACGCAGCTATCCGATTTCCATTGGCCCCAAGCTGCTCGACGATGGCGCGCTTTTGACGCGCCACGTGGGCGGCAAGAAGGTCGCCGTGGTCACCAATACCACCGTGGCGCCGCTCTACCTGGAACGGGTGGAAACGGCCCTGCGCGCGGCGGGCAAGGAAGTCATTCCGGTGATCCTGCCGGACGGCGAGGAACACAAGCACTGGGGCAGCCTGATGCAGGTGTTCGACGCCCTGCTGGCCAACAAGGCCGACCGCAAGACCACCATCGTCGCCCTGGGCGGCGGCGTAATCGGCGACATGGCCGGCTACGCGGCGGCCAGCTATATGCGCGGCGTCGACTTCATCCAGGTGCCGACCACCTTGCTGTCCCAGGTCGATTCCTCGGTGGGCGGCAAGACCGGTATCAATCACCCGCTGGGCAAGAACATGATCGGCGCCTTCTACCAGCCGCGCGCCGTGATCGCCGATACCAGCACCCTGGAAACCCTGCCGGACCGCGAACTGTCGGCCGGCCTGGCGGAAGTGATCAAGCATGGCGCGATTATCGACGGCGTGTTCTTCGACTGGATCGAAGCCAATATCGGCCGCCTGATGGCGCGCGACAAGGGCGCGCTGGCCTATGCCATCGCCCGCTCCTGCGAGATCAAGGCGGACGTGGTGCGCCAGGACGAACGCGAAGGCGGCCTGCGCGCCATCCTCAACTTCGGCCACACCTTCGGCCACGCCATCGAAGCGGGCCTGGGCTATGGCGCCTGGCTGCACGGCGAGGCGGTTGGCTGCGGCATGGTGATGGCGGCCGAGCTGTCCCAGCGCATGGGCATGATCGACGTCGAGACGGTGCAGCGCCTGCGCCAGCTGGTCGACGCCGCCGGCCTGCCGGTCAAGGCGCCCGACCTGGGCACCGAGCGCTGGCTGGAACTGATGGAAGTCGACAAGAAAAACGAGGGCGGGGCGATCAAGTTCATCCTGCTGCAGCCGCTGGGCACGGCCATCATCACGCCCGCGCCGCACGACCTGCTGCTGGAAACCCTGGCTGCCTGCACCTGCTAAGCGAGGATCGCCATGCTGCCCGAAGAACACCTGGCTCCCTATGCCGCCCATTCTTCGGGCGGTCCGGGCCGACGCTTTGAAGAGAAGTCGCACGCCTCGCGCAGCCAGTTCCAGCGCGACCGCGACCGCATCATCCATTCCTCGGCGTTCCGCCGGCTGGAATACAAGACCCAGGTTTTCCTCAACCACGAGGGCGACCTGTTCCGCACCCGCCTGACCCACAGCCTGGAAGTGGCCCAGATCGGCCGCTCGCTGGCGCGCAATCTGCGCCTGAACGAAGACCTGGTGGAAGCCATTTCGCTGGCGCACGACTTGGGCCATACGCCCTTCGGCCATGTGGGCCAGGACGTGCTGAACGATTGCATGAAGGACCACGGCGGCTTCGAGCACAACCTGCAAAGCCTGCGCGTGGTGGACGAGCTGGAAGAGCACTACGGCGCCTTCGACGGCCTCAACCTGATGTTCGAAACGCGCGAGGGCATCCTCAAGCACTGCTCGCTCACCAATGCCCGCGTGCTGGGTCCGGTGGCGTCGCGCTTCATTGACCGCACCCAGCCTTCACTGGAAGCCCAGCTGACCAATCTGGCCGATGAGATCGCCTACAACAGCCACGATATCGACGACGGCCTGCGTTCCGGCCTGATCACCATCCAGCAGCTGGAGCAGGTGGATTTCTTTGCCCGCCTGTGGCGTGATGTGCAGAGCGCGTTCCCCGGCCTGTCGGGCCGCCGCGCGATTTACGAAACCCTGCGCCGCCTGATCACCGCGCTGGCCGACGACCTGATCGCCACTTCCAGCACCTTGCTGGCGGAAGCGGCCCCGGCCGACATTGACGCCGTGCGCGCCAGCCCGCCGCTGATCCGTTTTTCCGACGGCATGCGCAAGGACGCGACCGAGCTCAAGCGCTTCCTGCGCGCCAACCTGTACCAGCACTACCAGGTCAACCGCATGCGCGTGAAGGCCAGCCGCATCGTGCAGGAATTGTTCGACGCCTTCATGGCGCAGCCGGTGCTGCTGCCGCCGGACTACCAGTGCCCGCAAGGCGACGTCCACAAGCAGGCCCGCAAGATCGCCGACTACATCGCCGGCATGACCGACCGCTACGCCATCCGCGAACACCGCCGCCTGTTCTCGCTGGACGAGCTGTAATCCCTTTGAGCGTCCGCAAGTTCAGCGCGGACGCCGCTTGACGCTCCCCCTTGCGCGGAACATGATGAAGCTCTGGCGGCATAGGGAGTAGATCATGGACAGCGAAACCAGCGAGCGCATCGGAAAAGTAGAAGACCGACTGGCGTTTGTGGAGACAAACGTTGCAGCCATCCGTGAGCGCTACGCGACGAATGATGCACTTGCGGCACTACGGACGGCGATGATCGAGCGCTTTGGTAAGGTCGATGCCAGCCTCACGCGGATCGATGGCGAGATCGCGACCTTGCGCGTGGAAATGAATTCACGGTTTGCGAATCTGGAACTGAAGATTGACGCCGAGATTGCCAAAGTACGCGGGGAAATGTCTCAATTGGGCATGACCATTCTGCGCTGGATGGCGGTTACCCAATTGGTCACGATAGGCGCCGTTGGCGGTCTGATCAAATACTTGCACTAAAACACGCGCTGCTGCGCGGCGCTGCGGTCGCCCATCAACTCCAGCAAGAGCTTCTTGATCGGCGCCGGCAAGGGAGCGTCGGCAATCGCCGCGCCATCCACCCAGGCGTGGCCGCCTTGCGCGGCCAGCTGCTGGCGGCGCGCCAGCGTCACGCGGTAGGGCGCGATGTGCAGCTTGTAGTGCGTGAAGACGTGCGTGATGGTCGACAGCCGCTCGTACGATTCCATCTCGCCAAAGCGCGCCGTGGCCTGCATCAGCGCATCGTGGTCGGCGGCTTCGATATCATCATCTTCCGCCAGCACATGGCCATCCAGCTCCGGCAGTGACATCAAGCCACCCCAGATGCCGGTTGATGGCCGCTGCTCCAGCAGCACCTGCCCATCGTCCACAATCGCCAGCATGATGGCCTGCTTTTCCGGTGACGCCTTCTTCGGCTTGCGCACCGGCAGATCCTTGGTGCGGTCCGTCGCAAATGCCACGCAGCGCGCCTGCATCGGGCAGCGTTCGCAGGAAGGGCTGCTGCGCGTGCACAGCGTCGCGCCCATGTCCATCAAGCCCTGCGTATAAGCCTCGATGCCAGTCTCCGGCAGCAGCGCTTCCGCGCGGCGCCACATGGCTTCCTCGGTCTTGCGCTCACCCGGATAGGTATCGATGCCGAATACACGCGCAAACACGCGCTTGACGTTGCCGTCCATGATGGCCGCGCGCGTGCCGCTGGAGAAAGCCGCAATCGCCGCCGCCGTCGAGCGGCCAATACCCGGCAGCTCCGCCAGCAGCAGCGGATCGGACGGGAACACGCCGCCATACTCCGCCACCACGCGCTGCGCGCACTTGTGCAGATTGCGCGCGCGCGTGTAGTAGCCCAGGCCGCTCCACTGCGCCATCACATCTTCCACCGGCGCGGACGCCAGCGACTGCACCGTGGGAAAGCGCTCCAGGAAGCGCGCGTAATAGCCCAGCACTGCCGAGACCTGCGTCTGCTGCAGCATGATCTCCGACAGCCAGACCAGGTAAGCGTTACGGGTGTTTTGCCACGGCAGCGTATGGCGTCCATGCACTTTTTGCCATGCGATGATGGCGTCCGAAAAACTTGGATCAACGAAGTTGATTAATGCGTTCTCTACTGCAGACATTCACTTCCTTAAGCGGCGGCTTCCAGCGCGACAAACTCCGCGTTGATCGCAATGCTGATATTACCCGCCAATTCATTGAGACGCGCCTTCTGCTGCTCCAGCTCCTGCTGCGAGCTTTCGAAGGCGTCGATTTTCTGTTCCAGGCTGTCGGTCGCATCGTGGATGCGCTGGATCGACGCCAGGCGATGTTTGAGCTGGTCCTTGTGCTGGCGGATCTGCGCCTCCAGCGGCGCCATGATCACCTTCAGCCAGGCCTCCGCATCCGCATTGGCCGCCTTGAAGCAGTTGCGCACGCGCGAAGCAATCGTATCGAAGAACTTCTCCATCAAGGTCACGCGGCTGGTGGTGATCAGGGTCGCGGTGCTGAAGGTCTTGTTGTAGATTTCCTCGATCGCCAGAATCTCATCCCGATAGCGATCGAGCGAGAACGGCATCGGCAGCGTCAGCGACAGCCCGTGCTCATTGGAGAAGCGCCGGTACATCACGCCCATCATCTCGGCGATTTCCACCGTCTTGGCATCGGCCGCATCCAGGCGCGAGCGGATCCGCTCGAAGTACTGCCGCACCGCCTCGCGCACGCCGGTAAAGAAGCGGCTGCGCTGCATCTCCTCGCGCACCCACTCGATATCGTCGCGCACGATGTCCATGCCCATGCAGGTGTACAGCTCCGTCGACAGGCGCGTGAACACCGAGCGGGTGGCCTGCAGCTTGAACAGGCTGGCGTCGAACTCCTTCTTCTCCACGTCGATGCGGCGCATCATGTGCGAGATCACGCTCTGGTTCTTGCCGCGCAGGCTTTTCAGCTCCAGCAGCTGCTCGACGATGCCGCGCATGCGCGCGTTCAGCATCGCCAGCTGCGCCGTGCTCAGCTCCTTCAGGTCCGCCGCCAGCTGCTTGCGGATGATGTCCTTCTTGGCCGGGATCAGCTCATTGAACAGGGCATCTTCCAGGATGCGCAGACGGCTGCGCGCCAGCAGCGCGTCGTCGGTGTTGATCTTGCCCACCAGCGCCTTCTGCGCCGACACCGGGAACACCTGGCGCGGCTCCAGCGACAGCATGTGCGCCACATGCTCCTGCTGGCGTTCGATCTCGCCATTGACCTCGGCATCGCTGCGCAGCTCATCCCACATGGAGTCGATCTTGTTCATCACCACCAGGCGTCCCGCGCCCGCGCCGATATGGCTGCGCCAGACTTCGATATCGCTCTTGGTCACCCCGGTATCGGCGGCCACGATGAACAGCACCGCGTGCGCCTTGGGGATCAGGTTCAGCGTCAGTTCCGGCTCGGTGCCGATCGCGTTCAGGCCCGGCGTATCGAGGATCACCAGCCCCTGCTTCAGCAGCGGATGGGGGAAGTTGATGATCGCGTGGCGCCACAGCGAAATCTCCACCAGGCCATCGTCGTCCAGGGTGGCTGGCATGTCCGGGTCTTCCTCGTCATACAGGCCGTAGCTCTTGGCCTCCGCCACCGGCACATGGCGCGTCAGGCTGACCTGCTTGAAGGCTTCGTGCATCGCCTCGCCCTGGTCCAGGTTGAGCGGAATCACGGTCCAGGCGGCGGCATCGTCGCGGTAATCGGAGGTGGACAGGTTGTTGGCGCGCGTCTCGATCGGCAGCAGGCGGATGCAGGGCGCCTGCGAAGCGTCGTACAGCAGTTCGGTCGGGCACATGGTGGTGCGGCCCGCCGCCGAGGGCAGGATGCGCTGGCCGTAATCGGCAAAGAAGATGGCGTTGATCAGCTCCGACTTCCCGCGCGAGAACTCGGCCACAAACGCCACCGACAGCTTGTCGTCGGCCAGGCGAGTGAGCACACGGCCGATGCGCTGGTCGCTGGCGGCATCGCCCAGCTCAGACTCGGCCGACCAGGCCTGATAGTTTTTCAGGGCCGTGACCACGCCTTGCCGCCAAGCGCTGTATTGTTCCAAGTCCCGAACCATCATGCTCATTCCGCCCTATTTCTGACAATTGACACAATAGAAAGTAGACCGCTGCCCCTGTTTGATCTGGCGAATCGTCCCCCCGCACACCTTGCACGGCGCACCAGCACGATCATAGACGAAATATGACTGCTGGAAATATCCCGATTGTCCATTCACGCTGATAAAGTCGCGCAAAGTGCTGCCGCCTTGCACAATTGCCTCGGCCAAGACCTCGCGCACGGTCTGCGCCAGTGTCTCATAGCGCGCCAGGCTGATGCGTCCGGCTGGCGTTTTGGGGTTGATACGGGCCCGGAACAGACTTTCAGAAGCGTAGATATTGCCCACCCCGACCACGATATCGCCCGCCAGCAGCACCTGCTTGATGGCCGCGCTGCGCCCGCGCGTGTGCTGGTGCAGCAGCTTGCCGGAAAAGCCATCGCCCAGCGGCTCCACGCCCAGCCCGCGCAGCAGGATATGCTCCTCCAGATCGCCTTCCTCCGCGCCATGCCACAGGATGGCGCCAAAGCGGCGCGGATCGGTCATGCGCAGCACCTGCCGGCCCTCAGGGCCCTCTACCACGAGGTCGAAGTGGTCATGCTTGCCCGGCGTGATCCCCGGCGGCAGCACCCGCAGATGGCCCGACATGCCCAGGTGGACGATCAGCGTGCCATGCGCAAAGTGGATCAGCAGGTACTTGCCGCGCCGCCCCGTGCCCTGCACCCGCTGGCCCGCCAGCAGTTCCGACAGGCCGGGCGGGAAGGGCCAGCGCAGGCCGCTGCGGCGCGTCACCACGCTATGCACGGTGCGGCCTTCCAGGTGGGGCGCGACGCCGCGCCGGGTGACTTCTACCTCTGGTAATTCTGGCATCTTGGATTGGACTCGATTTATTTCGTTACACTAAGGGCAGACGCCAGCCAGTTGAAGGGCGTAAAATCGATAAAGACCAGCCCGACCCGTCCAGGATCCACCCTTGAAAAATGCTTTCGCCATTGTAACCCTCTCCGCTTTGCTGTCCGCCTGCGCCATTGCGCCGCCCAAGCCGGGCGAGTCCGCTGCGAACGCGGCTGGCAAGCCGGCTGACGCTGCGCCGTCCGCTGCGCCGTCAACCGATCCTATGCCGGCGCCGGCCCTGGCCGACCTGCCGGAGCAGGCCACCGATAATCTGCCCAAGGTGGAGCTGACCGCCGACCTGCTGTACCGCTACACCAAGGCGGAAATGGAGTTCAAGCAGGGCCAGTGGCAGGGTGCCTACCTGACCATGCTGGCGCTGGCCCAGCAGACCCGCGATCCGCGCCTGGCGCGCCGCGCGGCGGAAATGGCCCTGAGCGCACGCCAGGGCGCGGAAGCCCTGGTGGCGGTGCGCCTGTGGCGCCAGCTGGCCCCGGATTCGGACGAAGCGACCCAGTACTTCCTCGGCTTTGCCGTGGTCGGCGAAGACCTGGGCGAGGCCGAGCAGATCTTCGCCCAGCGCATCAAGGACGCCAAGCCCGGTGCGCGCGGCCTGGCCATGTTCCAGATGCAGCAGTTCCTGCTGCGCGCGCGCGACAAGCGCGCCGCCTTCGCCTTGGAAGAGCGCGTGCTGCAGCCTTACGATAACACCCTGGAAGCCCACCTGATCCTGGCCCAGGGCGCCTTTGGCCTGGGCGACAACGAACGCGCCCGCGCCGAGGCGCAAAAGGCGCTGTCAGTCCAGCCCACCTCCGAGCTGGCGATTCTGACCAAGGCCCAGGTGGCCGAAAATGGCGAGGCCGCCGTCAAGGTGCTGACCGACTTCCTGGCCCGCCATCCCGACGCGCATGAGGTGCGCGCCGCCTACGCCCGCCTGCTGGTCGACGCCAGGAACTTCGACGAAGGCAAGCGCCAGTTCCTGATTCTCTTGAAAGCCCAGCCCGACAACATCGCCACCCTGTATGCGCTGGGCGTGGTGTCGATGCAGGTCAACGACCTGGCCGGCGCCGAGGACTACTTCAAGCGCTTCGTCGCCGTGCTGAGCGAGCATCCCGGCGACGACCGCGACCCCAGCAAGGTGCTGATGATCCTGGCCCAGATCGAAGAAGAGCGCGGCGCCTTTGACGCCGCCATCGAATGGCTGGACAAGGTCGACTCCAACGACAGCCACGTCAACCTGAACGCCCGCCTCAAGCGTGCCCAGCTGACCGCGCGCAAGGGCGACGTCGACGGCGCCCGCAAGCAGCTGGCCGAACTGGACGCGCAAGAGCCGGCCGACCAGGCCCAGATCACCCAGGCCGATGCCCAGATCCTGCGCGAGGCCGGCGACACCCGCGCCGCCTTTACCGTGCTGGAAAACGCCCTCAAGCGCTTCCCCAACAACCCCGACCTGCTGTACGACTACGCGCTGGCGGCCGAAAAGCTGGGCAAGCTGGACGAGATGGAGCGCAGCCTGCGCCAGGTGATCGCCGCCACCCCGGACAACCAGCACGCCTACAACGCGCTGGGCTACTCGCTGGCCGAGCGCAACGTGCGCCTGAACGAAGCCTATGCCCTGATCGACAAGGCGCTGAAGATGGCGCCGGGCGACCCCTTCATCATGGACAGCATGGGCTGGGTGCAGTACCGCATGGGCCGGCTGGACGAAGCGGAACAGACCCTGCGCCGCGCCTATGCCCTGCGCAACGATCCGGAGATCGCCGTCCACCTGGGCGAGGTCTTGTGGATGAAGGGCGACAAGGCCGGCGCGCAAAAGATCTGGCAGGAAGCGCAGAGCAAAGACCCCAAGAACGACGCCCTGCGCAGCACCCTGGCCCGTTTGAACTTCAGCCTGTAATCCCATGATGAAATCCCTGATCCGCCGCGCCGCCGCGCCGCTGACCACCGCGGCCTGCTGCGCTGCTTTGTCGTCCACCTTGCTGCTGCCTGCGCTGGGCCTGTCCGGCTGCGCCGCGCCCGCGCCCCGTTCCAGCGCCAGCGTGGCGCCGTACCGCGAGCAGATCGCGCTGGCCGGCCGCATCGCCGTGCACTATGTCCGCGACGGCAAGAGCGAATCGCTGTCCGGCAAATTCACCTGGCAGCAGACCCGCGAACAGACCGACGTCAGCCTGATTTCGCCGACCGGCCAGATCGTCGCCATGATCCACGTCCAGCCCGGGCTGGCGACCCTGCGCGAAAACGGCAAACCGCCGCGCGAGGCGTCCGATCTGGACCGCCTGATGCAGCAGGCCCTGGGCTGGTCCTTGCCCGTCTCCGGCCTGCGCGACTGGCTGCAAGGCCACGCCATTGCCGCCGACGGCAGCCGCTTTGCCGCCTCGCCCGCGCGCGACAGCGTGGCCACCCGCGACGGCTGGAAGCTGGACTACCTGAGCTGGATCGACGACACCGCCGCCGTGCCCCAACCCAAGCGCATCGATGTCACCCGCCTCGGCGCGGGGCAAGTGGACGAACTGTCCTTCCGCATCGTGCTCGACCAAGAATAAGATTTAAGAACAAGCTTTATGAACAGCCTGAAGAATTGCCCGGCCCCCGCCAAGCTCAACCTTTTCCTGCATGTGACCGGCCGCCGTCCGGACGGCTACCACCTGCTGCAAACCGCCTTCCAGATGGTCGACCGCGGCGACACGCTCGACTTCACCCTGCGCGACGATGAACAGCTGCGCCGCGTTACCGACGTGCCCGGCGTGCCGGAAGCGCAGGATCTGATCATCCGCGCCGCCCGCCTGCTGCAGGCGGAGGTGCGGCACCGCAGCGGCCAGCTGCCGCGCGGCGTCGACATCGCCATCCGCAAGATCCTGCCCATGGGCGGCGGCCTGGGCGGCGGCTCCTCCGACGCCGCCACCGCCCTGATGGCCCTGAACAAGCTGTGGAACGCCGGCCTGAGCAAGCAGGAGCTGATGGACCTGGGCCTGCCGCTGGGCGCCGACATTCCCTTCTTCATCTTTGGCGAAACCGCCTTTGCCGAAGGGGTAGGGGAGGCGCTGCGCCCGGTCGAGGCGCCCGAGTGCTGGTACGTGGTGATCGAACCGGGCGTGCAAGTCCCCACCGCCGCAATTTTTACCTCCGAACGTTTGACAAGAAACACGCCGCCCGTCATAATGTCGGACTTTTCCAGCCACCTCGGCAAGCATCAAGGTCTGAAGGGGTTTGGAAGGAACGACTTGCAACAGGTAGCAACGAGTTTGTTCCCGCCGGTAGCCGAGGCGGTAGAATGGCTCAGTGCTCATGGTGATGCTAGGATGACTGGCTCCGGTGCATGTGTGTTCTGTGCAGTGGCAAACGAAGTGGACGCCGACGCGGTATTGGGTAAAATACCGGACAAGTGGACTGCGTGGAAAGCCAAGGCGCTGAACCGGCATCCA
>Ga0213872_10000542_pt1 | contig 29380 bp, 18 predicted proteins | sample VelepicomBERX_R2_FD_160071 | JGI IMG/M metagenome (GOLD analysis project Ga0213872, IMG submission 160071) | Rhizosphere microbial communities from Vellozia epidendroides in rupestrian grasslands, the National Park of Serra do Cipo, Brazil - RX_R2 | ecosystem: Host-associated > Plants > Roots >...
GGCTTGTCCAGATCCGCGAGCAGCTCCGGGCCGACGATCGCGAACGGCGTCGTGCCGTAGGACAGCAGGCGGTCGTGGAAATCGTGCAGCGAGGCGTCGGCGCCCTTGCGCAGCAGGTACTCGGACAGCAGCAACTCGAGCTGCAGGCGCCCGACCGAGTAGGCGATCGCGTAGCCGGGGCGCAGCGCGAAGCCCGAAACCGCGGCCTGCGAGGCCTCGCGCGTGAAGCCGGTCTGCGCGACGAAGAAGTCGACGGCCTGCGCGACGCTCCATGCGCCGGACGCGAGCTTCGCGTCGACGATCGCGCGCGCGCCGCGCACGCGCTCCCAGCGCGCCGTGAAGACGCGCGCGTCGAGGTTGTCGCCGAACAGGCCCAGGCGCACGAACATCTCCTCGCCGTAGAAGGCCCAGCCCTCGGCGAACGCGTCGGAGTCCTGCAGCCGGCGCACGAGGTCGGGGTGGCGGTGCGCGATCGACAGCTGCAGGAAATGCCCGGGCATCGCCTCGTGCGCGGCCGTCGACATGATGCGGTCGTGGTCGAAGTCCTCGTTCATGTCGAGGCGCTTCGCCGCGTCCTCGAGCGAGACCGGCGGCGTGATGAAGTAGTAGCCGGTCGTCGATTTCGCGAACAGCTGCGGCGGGTTCATCGACGCGCCCGGCGACACCGGCTGCAGGAACTCCGGCGTCTCGACGACCTCCATCGCGCCGAGCCAGCCAGGGATCGTGATGACCTGGTGCGCGTCGACGAAGCGGCGCAGCTCGTCGATGCGCTCGCGGTAATAGCCGACCAGCGCCGCGCCGCCCGGCGCCATGCCGCCGCCGCTCTCGGCGCCGAAGGCCTGGTGGCGCTGCACCGCCAGGTCGTGCAGCCAGGCCTCCTCGGCCCAGCCATGGGCGAGCAGGCCGCGGCCGATGCGGTCGATGTCGGCGCTGTCGAAGGGCAGCAGCTTCTCGTGCGCGAGCATCGCGTCGTAGGCCTTGCGGCCGATCGCGTAGTTCTCGGGCCAGGCGGCCGCGTGCGCGTCGAGATAGGCCTTGCTGCGCTCGAGCGTCGCGATCAGCACGTCGCGCGCGGCCTCGAAGCGCTTGAGCGCGGGCGCATCGTCGGCGAGCTGGGCGCGCGCCGCGTCGCTGAGCGGACCGTTCAGGAAGTCCGGGACGCCCTGCAGCTGCTGCGCCCCCACGACGCCGAACAGATGACCGGGGTGGGTCACGAGCTTCTGGCCGGCCTCGACGTAGGCCGGGCCGCGCTCGAGGCGCGCCGTGATGTCGGCCCAGGCCTGGGCGCGCGTCGCCGCCGTCGCGCCGTCCTGGCCCGGGATCGGCAGGTGCAGGAACTGCGTGAACACCGCGTCGGTCAGCGCGAGCGCGGGGCCCGCGTAGTCCTTGCGGTCGGTCTGGTGCACGAGCAGGCGCGCGAGCTGGCCGTCGATCTGCGCGTGCAGCAGCTTCGCGTCGTCGGCGTCGACGAGGCCGAGCGCGCCGCCGCCATGCTCGATCGCGTCGAGCTCGCGCGACCAGCCGCGCAGCTGCTCGACGCGGCGGGCGCGGCCCGCCTCGCTCGGGTTCACGAGCTCGCCGTCGTGGCCGGCGATGCCCAGCGTGGTCGCGAGCATCGGGTCCTGCGCGACCGCCGCGTCGAGCATGCGCTGCGCGAGTCGGGTCAACTGCTCGTGCGGCGTCGGGGCCGCCTGGGCCGGCAGCCAGGCCAGGGTCGTCGAGAGCAGGGCGGCCAGCAGCGTCGGGCGGAGGCGGGTCATGGGGTCCTTGGGGTCAATCCGTGTGAGCCCCCGATCGTAGGGCCGTCCGCGCGCGCTGCGTCGAATGGTGGCGCCCATAGCCGAAGTACACGACGAGGCCGACCGCGAGCCAGCCGACCAGGCGCAGCCAGGTGCTGCCGGGCAGGCCGGTCATCAGCAGCACGCACATCGCGATGCCGAGCACCGGCACGATCGGCACGGCCGGGGTGCGGAAGCCGCGCGGCGCGTTGGCCTCGCTGCGGCGCAGGTGGATGACGGCCGCGCAGACGAGCACGAACGCGAACAGCGTGCCGATGCTGACCATTTCGCCGAGCAGGTGGATCGGGAACAGGCCTGCGAACAGCGCGACGACGAGGCCGATCGTGATCTGGCTCAGGTGCGGCGTGCCGTAGCGCGGGTGGACCTTGGCGAACAGCGGCGGCAGCAGGCCGTCGCGCGCGATCGTGAAGAAGATGCGGCTCTGGCCGTACAGCAGCACGAGCGCGACGGTGGTCAGGCCGGCGAGCGCGCCGAACTTGACGAGCAGCGACAGCCAGGGCTTGCCGATCACGTCGACGACGAGGTCCACCGGGTCGGGCACGTCGAGCCTGGCGAAGGGCACGAGGCCCGTCATCACGGCGGCCATCAGCACGTAGAGCAGGGTGCAGATCGCGAGCGAGCCGATGATGCCGATCGGCATGTCGCGCTGCGGCCGGCGCGCTTCCTGCGCGGCCGTCGACACGGCGTCGAAGCCGATGAACGCGAAGAACACGACGGCCGCGCCGCGCAGCACGCCGCTCCAGCCGTAATGGCCGAACTCGCCGGTGTTCGGCGGCACGAGCGGCTGCCAGCGCTGGGTGTCGATCAGCGACCAGCCGAAGGCGATCACGGCGACCACGACGACGAGCTTGAGCGCGACCATGAAGTTGTTGACGCCGGCCGACTCGCGCGTGCCGCGCACGAGCAGGACCGTGAGCGCGGCCACGACCAGCGCGGCCGGCACGTTGAACAGGGCCTCGACGACCTGGCCGTCGGGCAGCGTCACGGGCCCCGGCGCATGCGCGAACTCGGGGGGCACGTGGAGGCCGAACTGCGCGAGCAGGCTCACGAAATAGCCTGACCAGCCGACCGCGACCGTCGCCGCGCCGACCGCGTACTCGAGCACGAGGTCCCAGCCGATGATCCAGGCCGCGAGCTCGCCGAGCGTCGCGTAGGTGTACGTGTAGGTGCTGCCCGCGACCGGCAGCAGCGCGGCGAGCTCGGCGTAGCACAGCGCGACGAACACGCAGGCGAGGCCCGCGAGCACGAACGAGAGCATCACGCCGGGCCCCGCGTAGCGGGCCGCGGCCGTGCCCGTGAGCACGAAGATGCCGGCGCCGATGATCGCGCCGATGCCGAGCGCGGTGATGCTCAGCGCGCCGAGCGATTTGTTGAGCTGGTGCGCGCCGGCTTCGCCGCCGGCAAGGATGTCGGCGACGCTTTTGCGTGCCAGGTATTGGCTTTGGGCCATGCGGGTCTCCATCATCAAGCGGGATCTGGGCGTCCCGACTGCGGAGCACCGTATCAGGCGAAGGCAAGTCTGCGTGAAGCCTGTCCGGTGTCGCCGCCGCGTGGCCCGGCACAACCCTTATATGCACATGCGGTCTTCTTCGTGGCCCCGCGCATGCGCGCTGCCTAGAGTGGGCGTTCCGACCTATCGACACCCGACCCGAATGAGCAGTACCACCCCCTTGATGAGCCTGCGCGTCCAGCGCAAGCGCTACGCGGGCCGCGGCCCCGACGTGCTGAGCGAGCTGCGCGTCGAGGTCGCACACGGCGAGATCGTCGCGCTGCTCGGCGCGCGCGGCAGCGGCAAGAGCACGCTGCTGCGCATCGTCGCCGGCCACGACACCAACTTCACCGGCCAGCTCGTGATCGAGGGGCTGCGCCAGTACGGGCCCAGCGACGCGGTCGGCATCGTGTTCGAGGCGCCGCGCCTGTTTCCATGGCTCAGCGTCGCGCGCAACGTCGGCTTCGTCGCCGGCCAGCGCTACGACGCGCGGCGCGTCGCCGCGCTGCTCGCGCGCGTCGGCCTGGCGGGCTTCGCGGACCTGCCACCGCACCGGCTCACGGCCAGCCAGGCCCAGCGCGTCGCGGTCGCGCGTGCGCTCTACACCGAGCCGCGCCTGCTGCTGCTCGACGCGCCGTTCGCCGCGTCCGACCCGGCCACGCGCGCGCGGCTCGAGGCCCTCGTGCTCGAGCTCGTCGCCGAGCGGGGCTGCGGCCTGCTGACGGTCGCGCAAGATGCCGACGAGGCCGCGCGCGTCGCCGGCCGCGTGCTGCAACTGCCCCCGGGACCTGGCAGTGTTTTGCGCGAACCTGGGGCAAACCATGCTATAGTGGTAGGCTCTCAGCGGCTGTAGCTCAGTTGGATAGAGTACTTGGCTACGAACCAAGGGGTCGTGGGTTCGAATCCTGCCAGCCGCACCAGAATCAAGCAGTACGAGACAACGGGTTGGACGCGCAAGCGTCCGACCCGTTGCGCTTTCGCGGATCGCTCAAAAAATGCTGGTGGCGGATCTTTTTGTGCGCTCCGTGCGGTCCGCGCTTAGGTCACGCTTAATACATGACGCTAGTGCCGCAGTGGTGACAGCTGGGCGCAAGGGTTGATGGTTTCTTCACGTTAAGGTTAAAAAAATTCAAAGATCCTGCCCGGCCTTGCGGCCAGCGGCAGGCGCCCGGCGCCGGTGAGTGCGTCGATCGAGATCCTGTCCCCGGCCTCCGGGGCGTGTATCACCCCCCGCACACCCTGCGCCAACTTCGCTGTTGTTAGTCCTGATGTCGTCCCGCCAAGCCCCGTTCTCCCAGGCCCGCCGCCTGATCCTGTTCCATGGTCTGGCGAGCTCGCCGAAGGAATTCGGCCTGATCCAGCACCCGCTGCGCCGGCTCGGCGTGCGCCTCGAGTGTCCCGAAGTGCCCGGATACAGCCACGGCACGCTCGACCCCGAGGCGAGCTGGCGCGACTGGGTCGACGCCGGCGTCAAGGTCGTGCAGGACGCGCTGCGCGCCGACCCGAGCCCCTTCGTGCTCGGCGGCCTGTGCACGGGCTCGATGCTCGCGCTCGCCGTCGCGGCGCGCCTGTCCGAGCCCGGGCTGCAGGGCCTCGCGCTGCTGTCGCCGCTGGTCGCCTACGACGGCTGGGGCCTGCCCTGGTGGTACCGGCTGCGCCCGCTGGCGTTCGCGCTGGGCATCTCGGACCGCTTCGCGATGTCGGAGCGCCCGCCCTACGGGCTCAAGAACGAACGCCTGCGCCAATGGGTGCGCAGCCAGATGGAAGGCGAGGACGCGACCATGGTCGGCCCGGCCAGCGTGCAGCTCGGCGTCGTGCGCGAAAGCGAGCGCCTGTCGCGCCACGCAGTGCGCAGGATTCCGGGCCTGAACCTGCCGCAGCTCGTGATCCACGCGCGCGAGGACGAGATCTGCCGCCTGCAGAGCGTGCGAAGTGCCTTCGCGGCCGCGCGGCCGGGTCTGCTGCGCATGGATGTCCTGGATAATAGCTATCACATGATCACGGCAGACAATGACCGGCAGCAGGTGGCTCAGGCCCTGGCCGAGTTCGTCATGCACCTGCCGCGCGCGCAACAATCGGCGGCAGCTGCTACGCTGCCGCACTGGCCGGCGGTCGCCGTGCTGCCAGGGACCTGACATGAACACCATCGAACGACTGCAAGACCTGATTCACACCAAGTTCGACGTCGAGAAGAGCAAGATCGACCCGGACGCGGCCTTCGCCGACTACGACATCGATTCGCTGACCCTGGCCGAACTGATCTTCGCGATCGAGGACGAGTTCCACGTCAACGTGCCCGACTCGGCCGCGACCTCGGTCACGACGCTGCGCGGCCTCGCGCAACTGCTCGACGAGCTGCTCGCCGCCGCCCCCACGGCATGAGCGCCGGCCCGGACCCGGTCCGCGTCGGCGTTGCCGGCGTCGGGCTGTGGAGCCCGCTCGGCCGCGATCTCGACGGCGCCTGGGCGCGCCTGATGGCGGGCGAGTCGGCCGTCGCGCGCATGGCCTTCGAGGGCCTGCCCGAGGTCGCTGCGGCGCGCGTCGACGGCGACGTCAGCAGCGTGCTCAGCAAGCTCCAGCTCGTCGGCACCGAACGCGTGAGCCAGCTCGCGCTCGGCGCCGCGCGCGACGCGATCCAGGACGCGGGCCTCGGCGCCTGGGCCGAGCCCGAGCGCGTCGGCCTGTACCTCGGCACCGGCATGGGCGGCGCGGCCACGCTCGACGCCGGCTACGCAGCGCTCCACAGCGGCCGCCGCCTGCCGCCGCTGTCGGTGCCGACCGGCATGGTCAACGGCGCTGCGGCGATCCTCGCGATGCACTGCGACATCCAGGGCCCGGTGCTCACCTATGCGGTCGCGTGCGCGTCGAGCGCCGTCGCGATCGCCGAGGCCGCGCACGCGCTGCGCCGCGGCGAGATCGACGTCGCGATCGCCGGCGGCACCGAATCCATCCTCGCGCGCGGCACGGTCGCGGCCTGGCAGGCGCTGCGCACGCTCGCGCCGCCCGATGCGAGCGACGTGGCCCGCAGCTGCAGGCCCTTCGCGCCCGACCGCGGCGGCCTCGTGCTCGGCGAGGGCGCGGCCTTCTTCGTGCTGCAGCGCGAACCCGACCTCGGCGGTCGCGCGCCCAGGGCCTGGCTCGCCGGCAGCGCGGTGCGCTGCGACGCCGTGCACCTGACCAACCCCAACCAGCGCGGCCAGATCGCCGCGCTCACGCAGGCGCTGCGCGCGGCCCGGCTCGCGCCGGCGGACGTGGGCTACTGCAATGCCCATGGCACGGGCACGGTCGCCGGCGACCCGGTCGAATGCGCGGCGCTGCGCGCGGTCTGGGGCGACGCACTCGGCGCGCTGCGCCTGAGCTCGACCAAGGCCGCGCACGGCCATCTGCTCGGCGCGGCCGGCGCGCTCGAGGCGGTCTGGACCGTCGAGGCGCTGCGCCGCGGCGAAGTGCCGCCGACGGCCGGCGTGAGTACGCTCGACCCGGCCTGCGAAGGCCCGCGCCACGTGCTCGGCAGCGGCGAGGCCGTGCCCGGGCTCGCCCACGCGGTCAGCAATTCCTTCGCGTTCGGCGGCACCAACGCGAGCCTGGTGTTCTCCAGGGTTTGAACTGAAGCCCCTCGCCCAGGTCCGCCCCGCTGAACGCGGGCGTTCCTGGTCGGCCGGCCGGCAAGCATGCCGTCCGGCGCTCACCAGCCGCGATCAAGCGCGCAGGCGCATGATCGGTGCGGGCTCGCTCCCCCGGGGGGACGAGCCGAGCGGCGGCATTGAGCCGCCGGTCGGCTCAGGCGGGCCGGCTTGGGAGCGGCCCGGCGCCGGCCCGAATTCGTCGCTTCCTATCGGAAATCCCGGCTGCCGATGCGCAGCCGGCCGAGCAGCGGCGTGAGGTCCTCGAAGCGCCGCGCGACGAGGTGGCGCACGTCGCCGTCGCCGCGCTGCCATTCGCCGCGCACGCCGAGCAGGCGCGCCGCGAGGATGGTGTCGCGATGGGCGCCGAAGATCGTCGGCCAGACGATCACCTGGACCGGGCCGGTCTCGTCCTCGAGCGTCACGAACAGCGTGCCCTTGGCCGTCTGCGGCCGCTGGCGGCCCGTGATCAGGCCGCAGGCGCTCGCGCTGCGGCCGCCGGGCACGGCGCCGAGCTGCGCGGCCGTGCGGTAGCCGCGCTGCGCGAGGCGCTCGCGCAGCAGCGCGAGCGGGTGGCGGCGCAGCGTCAGGCCCGTCGCCGCGTAGTCCCACAGCACCTCTTCGCCCTCGGGCGCGGCCGGCAGCGCGAGCGCTTCCTCGGCCGGCGCGGCCTCGCGCAGCAGCAGCGGCAGCGGCTGCTGCGCGGCGGCCTGCCAGATCTGCTGGCGCCGGTGGCCGGCGAGGCTCGCGAGCGCGTCGGCGGCCGCGAGCTGCTGCATCTCGCGCTGGTTCAGCGCCGCGCGCTGCGCGAGGTCGCGCGCGTCGGCGAACGGCGCCGCGGCGCGCGCCGCGACGATGCGCTCGGCCGCCGCGGCCGGGAGGCCGGCGACGAGGCGCAGGCCCAGGCGCACGGCGGGGTCAGCCGCGTGGGCGGCTGCCGCTGAGTCGGTCGGGGCGCCGGCCGGCGCGGCGTCACTGCGCGGCTCGAGCGTGCTGTCGAGCCCGCTCGTCGCGACGTCGGCCGGCCGCACCTCGACGCCGTGGCGGCGCGCGTCCTGGACGAGCTGGCTCGGCGTGTAGAAGCCGAGCGGCTGCGAGTTCAGCAGCGCGCACAGGAAGATCGCGGGCTCGTGGCACTTGAGCCAGCTGCTCACGTAGGTCAGCAGCGCGAAGCTCGCCGCGTGCGACTCGGGGAAGCCGTAGGACGCGAAGCCCTTGATCTGGCGAAAGATCGCGGCCGCGAATTCGTCCGAGTAGCCGCGCGCGCGCATGTTCGCGATGATCTTGTCGTGGAAGCGCTCGAGGTCGCCCGGGCGCTTCCAGGCGGCCATCGCGCGGCGCAGCTGGTCGGCCTCGCCGGCGCTGAAGCCGGCCGCGATCATCGCGACCTGCATGACCTGCTCCTGGAAGATCGGCACGCCGAAGGTGCGCGCGAGCGCGGCCTCGAGGCCGGGCGGGACGTCGATCGTCTCGCCGCGGCGTGCGCGCGCGCGGTTTTGCAGATAGGGATGGACCATGCCGCCCTCGATCGGGCCGGGCCGCACGATCGCGACCTCGACGACGAGGTCGTAGTAGTGGCGCGGGCGCAGCCGCGGCAGCATCGACATCTGCGCGCGGCTCTCGATCTGGAAGATGCCGACGGTGTCGGCCGCGCAGATCATGGCGTAGGTCGGCGCGTCGCCCTCGGGGATCGTCGCGAGCGTCCATTCGCGGCCGCGCCAGGCGCGCACGAGCTCGAAGCTGCGCCGCAGGCACGACAGCATGCCGAGCGCGAGCACGTCCACCTTCATCAGGTTCAGCGCATCGATGTCGTCCTTGTCCCACTGGATCACGCTGCGCCCGGGCATGGTCGCGTTCTCGACCGGCACGAGGCGCGTGAGCGGCCCTTCGGTCAGCACGAAGCCGCCGACATGCTGGCTCAGGTGGCGCGGCATGCCGAGCAACTGGCCCGCGAGCTCGAACAGCAGCGCGACGCGCGGCGGCGCGTCCAGCGCTGCCGGCGCGAGCGACTCCGACCACAGGCTGTACCGGCGCGCGAGCGGCGCGAGCTCGGCCTCGTCGAAGCCGAGCGAGCGGCCGACGTCGCGCAGCGCGCTGCGCGGCCGGTAGCTGATCACGACGGCCGTCAGCGCCGCGCGCTCGCGGCCGTACTTGGCGTAGAGGTACTGGATGACCTCCTCGCGGCGCTCGTGCTCGAAGTCGACGTCGATGTCGGGCGGCTCGCCGCGCTCGCGGCTGATGAAGCGCTCGAACAGCAGCGTGCTGCGGTCCGGGTCGACCGAGGTCACGTGCAGGCAGTAGCAGACGATGCTGTTCGCGGCCGAGCCGCGGCCCTGGCAGAGGATCTTGAGCTCGCGTGCGTAGGCGACGACGTCGGCGACGGTCAGGAAGTAATGCTCGTAGCGCAGCTCCTCGATCAGTGCGAGCTCGTGCTCGATGCGCGCGCGCCACTGCGGCGGCACGCCGGCCGGCCAGCGCAGGGCCGCGCCGGCCCAGGTCAGCGCGCGCAGGTGCGCCATCGGCGCGACGCCGGCCGGCACGACCTCGCTCGGGTAGCGATAGCGGAGCTCGTCGAGCGAGAACTCGCAGGCCGCGGCGACGCGCAGCGTCTCGGCGAGCAGCTCGGGCGGGTAGACCTGGGCCAGGCGCAGGCGGCTGCGCAGGTGGCGTTCGGCGTTGGGCTGCAGCGCGAAGCCGCAGTCCATCACGGGGCGGCCCAGGCGCGTCGCCGTCATCACGTCCTGCAGCGGCTTGCGCGCGCGCCGGTGCATGTGCACGTCGCCGGCCGCGACCAGGGGCAGGGCGGTCGCCTCGCCGAGCTGCTGCAGGCGCGCGAGCCATTGCGCGTCGCCGGCCTCGCGCAGCAGCTCGACGGCGATCCACGCGCGACCCGAGAAATGCGCGAGCAGCCAGCGCGCCTGCTCGAGCAGCGCGGCGTCGGTCTGCGCGGGCTGCGGCACGAACAGCACGAGGCAGTCGTCGAGCGCGGCCGCGCGCAGCTCGGGCCAGCGCAGCATGTAAGTGCCCTTGGGACTGTCGCGGCGCAGCCGCGTGATGAACTGGCTCAGGTTGCCGTAGCCGGTCAGGTTGACCGGCAGCAGCACGAGCTTGAACAGCGCCGCGCCGTCCGTCCCGGCGCCGGCGGCATGGACGAGGAACTCGCTGCCGACGATGAACTGCAGCCGCGGCGGGTCGCGGCCCTCGGCCTCGGCCGCCGCGCGCATGCGGCGCAGCTGCACATGGGCGCGCACGACGCCGGCGAGCGAGCATTCGTCGGTCAGTGCGAGCGCCGTGTAGCCGAGCGCCTCGGCGCGCTCGACGAGCTCGTCGGGGTTCGACGCGCCGCGCAGAAAGCTGAAGTTCGACAGGCAGTGCAGCTCGGCGTACGCGGGGATGTTGCTCATCCGAACACCCCGTGCAGGAACCAGCCCGGCGCGGCGCCGGCCGGGCGCTCGTGGAAGATCCACAGCAGGCCGCAGTGCGGGCCGTAGAACAGGTAGTAGTCGCGCTGCTGGCCGGCGCCGTCCCACCAGCCGCTCTCGAGCCGGTGCGGGCCGGCGATGCGCAGCAGCGGACCCTGGTGCTGCGGCTGCTCGTTGGGCGCGGCGAGGCGCAGCGGCGGGTCGAGCCGCCAGGCCGGCTGCGGGCCCGGCGGCGCAGGGCCCGCAGCCGGCGCGAGCCGCCGTTCGCCGGCCGCCGTGCCCGCGGCCCAGACCTGCATCGCGTCGAGCCGGTGGTCCTCGACGAGGCGCGCGCTGCGCACCCGCGCGGGCCCGAGCCGCACCGCGAGGCGCTCGAGCAGCAGGCCCAGCGCTTCGCGCGGCCGGCCGTCGCGCGCCTCGGCGAGCAGGCTGTCGCCCTGGTCGGGCAGCAGGCTGACCGCGCCGGCCGCGAGGCGCAGCTCGCCGGCCGGTGCGTCGAGCCGGGTCTGGCCGAGATGCTCGCCGAGCAGGCGCGTGAGGTGGGCGAAGTCGCGCGTCGCCGCGGCCGTGTGCAGCTGCAGCTGGCCGCCGCGGCCCGCGTCGCGCGGCCGCATCGCGTCGTGCTGCCAGGCCAGGGTGAAGTCCTGCACGCCCGCGCGGCGCGCCGCGAGCCACGCGCACAACTCGCGCAGCAGGACCTCGGCGTGGCCGTGCAGCGCGGGCGCCTGCTCGACGCGCAGCGGCAGCTCGAGCCGCGCCTCGAAGCGCTCGGGCAGGCTCAGCCAGCGGTGCGCCTCGGGCTGCTCGGCGTAGGCGCGGTCGAGGCCCTGCAGCAGGGCCGGGCCGAAGCGCCGCGCGAGCGCCGCGCGCGGCAGGCCGCGCACATCGCCGAGGCGGCGGCAGCCGAGGCGCTCGAGCATCGGTTGCTGCGCGGCGACCGCGCTGACCGTGTGCAGCGGCAGCGCGTCGAGCGGCGTGGCCGCGGGGGCGCCCGCGCGCAGCCGCGCGAGCGCCGCGTGGGCGCTCGCGGACCAGGCCGAGACCTGCAGCGCGAGCCCGGCCGCCGCGGCGCTCGCGTGGAGGCGCTCGAGCAGGCGCGCGGGGCCGCCGAACAGGCGCAGGCTCGCCTCGACCTCGAGCACGATGGCTTCTTCGAGGCGCGCGACGCGCGGGCTGAACTGCAACCCCAGCCAGGCCGTGGACTGCAGCAGGGCTTCGGTCGCGTCGAGCGCCGGCGGGGCCGCGGCGGCGTCAGGGGCCGGCGTGGGCAGCAGGGCGAGCCAGCGCATGGTCGTCGAGCAGGGCAGGCTGGACAGGGGCGGCCGTGGGCACGCCCGGGACCCGCTGGCCGGACCGCGCCGGGAACTGCGCGGCGCGCATGCGCGGCGTCAGCAGCGGCGCGAGCGCGGGCGGCGTCGCGTCGAGCGCGAGCCAGCCCTCGAGCGCCGGGCCGCGGCGCTTGAGCACGCACAGCCCGATCTGCCAGGGCCCTTGCGCGCGCAGCTGCACGCGCAGCGGTGCGGCCGAAGCCTGGGCCGCGGCGGCCGGCGCGCGGAACACGAAGATCGGCACATGGCTCGCGAGCGCATGGGCCTGCAGGCGGCGCAGCTGCGGCGGGCCCGCGTCGCGCGGCAGCCAGGCGAGCACGGCGCCGCCGTCGCCGCTGCGGATCGCCTGCTCGGTGGCCCAGAGCAGCTGCTGCGGCGTGTCGGGCGCGATCCAGATCAGCGGGCCGGCGGCGGCCAGCCCCGGCAGGTGCGGCTCGTGCGGCGGGCCGATCAGCAGCAGCGGGCGCGCGCGGCGCGCGAGCGCGGGCGCGAGCAGGCGCCATTCGAGCGCACCGGCCTGCGGCAGCAGGACTTCATTGAGCCCGCCGAGCGCCCAGCCGCCGCCGGGCAGCTCGGCGTCGAGCCGCGCGTGGCCGCTCGGCAGGCCCGCGCGCGAGCGGTCGAGCTCGTCGGCACGGCGCAGCTGCGGGGGCAATGGCGCGGGCGAGGCGGCTGGGCCGGTGGAGGGCGTGGGGGAATGCATGGCCAAAATACTGTATATACGTACAGTATATGTATCCGACCCGTGCGCGCAAGAGAATCCCCGCCATGAACGACGACTTCTTCACCCTTCCGGACTTCAAGCCCGAGCAGGCGCTGCTCAACCTCAAGCGCGGCCTGCGCGACCTGCGCTCGCTGCAGGAGCGTGGCGATTCGTTCGAGCTGCAGGGCCAGCCGGTGCTGCAGCTCTCGGTCGACGCGAAGCTGCTGCACGCGAAGCTCGCGCGCAAGCCCGCGCGCAGCCCCGAGTGGGACCGGAAGACGTGCAAGAACAGCGCCGACGTGCGTGCGCTGCAGGACGAGATCAAGCGTCGGCTGCTGCGCTGGACCGACGAGACGCCGTAATCAGCGCAGCGCGAGCTGGGCCGTCGGCGGGTCGAGCGCGACGCTTGCGCGCAGTGTCGCGGCGGCCATACGGCTGGCCGGCGCGGGCGCCTGGCTCGCCGCGAGCAGGTGCTGGGGCACCGGCGCGTGCGGCGCCGCGGCTGCGAGCGCGCGACCGCTCATCGCCCATTCGGCCGCGCCGCCGACGAGCCAGTGGACCTGGGCGCGGCTGATATTGCGCAGCGACGCGACGAGCGCCTGCGCGCGCGCGTCGCCGGGCTCGCCGTAGACGACGAGGTCGCGCGACAGGTCGATGCCGGCGCGCGAGACCGCGGCCTCGAGCGCGCCGAGGTCGCGGCGGGCGAGCCAGGCGTCGAGCGCCGCGGCGTCGATATGCAGGGCGCCGGGCAGGCCCGCGGCCGCGTCGGCGCGCACGTCCCACGCGATCGCGCCCTGGGCCAGCACGGCCTCGCTGGCCGGCGCCGACAGCGCGTCGGCGCGCGCGTTGCCGGCGGCGACGAGGGTGGCGAGGGTGGCGAGAACGGCGAGGGCGAGCGAGCGCTTGAGCATGAACGCGACTCTAGGGTCGGCCCTTGTGCGCGTCCAATACAGAGTCGCAGGATCTTTATTTCAAAACCGCATAAAGAAGCGGCCGGGCTCAGGCCGCCGGCGGCGCGACCCGCAGCGGGATCGTCACGGGCCCGTCGTTGACGAGGCTGACCTGCATGTCGGCGCCGAAGCGCCCGCATTCGACGCGGCCGTGGCGCGCGCGCGCCTCGGCGAGGAAATGCTCGTAGAGCCGGCGCCCCTCGTCGGCCGGCGCGGCGGCCGTGAAGTTCGGCCGGTTGCCGCTCGCGGTGTCGGCCGCGAGCGTGAACTGCGAGACGACGAGCAGGCCGCCGCCGACGTCGACGACGCTGCGGTTCATCTTGCCGGCGGCGTCGGCGAACACACGCAGCTTGAGGATCTTGTCGAGCAGTTTGTCGGCCTCGGCCGCGCCGTCGCCGCGCTCGGCGCAGACGAGCACGAGCAGGCCCTGGTCGATCGCGCCGATCGTCGCGCCGTCGACCTCGACGGCCGCGCGCCGAACGCGCTGGAGCACGGCGATCATGCTCGACCCGCCACTCCGGGGTATTTCGGGCCGGCGCCGGGCCGCTCCCAAGCCGGTCCGCCGGGACCGGCCTGCGGCTCAACGCCGCGGGTCGGTTCGCCCCCACGGGGGGCCGACTGGGCTGGCCCGCGTTCAGCGGGGCGAGACCGGGCGGGGGGCTTCATCATCCAAGGGCTCGATGTCGGTCGGCAGCAGCTGGATGCTCGCGCGCAGGCCCGGCAGCGCCGCGACAAGCGCGCGCTCGACCTCGCCGCGCATCGCAGCGGCGCGGCCGAGCGTCCAGTCGGCCGGCGCGTGCATGTGCAGCTCGACGAAGCAGCGCTGGCCGGCCGTGCGCGTGCTCAGGTGGTCGAACCGCACGTTGTGCGCGGCGAAGCCGGCGAGCGCGGCCTCGATGCGCGCGAGCGAGGCCGGGTCGAGCGCCTCGTCCATCAGGCCGCTGCCCGCGCGGCCCAGCAGGTGCACGCCTTCGCGCAGCACGTTCGCGGCGACGACGAGCGCGGCGAGCGGGTCCAGCCATTGCCAGCCCGTCAGGTGCACGCCGGCGAGGCCGACGAGCACGCCGGCCGAGGTCCAGACGTCGGTGATCAGGTGGCGCGCATCGGCCTCGAGCGCGATCGAACGCAGCGCGCGTGCCTTGCGCAGCATCGCGAGCGCGAGGCCGCCGTTCATGGCCGTGCTGACCACGGTCAGCGCGACGCCGACGCCGAACTGCTCGAGCGGCTGCGGCTCGAGCAGGCGCGCGGCGGCGCCGACCGCGATGCCCAGGCCCGCGGCGAAGATCAGCACGCCCTCGAAGCCGCCCGAGAAGTACTCGGCCTTGTGGTGACCGTAGGGGTGCTCGGCATCGGGCGGCTGGGCCGCGAGCGTGAGCATCGCGAGCGCGAACAGCGCGCCCGCGAGGTTGACGAGCGACTCGAGCGCGTCGGCCGCGAGCGCGACGGAGCCCGTCCACCACCAGGCTGCGCCCTTGAGCGCGATGGTGACGACGGCGACGCCGACGGAGAGCTTCAGATAGGAACCGGCTTGCATAGGCGCGCGATTGTGACCGCATATCGCGGCCTGCGCTCCTACAATCGTCGCGACCCCACCCACGCCCGCCCAAGCAGCATGAAGAACGACCCCGGCCCGCTGACCACCGACGTCTCGCACATCGCCCCGCGCGAGAAGGCCGAGATCCTCTCGCAGGCGCTGCCCTATATCCGCCAGTTCCACGGCAAGACCATCGTCATCAAGTACGGCGGCAACGCGATGACCGACCCGGCGCTGCAGCAGGACTTCGCCGAGGACGTCGTGCTGCTCAAGCTCGTCGGCCTGAACCCGGTCGTCGTGCACGGCGGCGGCCCGCAGATCGAGGACGCGCTGAACAAGCTCGGCAAGAAGGGCCACTTCATCCAGGGCATGCGCGTGACCGACGAGGAGACGATGAGCGTCGTCGAGTGGGTGCTCGCGGGCGAGGTCCAGCAGGATGTCGTCGGCCTGATCAACGCGGCTGGCGGCAAGGCCGTGGGCCTGACGGGCCGCGACGGCGGCATGATCCGCGCGCGCAAGCTCAAGATGCTCGACCGCGACGACCCGGCCAAGGAGCACGACGTCGGCCAGGTCGGCGACATCGTCTCGATCGACCCGAGCGTCGTCAAGGCGCTGCAGGACGACCAGTTCATCCCGGTCGTCAGCCCGATCGGCTTCGGCGAGCACAACGAGAGCTACAACATCAACGCCGACGTCGTCGCGGCCAAGCTCGCGACCGTGCTCAAGGCCGAGAAGCTGCTGATGCTCACGAACATCCGCGGCGTGCTCGACAAGGACGGCGCGCTGCTGACCGAGCTCACGCCGCGGCGCATCGACGAGCTCGTCGCCGACGGCACGATCAGCGGCGGCATGATCCCCAAGATCGCCGGCGCGATCGACGCCGCGAAGAGCGGCGTCAACGCCGTGCACATCATCGACGGCCGCGTGCCGCACGCGATGCTGCTCGAAGTCCTGACCGAGCAGGCCTACGGCACGATGATCCGTTCGCGCTGAGGGTGGCCGTTCGCAAGCCGGTCTGGCTGTTCGACCTCGACAACACGCTCTACGACGCGCGCGCCGTGTTCACGGCCGTCGCCGCGGCGATGACCGACTACATCGCCGCCCATGTCGGCGTCGAGCGCGATGCCGCCGAGGCGCTGCGCCGCGACTACTGGAAGCGCTACGGCGCGACGCTGCCGGGCCTGACGCGCCACCACGGCGTCGACGCGGCCGACTTCAACGCCAGGACCCACGCGCTGCCGCAGCTCGCGACGCTGCTGCGCGCGCACGCGCGCGACCTCGCGGCGCTGCGCCGCCTGCCCGGGCGCAAGTTCGTGCTGACGAACGGCCCGCAGGCCTACGCGCAGCGCGTGCTCGCGGGCCTGGGCCTGCGCGTCGGCCGGCAGGGCGATATCGAGGGCGTGATCGCGCTCGAGCAGATGCGCATGTTCGGCGAGGACCGGCCCAAGCCCGACGCGCGCATGCTGCGCCATGTCTGCGCGCGCCGGCGCCTGCGGCCGCGCGACTGCGTGCTCGTCGAGGACGCGCTGGTGCACCAGAAGTCGGCGCGCCGCGTCGGCATGAAGACGGTCTGGATGCAGGGCTGGCTGCACGGCGACGGCCGGCCCGAACCCGAGGCCGCCGCGGCGCTGCGCCGTCGCCCGGCTTTCGTGAACCTGAGGGTCAGGCGGCTCGCGGGGCTCGAAAGACTGATCTAGCTCATATTCCCGTTTTATTGGGCCCCCGCGACCCCGGGTGAGGGCGATCACGAGGGGGCGGTCCTCTGGCATTGTCCCGACATGCGGCGTTTTTTGATTGTGTTTGTCCCGCCGCGAGGGAACTCTGCATGGCTAGCTTTTCGGTACTCATCGTCGAGGATCAGGTTCGATTCCGCGACGCCTTCATCCACGCGCTGAACGGCGCGTCCGACATCCGCCTGCTCGGCGCCGCCGTCGACCTGCCGATGGGCCGGCGCATGTTCGAGCAGCTGCGGCCCGACGTGATGCTCGTCGACCTCGACCTGCCGGGCGGCAGCGGCATCGAGCTGATCCGCCACGCCGCGCGCACGCGGCCGCAGACCGACTGCATGGTCGTCTCGGTGTTCGGCGACGACCAGCATGTGCTCGCCTGCCTCGAGGCCGGCGCGACCGGCTACCTGCTCAAGGACGACGCCGACCGCGACCTGCCCGCGCGCCTGCGCACGCTGCACGACGGCGGCAGCCCGATCAGCCCGACGATCGCGCGGCGCCTGCTCAAGGCCTTCGCGCCGCACACGCACCGCGACCTGCCGGTCGGCGTCGAAGGCCGCGGCGGGCCGCGCAGCGAGGACGCCGTCGCGCTGTCCGAGCAGGAGTCGCGCGTGCTGCACCTCGCGTCCAAGGGCTTCACCTTCGAGGAGATCGCGGCCTTCCTGAAGATCTCGCCGCACACCGTGATGACCTACGTGAAGCGCGTCTACCGTAAGCTCCACGTGCGCTCCAAGGTCGAGGCGATCTACGAGGCGCGGCGCATGGGCTGGCTGCACGATTGAGGCCGTGCCGGGCAGGTCACGGCGCTGTGCCAGAATCGGCCACGCCCCGACCACGCTTTGGCCAATGACAGTCTCCGCCGAACTGAATGCCGCAGCCGTGCCCCAGCCCGCGCCCGAGGGCGTTGCGGCGGATGCCCCCGTGCGCAAGCGGCCCCGGCCCGGCGAGCGCCGCGTCCAGATCCTCCAGACCCTCGCGGGCATGCTCGAGCAACCCGGCGCCGAGCGCGTGACGACGGCCGCGCTCGCCGCCAAGCTCGCCGTCAGCGAGGCCGCGCTGTACCGCCACTTCGCGAGCAAGGCGCAGATGTTCGAGGGCCTGATCGAGTTCATCGAGAGCAGCGTCTTCACCCTCGTCAACCAGATCGGCGAGCGCGAGAGCAACGGCCTCGTGCAGGCGCAGCGCATCGTCGCCGTGCTGCTGCAGTTCGGCGAGCGCAACCCGGGCATGACGCGCGTGATGGCCGGCGACGCCCTCGTCAACGAGAACGAGCGCCTCGCCGCGCGCATGAACCAGTTCTTCGACCGCATCGAGTCGGCGCTGCGCCAATGCCTGCGCGCGGCCGCCGAGGCGGCCGGCTCCGAGACGCCGAGCGTCGCCGCGAACGCGCAGGCCTCCGTGCTCGTGAGCTTCATCGCCGGGCGCCTGCACCGCTACGCGCGCTCGGGCTTCAAGCGTGCCCCGACCGAGCACCTCGACGCCGCGCTGCGCCTGCTGCTCGCCTGAGCGGCCCGGAGTTACAAAACACGCGCCACGCCTTGGCGCAAGGTCCGGCGTGACGCGCGCGCGTGCATGCGCTGATATTCAGCGTTAGAGTCGGCAGGCGATGGAATCGGCCGACGACGACCTGCAGTTCATCCTCGAAGACGAGGCCGACGGCGCCGCCGAGGCGTCGTCGCGCTGGCGCGTGCTCGTCGTCGACGACGAGGAGGGCGTGCACCTCGCGACGCGCTTCGCGTTCAAGGCGTTCCGCTTCGCCGGGCGCGGCGTCGAGTTCGTCGGCGCCTACTCGGGCCGCGAGGCGCGCGCGCTGCTCGCGCGCGACCAGAACTTCGCCTGCCTGCTGCTCGATGTCGTCATGGAAAGCGACCGCGCGGGTCTCGACCTCGTCCACCACGTGCGCCGCGAGCTGCGCAACGAGACGGTGCGCATCATCCTGCGCACCGGCCAGCCGGGCACGGCGCCCGAGCTCAGCGTCGTGCAGGACTACGACATCAACGACTACCGCGAGAAGGCGCGCGCGACGAGCGACCAGCTCCACACCGCGCTGACGGCGGCGCTGCGCGGCTACCAGCAGCTGATCACGATCCAGGAAAACCGGCGCGGCCTCGAGATGGTCATCGCCGCGTCGGCGACGCTGCTGTCGCGCCAGGAGCTCGGCGACTTCGCGGCCGGCATCCTCACGCAGATCGGCGCGCTGATCCACGCGCGCCCCGACGGCATCGTTTGCGTCGTCGGCGGACGCGAGCGTCGCGCCGTGCTCGGCGGGCCGGCCGTCGAGCTCGAGGTCTTCGCGGCGGCCGGGCGCTACGCGAGCCGCGTCGCGCGCCCGCTCGAGGACGCCGAGCTCGGCGCGACGATCCAGAACGTGCTGCTCACGCGCAAGAGCAGCTTCGGCGAGCGCGTCAGCTACCTCTACCTGCCGGTGACCAAGCTCGGCGAGATCGTCGTGATCGTCGACACCGACGAGCCGATCCGCGAGCTCGACCGCAAGCTGCTCGAGCTGTTCGGCATCAATATCGCGATCGGCTTCGACAACAGCTTCATGTACCGCGAGATCGAGCGGCTCGCCTATGTCGACGCGCTGACCGGCCTGCCCAACCTGAACGGCCTCGAGCGCCTGCTCGGCGACGAACTCGGCGGCGCGCGCAGCTACGTGCTGGGCTTCGCCGACATCGACCATTTCGAGGTCGTCAACGACGGCCTCGGCCGCGCGATCGGCGACCGCCTGCTGATCCATGTCGGCAGCGCGCTCGACGCGATGCCCGAGCTCGGCGTCGTCGCGCGCGTCGGCGGCGACGTGTTCGCGTTCCTGTTCGCGTGCGACGCGCTCGAGCCCGCGCCGATGCTCGCGCGCGTGAGCGAGCGGCTCAAGCAGACGATCGAGTTCGACCCGCACGCGGTCAGCGTCAGCGCGACGATCGGCGCCGTGCAGTTCCTGCCCGGCAGCGCGACGCCGGCGACGCTCGCGGCGAACGCCGGCGTCGCGCTCAAGGCCGCGAAGCGCAGCCGCCAGGGCGGCTACCTGCTGTTCGAGGAAAGCATGAACGCCGAGCTGCGCGAGCGCCTGCACCTGACGGCGCGGCTCGACCGGGCGCTCGCGCAGCGCGACTTCTTCCTGCTCTACCAGCCGCAGGTCTGCCTCGCGACCGGCCGGCTCGTCGGCGTCGAGGCGCTCGTGCGCTGGCGCGACCGCGGCCAGATCGTGCCGCCCGACCGCTTCATCCCGGTCGCCGAGGCTTCGGGCCTGATCCTGCCGCTCGGCCGCTGGGTGCTCGAGGAGGCCGTCGCGCAGCAACGTGCCTGGGCCGCCCAGGGCCTCGTGCTCCGCATGGCCGTCAACGTCGCGTCGCGCCAGCTGTTCGAGGACGACGACCTCGTCGAGCATGTCCAGGCGCTGCTCGGCGCGGGCGCGCCGGTCGACCTCAAGATCGAGGTCACCGAGTCGGGCATCGTCGGCGACGCCGGCGACAGCCTCGCCCGCCTGCGCCGCATCCAGGCGCTCGGCGTGCGCGTCGCGATCGACGACTTCGGCACCGGCTATTCGTCGCTGGGCCAGCTGCGCCACCTGCCCGTGCACCAGCTCAAGATCGACCGGGTGTTCATCCGCGGCATCGAACACGACCCCGACGACCTGCACATCGCCGAGCTGATCGTGAGCATGGGTCACCGCCTCGGGCTGCGCGTGCTCGCCGAGGGCGTCGAGGACGAGGCCCAGCGCGACATCCTCAAGCGCCTCGGCTGCGACGAGGCGCAGGGCTATCTTTATGCGCGGCCGCTGCCGCCCGAGGAGCTCGCGGCGTTCGCGGCGCGCGTCGGCGTCGTCGGGCCCGGCGGCTAGATCAGCGGCGTCGGCGGTAGTTCGTCCTCGGGCCGGCGCTGGGCGAGGTGGTGCCAGGCCGCGTCGTGCGTCGAGGCGCCCATCGTCCCGGCCGAGGCCACGCCGCCGATCGGCGCATGCGCGTCGGCGAGCAGCTCGTGGACCTGCGGCAGCGCCGCGTCGTGGGCATGGGTCGAGGTCTGCGCCGCGGTCGCCGCGGCGCCCGTGTCCTTCGCGAACCACACGTCGGCCATCTCGTGGGTCGCCCCGCTCGCCGTCGTGTAGCTCGACACGAGGCCGATCAGGTTGCCGTTGTCGAGCTGGCTCGACTTCGTCGCGTCGAGGTTCAGCGAGGTGATGCCGAGCTGGGCGAGCGTGTAGAACGCGCCCTGGCCGACCACGCCGTGGCTCTCGGTCGGGACCCAGACGCCGAGCTTCGCGTACTCGGGGTCGAGCGCGTTGATCACGCCGTCGTGGTTCACGTCGTACTGCGCGAGCGCGGCGTAGCCGTTCGCCGCGTGCGTGCCGTCGGCGAGCCGCGTGGCGGTGCCGAACAGCTGGGCGCCGCTCGTGATCTGGCCGTTCGGCCCCTCGACCGCGAGAAAGCCTTCGTTGCCGGTGATCCAGCCCCATTGCTGCTTGGCGCCGGTGCCGTTGATGTCGAAGCTCACGCCGTGGCCCGCCGCGACGGTGTGGATGCCCGTGCCCGACAGGTCGAGCACGAGCGGCGTCGCGAGGAACATCGCGTCGAGCTGCTTGCCCGTCATCGCCTGGATCGTGTCGGTCGCGAATGCGGCGATCTGGTCCGGGTCGAGCGCGGCGATGTCGCGCGTGCTCAGGCCCGCGATCATGTCGGTGCCGATCGCGCCGATCTGGTCGGTCGTCAGCGCGTGGACCTGCACGGTGTTCAGCGCCGCGAGGTCGGCCGAGCCGAGCGTCGCGAACACGGTCGTCGTGATGGCCTCGAGCTGGGACGTCGTGAACGCCGCGAACTGGTGGCTGTCGAGGCCGGCGAGCATGTCGCTGCTCAGCGAGGCGACGATGCCGGTGCTCAGCACGTGCAGCATCTGCGTCGACAGCGCGTGCAGCTGGTCGCTCGTGATCAGGTCGAGCTGGCTCGTCGCGAGCGCGTTGAACGCCGTGCTCGTGATGCCGGTCATCGCGCGCGTCGTCAGGTCGGCGATGTCCACGTCGCTGAAGCCCTGCCACTGCGCCGTCGTCAGCTCGTGCAGCTGCTGGCTCGTCAGCGTGTGGATCTGGTCGGTCGAGAGCGCCGCGAAGTCGTCGGCCTCGAGCACGCGGATCGCGCGGATCGGCAGCAGGCCGATGCCGTCGGACGCGAGCGCGGCGATCTGGCTGCTGCTCCAGGCCAGGATCGGCACGTTGCTCAGCGCGACGATCTGCTGGGTGTCGAGCGCGGCGATCTGCGCCGTCGTCATCGCCTGGGCCTGGAAGTAGCCGAGCACGCTGATTTCGCTCGTCGTCAGCGCGGCGATCTGGTCGCTCGAGAGCAGGCCGAACTCGTTCGAGGCGAGGCCGATGAACGCGCGCGAGCTCAAGCTCGCGAAGTCGGCCGTGTTCAGGGCGCCGAGCTGGTCGGTGCCGAGCGCGCCGAGCTGCAGCGAGTTGAGCAGCGAGAAATGGGTGGTCGTGAAGGCCTGCAGCTGGTCGGTCGTCAGCGCGGCGATCTGCGCCGTGTTCATCAGCGCGAGCTGGTGCGGCGTGATCGCGCCGATCTGGCCCGCGCCGATCTGGCCGATCTGGTCGGTGCCGACGCCCTGCAGCGCCGCCGTCGTCAGGGCGGCGAGCTGGTTGGTGTTGAGCGCGCCGAGCTGCGCGGCCGACAGGCCGGCGACCTGCGTCGAAGTGAGCGCGTGCAGCTGCGCGATGCTGAGCGCCCTCAGGTCGTCGCCGCTGAGCACGCCGAGCTGGTCCGAACTCAACGCGGCGAACGCGCGCGTGCTCAAGGCCGCGAAGTCGCCCGGGTTCATCGCCGAGACCTGCGCGGTCGACAGCGTGGCCAGCTGGGCCGGGCTCAGCGCCGCGACCTGGTTGCTCGTCAGGAAGCCGATCTCGTCGCTCGTGAACACGCCGAGCTGGGCTTTCGAGAAAGCGCCGAGCTGGCTCGTGCGCAGCGCCGCGACCTGCTCGGCCGAGAGCACGTCGAGCTGGTCGCTGCCGAGCGCACCGAGCAGGCTGTTGCTGAGCGCGGCGATCGACTGCGTCTGCAGGCCCGCGAACAGCACCGGCGTGAGGCCGGCCGCCTGCGTCGACGTCAGCATATTGAGCTGCGCGCTCGACAGCGAGTTGAGCTGGCCGTCGCCGAGGCCGGCGAGCTGCTCCGAGTGCAGCGCACGGAACGAGATCGGCGCGACGGCGTCGAGCTGGCCGTTGCCGATCTGGCCGATCTGGTCGCTCGCGATCGCGCCGAACTGGGTCGAGGTCAGCGCCGCGAACTGGCTCGTGCTCAGCGCGTTGAAGGTGTCGTTGTGCAGGCTCGCGACCTGCCCGACCGTCAGCGAGCGCAGCTGCGCGGTGCTCAGCAGCTCGATGCCGGCCGCGCCGATGGTCGCGAGCGCGTCGGTCGTGAGCGCGCGCAGCGCGTTGCTCGTCAGCGCCTCGAGGGCGGCGCTGGTGAGGCTGTTGGTCAGGTTCGGGTTCAGCGCCCCGGCCTGGGCGGCCGTCATCGCGGCGGCTTCGGCGCTCGTGATCTGCTGCAGCTGGTCGGCGGTCAGCGCGGCCGCCTGGGCGCTGCTGAGCGACTGGAACGCGGCCGTGTTCAGCGCGCCGATCTGCTCGGGCAGCAGGCCGGCGATCTGGTCGGAGCCAAGCGCGTGGATCTGCACCGAGCTCAGGCCCGCGAACTGGTCTGTCGTCAGCGTGTCGAGGGCGGCGGTGCCGATGCGGGCGACCTGCGCCGGCGTCAGGCCGCGCAGCTGGGTCGTCGACAGCGCTTCCCATTGCGCGCCGCTCCAGGCGTTGAGTCCGTCGCTGGCGAGGCCCGGCAGCGCGGTCGAGGCGAGGCCGTGGACCGCGTCGGTGCTGAGCACCGCGATATGTTCGGCGTCGAGGCCGCGCAGCTGCAGGCTCGTCAGCACGCCAGCCTGGGCGCTCGTCAGCGCGCCGAACTGGTCGGTCGTCAGCGCCTCGAGCTGGGCGCCGCTGAGACTGCGGATGAACGCCGTCGACAGGCCTGCGATCTGGTCCGAGCTCATCGCCGACAGCGTGTTCGAGCTCAGCGACTGCAGCTGCAGCGTGCTCAACGCCCCGATCTGGGCGCTGTTCAGCGCCGCGAGGTCGAGGCTCGAGAGCGCGCCGAGCTGGCTCGCCGACAGGTGGCGCAGCTGGTCGGTCGTGAAGGTCGCGATCTGATCGGTCGTCAGCGCCGCGATCGCCGACGCGCGCAGTCCGAGCACGGCGCTCGGCGGCAGCGCGACGAGGTCGTCGGTCGTCAGCGCGCCGACCTGCGCGGCCGTGAGCCCGGACAGCTGGTTCGACTGCAGCGCGCCGAACTCGGCCGTCGTCAGCGCGCCGAGCTGGTCGGTCGACAGGCCGGTCAGCTGCGACGAGGCAAGCGCCGCGACGCCATGGGTGCCGAGCGCGACGAGGTCGTCGCTCGACAGCGCCGTCAGCTGCACGCTGCTGAGCTGGCGCAATTGCGCGGTCGTGAGCGCGGCGATCTGCGCCGGGCTCAGGTTCGCGAGCGTCGTCGTGCCGAGCGTGTGCAGCTGAAGGTTCGTCAGCAGCCCGATCTGCCGGGTGCTGAGCTCGTGCAAGGTGTCCGAGGGCAGGGCCGCGAGCGCCGCCGTCGACAGCGACGCGATCACGCTGCTGCCGAAGCCCTGCAGCGCCGACGACTCCATCGCGACGAGCTGGTCGGTCGTGATCGCGAACGCCTGGTTCTGTGCGATCGCGCCGAGCTGGTCGGACGACATCGCGTCGAGCTGGTCGGTCGTCAGCACGTGCAGCTGCGCGGCAAGCAGCGAGTTGACCGCCGTGGTGCTGAAGCCCGTGATGTCGTCGGTCGACAGCCGCGGCAGCTGGACGCTGCTGAGCGCGCGTACCTGGGACTGCGTGAACACCGCGAACTGGGTGCTCGTGAGGCCGGCGAGCGAATCGCTCGTGAGCTTGTTGACGCTGTTCGGCGAGAGCGCCCCGATCTGCGTCGTCGTCAGCGTGCCGAGCTGGGCCGTGCTCAGCGCGTTCAGGGCCGTCGTGCTGATCGTGCGCACCGTGTTCAGGCTGATCGCCTGGACGTCGGGCGTCGTCAGCGCCTGGATGTTGCCGGCCGCGAGGTAGCCGATCGAGCGGGCCGAGAGCGTCGAGACCTGCGCGGTCGTGAACGCCTCGACCTGGGTGGCCGAGAACTGCAGCCACTGCGCCGCGCTCAGACCCGCCAGCTCCGTCGAGGTGAGCTGGGCGACCTGGTCGGTCGTCAGGGTCGTGATGTCGATCGCCATGGTGGAGCGGGGCCCGGACGGGGTACTTCAGAAGCGCAAACCCCGGGGCGGGGCCCCGGGGTTTGCTGCCGCCGTCAGATCAGCGGTGTCGTGCCGCCGAGCCCGTACTCGTCCTCCGGTCGCTTGTGCAGATGGGTCAGCAGGGCGTGCTGCAGGCTCGGGTCGTGCGTCGCGGCGTCCGCCGCGTGGACCGTCGAATGCGTGACCGCCGCCGCTGCCGTCGCCGTGCTGCCCGTCGTCGCGCTGCCCTCGAGCACGCCGCTGTTCGGCGCCGCGAGCAGCTCGCCGAGGCTCGGCGTGCTGGCCGCCGCCGTCGTCGTCGTGCCCGCCTTGGCGAACCAGACATCGGCGAGCTCGTGCGTCTTGCCGTCCGAGGTCGTGTAGCTCGAGATCAGGCCGATCAGGTTGCCGTTGTCGACCTGGTTCGACTTCGTCGCGTTGAGGTTCAGCGAAACGATGCCGAGCTCGGCGAGCGTGTAGAAGTGGCCCTGGCCGACCACCCCGTTGACCTCGGTGGGGACCCAGACGCCGAGCTTCGCGTACTCCGGATCCAGCGCGTTGATCACGCCATCGTGGTTCACGTCGTACTGCGCGAGCGCCGCGAAGCCGTTTGCGCCCTTGCCGCCGTCCGCGAGCGTCGTGCCGGTGCCGAACAGCTGGGCGCCGCTCGTGATCTGGCCGTTCGGGCCTTCGACCGCGAGGAAGCCTTCGTTGCCGGTGATCCAGCCGTACTGCGACTTCTGGCCCGTCGCGTTCAGGTCGAAGTTCACGCCGTGGGCCGCCGCCACCGTGTGGATGCCGGCGCCCGAGAGGTCGAGCACGAGCGGCGTCGACAGGAACATCGAGTCGATCTGGTCGCTCGTCATCGCGTGAGTCTGGTCGGACGTGAACGCGCTGACCTGCGCCATGCTCATGTGGCTGAGCTCGTAGGTGCTGAAGCCCGCGATCTGGTCGGTCGAGAACGCGACGATGTGGTCCGTCGTGAAGCCGGTCAGCTGCAGGCTGCTCAACGCGTGGATGTCGTCCGTCGCGATGGCCCGGATCTCCTCCGACGTGAACGCGTGCAGCTGCGTCGAGGCCAGCGCCGTCATCTGCGTCGTCGTCAGCGCGTGGATGCTGTCGGTCGCGAAGGCGGCGATATGCGTCGTGTCGAGCGACTGGATCTGCAGCGTCGTGAACGCGTGGATCGCATCGGTCGTGAACGCGTGCAGCTGATCCGTCGTCATGTCCGAGAAGGTCAGCGTGCTCAGCGCATGGACCCCGTCCGTCGTCATCGCGTGGATGCCGTCGGTCGTCAGGCCGATGAACTGCCCGCTCGACAGGCTCGCCCACTGCGACGAGGTCAGCGCATGCACGTCGTCCGTGCCCAGGGCGTGGAAGTCCGCCGACGCGAGCCCGGCCAGGCCGGTCGTGGTCAGGGCCGAGATCTCGTCGGTGTGCAGGGCCGCGACCTGGTCGCTCGTGAAGGCCTGAAGCTGCATCGACGAGAAGGCCTTCGCGTCGTCCGTCGTCAGCGCCCCGATCTGATCCGTGGACAGGCCGAGGACTTCCTTGCTCGTCAGCGCCGCGAACTGCACGGTGCTCAGCGCATGGATCGCGTCGGTCGACAGGGCGTGGATCTGATCCGAGCCGAAGGCCGCGATCTGCGTCGAGCTCAGCGCCTGGACCTCGTCGGTGTGCAGGCTCTTGAGCTGGTCGGTCGCGAGCGCCGCGATGTCCGTGCTCGTGATCGCGTGGATCTGGGCACTGGTCAGCGCGTTGAGGTCGTCGGTCTTGAGGTGGCTGATCTGGTCGGTCGTCAGCGCGCCCATGTCGACGGTGGACAGGGCCCGGACCTGGTCGGTTCCCAGCGCATTGACCTGTTCGGTCGACAGCGCCGTCAGCGCCGTGCTCGACAGGGCCCGGACGTCGTCGGTCGTGAGCGCACCGACCTGGTCGGTCGTCAGGCCGACGAGCTGCTTGCTCGTGAGCGCCGAGAACTGGACCGTGTTCAGCGCATGGACGGCATCGGTCGAGAGCGCATGGATCTGGTCGGAGCTCAGCGCGGCCACCTGCAACGAGCTCAGCGCCTGGGCCTGATCGGTGTGCAGGCTCTTGAGCTGGTCGGTCGTGAGCGCCGCGATGTCGGCACTCGTGATCGCGCGGACCTGCGTGCTGGTCAGGGCGTTGAGGTCGTCGGTCTTGAGGTGGCTGAGCTGGTCGGTCGTCAGCACGGCCATGTCGGCGGTCGACAGGGCGCGGATCTGGTCGGTGCCCAGCGCGTTGACCTGTTCGGTCGTCAGGGCCGTCAGCGCCGCGCTGGCCAGGGCCTTGACGTCGTCGGTCGTGAGGGCGCCGACCTGGTCGGTCGTCAGGCCGACGAGCTGCTTGCTCGTCAGCGCCGCGAACTGGCCCGTCGTCAACGCGTGGACCGCGTCGGTCGAGAGCGCGTGGACCTGGTCGGAACTCAGGGCCGCGACCTGGGACGAGGTCAGTGCTTGAACCTCGTCGGTGTGCAGGCTCTTGAGCTGATCGGTCGTGAGCGCCGCGACGCCGGCCGTCGAGATCGCGCCGACCTGCGTGCTCGTGAGCGCGTTGAGGTCGTCGGTCTTGAAGTGGCTGATCTGGTCGGTCGTCAGCGCGGCCATGTCGCTGCTGCTCAGCGCGCGGGCCTGGTCCGTGCTCAGGGCGCCCAGCTGGTCGGTCGACAGTCCGATCAGCGCCGTGCTGGCGAGGGCCTTGACGTCGTCGGTCGTGAGCGCGCCGACCTGGTCGGTCGTCAGACCCATCAGCTGCTTGCTGTTCAGCGCGGCGAACTGGAGCGTGCTCAGCGCATGGACGTTGTCCGTGGACAGCGCATGGATCTGGTCGGAGCCCAGGGCCGTCATCTGCGCCGAGCTCAGCGCCTGGACCTCGTCGGTATGCAGCGACTTGACCTGGTCGGTCGTCAGCGCCGCGATGTCGGCGCTCGTGATCGCGCGGACCTGGGCGCTCGTCAGGGCGTCGATGTCGTCGGTCTTGAGGTGGCCGATCTGGTCGGTCGTCAGCGCGGCCATGTCGACCGTGGACAGGGCGCGGACCTGATCGCTGCCGAGGGCGTTGAGCTGCTCGGTCGAGAGGGCCGTCAGGGCCGTGCTGGACAGGGCCTTGACGTCGTCGGTCGTGAGCGCGCCGACCTGGTCGGTCGTCAGGCCGACGAGCTGCTTGCTCGTGAGCGCCGCGAACTGCAGCGTGCTCAGCGCATGGACGTCGTCGGTCGAGAGCGCGTGGATCTGGTCGGAACTCAGCACCGCCACCTGGGACGACGTCAGCGCCTGGATCTCGTCGGTATGCAGGGCCTTGAGCTGATCGGTCGACAGCGAGCCGAACGCCGTGGTCGACATCGCCCTGACGTCGTCGGTCGTGAGCGCGCCGACCTGGTCGGTCGTCAGGCCCAGGAGCTGCTTGCTCGTGAGCGCGGCGAACTGCACCGTGCTCAGCGCGTGGACCGCGTCGGTGCTCAGGGCGTGGATCTGGTCGGAGCTCAGCGCCGTGACCTGGACCGAGCTCAGCGCCTGGACCTCGTCGGTATGCAGCGACTTGACCTGGTCGGTCGTCAGCGCCGCGATGTCGCCGCTCGTGATCGCACGGACCTGGGTGCTCGTGAGCGCGTTGAGGTCGTCGGTCTTGAAGTGGCTGATCTGATCGGTCGTCAGCGCGGCCATGTCGCCGCTGCTCAGCGCGCGGACCTGGTCGGTGCCGAGCGCGCCGAGCTGGTCGGTCGACAGGGCGGTCAGCACCGCGCTGGACAGCGCCTTGACATCGTCGGTCGTGAGCGCGCCGACCTGGTCGGTCGTCAGGCCGACGAGCTGCTTGCTCGTCAGCGCCGCGAACTGCACCGTGCTCAGCGCATGGATCGAGTCGGTCGAGAGCGCGTGGATCTGGTCGGAGCTCAGCGCGGCGACCTGGCTCGAGCCCAGCGCCTGGACCTCGTCGGTATGCAGCGACTTGACCTGGTCGGTCGTGAGCGCCGCGATGTCCGTGCTCGTGATCGCGCGAACCTGCGCGCTCGTGAGCGCGTTGAGGTCGTCGGTCTTGAGGTGGCTGATCTGGTCGGTCGTCAGCGCGCCCATGTCGACGGTGGACAGGGCCCGGACCTGGTCGGTGCCGAGCGCGTTGACCTGCTCGGTCGACAGGGCGGTCAGGGCGGCGCTGGTCAGGGCCTTGACGTCGTCGGTCGTGAGCGCGCCGACCTGGTCGGTCGTCAGGCCGACGAGCTGCTTGCTCGTCAGCGCCGAGAACTGCACCGTCGTCAGCGCGTGGATCGAGTCGGTCGAGAGCGCGTGGATCTGGTCGGAACTCAGCGCGGCCACCTGGCTCGAGCTCAGCGCCTGGACTTCGTCGGTATGCAGCGACTTGACCTGGTCGGTCGTCAGCGCCGCGATGTCCGTGCTCGTGATCGCGCGGATCTGGGTGCTGGTCAGCGCGTTGAGGTCGTCGGTCTTGAGGTGGCTGAGCTGGTCGGTCGTCAGCGCGCCCATGTCGACGGTGGACAGGGCCCGGACCT
>Ga0213872_10000543_pt1 | contig 29374 bp, 24 predicted proteins | sample VelepicomBERX_R2_FD_160071 | JGI IMG/M metagenome (GOLD analysis project Ga0213872, IMG submission 160071) | Rhizosphere microbial communities from Vellozia epidendroides in rupestrian grasslands, the National Park of Serra do Cipo, Brazil - RX_R2 | ecosystem: Host-associated > Plants > Roots >...
CGACGAAGCGCGGATGCAGCGCAATATCGACCACATGCAGGCGCGGATGAACGGCCTCGCCGTGAAGTTGCGTCCGCATGCCAAAACCAGCAAATCGGCCGAGGTGGTGAAACGTCAGATCGCCGCTGGCGCGCAAGGCATTACGGTGTCGACCCTGAAGGAGGCGGAGAATTTCTTCGCCGCCGGCATCACCGACATCCTCTATGCGGTGGCGATCGTTCCCGCCAAGTTCGACCATGCGCTGACACTGATCAAAGCCGGCTGCAAGCTGGGGGTGATCACCGAATCGGTAGCCGCCGCCGAGGCCCTGTCGCGCCACGGGCGCGAAAATGGCGTGCTCTATCCGGTGATGATCGAGATCGACACGGACGGCCACCGATCGGGCGTCAGGCCGGACGATCCGCTGCTGATCGAGATCGGCCGCGCACTGACCACTGAACGGGGTTCGGGCGCGCAATTGGCCGGGGTGATGACCCACGCCGGCGGTTCCTATGGCTTCAACACGCCGGAAGCCCTGGAAGCGATGGCCGAACAGGAGCGCTCGCGCTGCGTGGCGGCCGCACAGACCCTGCGGGATGCCGGGCTCGCCTGCCCGACCGTCAGCGTCGGCTCCACCCCGACCGCGCTGTCCGCCCGCGCACTGGAGGGGGTCACGGAAGTGCGGGCCGGGGTCTATGTCTTCTTCGACCTCGTCATTGCCAATATCGGCGTCTGTACGCCCGACGACATCGCCATATCCGTCCTCTGCAGCGTGATCGGCCATCAGCGCGAGAGCGGCTGGATCATCACCGATGGCGGGTGGATGTCGGTCAGCCGCGACCGCGGCACGCAGAAGCAGCAGAAGGATTTCGGCTACGGGCTGGTGTGCGACGCAAAAGGCGATCCGATCCCCGAACTATCGTTCGACTCCGCCAACCAGGAACATGGCGTGCTGACCTGGACAGGCGACAAAGGCGTGGACCTGACCGAGCGTTTTCCGATCGGTTCGCTGCTACGAATTTTGCCAAACCATGCTTGTGCTACGGCAGCCCAGCATGAGGGTTATGTCGTGCTGCCGGGTTTCGAACGCTGGAAGCGCTTCAACGGGTGGTAAAACCGCCGGCCGCGAAGTTCCACTCAACCCTACGCCAACAAGTCCCTCAACGCGTTCCAGCTTTCCTCATCCGGCGCCATCAGCAACGAATTGCCGATCTGCGGCACCGGACGGTAAGGCGAGCCGTCGAGCAGCGCGGCTTGGCCGCCCGCCTCCTCCACCATCAGTACGCCGGCGGCATGGTCCCAGGGGTTGAGGCGGCGGTAGCAGGAAAAATCGAGCGACCCTTCGAGCAAAGAGAGATATTCATGCGCCGCGCTGCCGATCTGGCGCATCGTCAGGCCGCGCGGGATCAGCCTGTCATAGTCGCGGCGCGCCACGGCGCCCACCATGCCGGCGATGCTGCGGCGGTGGATTTCGCGGCGCTTTTCTCCACACCAGGTGCCCCCGCCTTCGACGGCGTAGGTCATCTGGCCGAGCAGCGGGTCATAGATCCAGCCTTGCAGCGTGCGCCGCTTCACCACCAGGGCGATGATCACGGCGAAATTGGGGTTCCCCCGCACGAAATTGCCGGTGCCGTCGATCGGATCGATGATCCAGACCGGCTGGTCGCTCTCCAGGCAAGCGGCTCGGCTGGGATCGGCGGAGACACATTCCTCGCCCATGACCAGAGACCCAGGAAGCAAGGGCGGCAAAAGCTCGATCAGGCGCTGTTCCGCCTCGCGGTCGGCGACCGTCACCAGGTCACCAGGATTTTTTTCTTCGATCTCCGCGCTGTCCAGGTGCCGAAATCTCGGCAAAATAATATTGGCCGCCACTTCCGCGACGATATTGGTGACCTTCTCAGGAGGGACTAGAGACATCGGCAGCATATTAGAGCTATTGTTAACAAAAATTCGAGGGACGGTGGGGTATCACCCTTGGACGAACGGGTATTTCACGAAACGCTGAAGAAAATCCGCTGGAGCACCAACCGCGACGAACTCGCCGCGGCGACGCGCACCACGCTGCAATTGCTGTTGCGCCGGCCGACGGATCAAAAACTTCTAAACTCCTTTCTGGCCCAGGTCGACGGCATCACGCGCGGGCTATCGCCCGGCAAAAGTCCGCAAGAGTCCGCCCAAATCCGACAGGCCGCCGTGCGTTGCGTGGTCGTGCTGCAATCGGCCAAACGCGGACGCTTGACCCGCGCCGATCAGGATGAAGAGGACGAAAAGCGGCGTCATCGCCGCGTGCTGATCCTGGTGGCGGCGACGGCGGCCACGGCTGCTTTCTACCTGTTTCTCATGCCGCAACGCAACACTGCCGTACCGGGCCATGATGTGGCGGCCGCCATCGAGGACGCGCTGAAGACGGCTCGCCTCGGGCTCACCAAACATGACAATGTGACAGTCCGCGCCACCCATGAGCACACCATCGTCACCGCCGAACGGCTGACACCGGAAAATTGCCTGGCGGCAGCGCTGGAAGTACAGAATATGGGCGATCTGTCCATCAATGACACCGAGGTCGGCCGCCCCAGCGAGACGAAGCTGACCAAGCTCTGCCATCAGATGGGAGACGCGACCCTGACCGTCACCGTCAGTCAGTACCGAAAGCGCTGAAGCGGGCGGCCCAGGAAGCCTGCCAGTCGGGAAGCGCCTCCGCCGCCATCGGCTTGCCGATGAAATATCCCTGGGCCAGCCCGCATCCGGTATCCCGCAGGAAGCGCCAATCCTCCTCGGTCTCCACCCCTTCGGCGACGATATCCATGCCGAGGTGGCGGGCGATGCCGCAGCTCGCGTCATAGATCACCTGCTTGGTGTCATTGTTCCAGGCGCCATGAACGAAACCGCGGTCGATCTTCAATTCGCTGAAGGGAAGGTCACGCAACTGGGCCAAGGAGGAATGGCCGGTGCCGAAATCGTCGATGGAGATATGGAAACGCTTCATCCTTAGGCGCGCCAGCACTTCGAGGGGGGCGCGAAAATCCTTGATGAGCCGGCTTTCCGTCACTTCCAGCACCACGTCCTGCGGGGCCACCCCGGCCCGCTCCGCTTCCCGGCTGACGAAATCGGCGAAAGCGAGCGAGGTCAGATTGTCGGTCGACAGATTGACCGCGACTTTGAGATCTCGCCCTTCTTCCCGCCAGCGCCGCGCCTGGCCGAAAGCCTTGAGCAACACCTGGCGGGTCAGATCGCCGATCTGGCCGGTCTCCTCGGCCACGCCGATGAACTGATCGGGAAACACCAGCCCGTCCTCCGGGTGGCGCCAGCGCGCCAACGCCTCGACCCCGACCAGCCGGCCGGTTTCTACAGCGACCTTGGGCTGGTAGTGAAGGTCGATCTGCCCCTGGGCCAGACCTTCGCGGATTTCCTCCGCGCCATAGATCTTGCGCGGCGCCCACCGGGTTTCCGGCGATTTGGGCGCCCATCGGCCGAGCAATTCGCTCAAGGCGGCCGGCTGGGCCGGTTTGCGCAGATAGCCGAGCATGGCGATACCGTGCGCCCGCACCAGCGCTTCGGCGGTCTGCAACATGCGGTTATCCTCGCCGCTGACCAGTATGACGCTGCCGGCGAAGCCCCGCTCGACCAGATTGCGGACGAAGGCCAGGCCGTCCATCTCCGGCATATTCAAATCGCACAATATGACATCCGGCGAGCGCTCGGGATGGCCGATCAGCTCCAGCGCGGCCGAGCCCTTATCGCACGCCTCGACCCGGGTGAAACTTTGGGCCGCCAGAGTGCGAACGATCAGCTTCAGCATGAAGGGCTCGTCATCGACGACGAGGATTGCCGGCTTGCCATCGGAATCGCTTCTGTCCATCTTCGCCGCCCTACTCCTCGAATTCTCCGACCCTGAGCCGGATGGATTCATGGCTGACCACCATCACCTCATTCAGCCGGCGCAACAGCGTCTGATCGAGCACGGTGCCGGTCGACAGCAGGAGGCGCCCCGCCTCATTGTGGATATCCTCGGCCAGGACCTTGCCCGCCTCGATCTCTTCGAGCGGCATCATCCTGGCATTCTTGATCTTGCGGCGCGGCGCGTCCTTCGACTGGCTTTCGAGCTGGGCCAGGCGCTGCGCCAGCGCGTCGCGCGCCGCCGGCTTCATGCCGGAGGCCAGTACCCAGGGAGGAATCCGCTTGCCCTCGCCGAATTCGTCCTTTGGCATGACCAACTCTGCGGCCGTCTCATAGGCCGCCACCGTCTTGAGATTGACCGGCTTGGCGAAGGCCGCGGTGATGGATTTGATCAGTTGTTCGGCCGCCACCGGCTTGACCAGAAAGCCGCTGACATCCATGGAGATGGCGGCCTTGACCACCGGCTCGTCGCTATAGCCGGTCGTCATAATGAAGCGCAGATCGCGCGGCACGCCGGCCATCTGCCCGGTCCGCACCATGTGCAGCAGTTCCAGCCCATTGACCGGCTCCATATGCCAATCGCACAGGACCAGATCGACGCGTCCCCCCGACTCGGTCAGGACATTGATCGCCCCGGCGCCGTGCATGGCGTGCTTGACGCTGCCGGCATGGCATTGCAGCAGAACTCCCTGGATCAAATTGCGCAGGAACTGCTTGTCGTCGACCACCAGAAAGTGATGGCGCGAGAAATCGGGGTTGCTCATGACACCTCCGTGCGTGATCTGACGATGTCCGCCACCCGCCGCAATTCGTCGCGAATGCCGGCTAGCATGTCCTCCAAGTCCTCGAGATCCGAGGCTTTGGCGTTATTCTCAATGCGGCGGAGGCGGTCGGCGAGCTGCGTGGCGCCGACGGCGGCGGCTTCCCCGGCGCCGCCATGGCTCGCCTTGGCGATCAGCCGCGGGTCTCCGCTGGCGGCGGCCTCCTCCAATTCCCTTATCGATTCTCCCGCCGCGGCCAGATACTCGACAAGGATGCCGTCCAGCGTCACCGGATCCGCCGTTCCGCAAATCAAAGCAAGCCGGTTCATGTCGATTGCCGGCTCTGGATCGAGATAGGATTCCACCGCAGCAATCTCCCGCTCGAAGAGAGGTCTCAGCGTGTCGACCGTCTCGGCATCGCCCGCTTTGCCTGCCTGTTCCAGCCGGCCGCACACTTCGCTGAGCGCGGTCGACCCCATCGCCTCCGCCGAGGAAGCAAGCTTGTGGGCGGCCTCGGCGCAACCAGCCAGATCGCCATTCCGGTAGGCGTCGCGAAAAGCGGTGACGATGGTGGCGGTGCTCCGCCGGTAATCCTCGATGAATTCTTTCAGCAAGTCCGACTCATTGCCGACCAGCGCCGCTAGCGAGGCCAGGTCGACCGGCGCCCGCGCGACCCCTGGGGCCGGCGCGGAGGGCGGCGTTTGCCTGGGAGTCTGGTCGGCGGGCAGCCATTTCCTGAGCATCGCTTCGAGATCGGCCAACTGAGCCGGCTTTATCAGGTGATCGTCAATTCCCACCGCCCGGAATTGCTGAATTTCCCCGCGCTGGGCGTTGGCAGTCAGCACGATGATGGGGATATGCTGATCGTCCTTTTCGCGTGAGCGGATCTCCTGCGCCAGCTGATAACCGTCGATTTCGGGCATTTGCAAATCGGTCAGCAGCAAGGCGTAGGAACATTCCGCCCAGCGCTCCAGCGCCTCCGCGCCATTCACGACGATGTCGGCGGCATGGCCGAGCAGGGAAAACTGGCGTTGGATGACTTTCCGGTTGGTCTCATTATCCTCGGCGACCAGGATCAGCCGGCCCTCGGCCAGCGCATCCTCGCGTGAGACGGCCTGGGCGGCTTCGTCCTGGCGTCCACGCGAAGTGATTTCCCGCGCTTCCTCCTCGCGGCCGGCGGCGATCGCGACGGCTTGCAACAGCATGGCGCGTGTCAGGACCTCGCCATCGACGCTCACCGTGCCGTTCCGTTCGCACCGCGGATGACGCCGGTTGCCGCGCCCGACCACCACGACGCCGTCCTGCAGGCCCGCAATGGTATGCAGGGCCGCAAGATCGGGGCCGGGGCCCCGCATGACGTCGAAGATCCAGACCCGGTGTTCCGCCTCTCGCTTCACTTCCTCCATTGTCTGATGGCGCTCGACAACGGCGCCGGAAGCCGCGAGATACAACGCGAAGTCCGGGGCGAGCGATTCGTCGGGGCCGATCACCAGGCAGCGCAGCCCCTCGACCCGTGACGGCGGCGGGGCGGGCTCCGCCGACTTGATCGTGAAGGGTAGGCGGAGCGTGAAGCAGGATCCCTCGCCAGGCGCGCTGCGCACTTCGATCCGCCCGCCCATGCACTCCGCCAGATTGAGCGAGATGACAAGGCCGAGGCCGGTGCCGCCGAACCGCCGTGTAGTCGAGACCTCGGCCTGGGTGAAGGGGGTGAACAATTTTCGCTGGGTTTGCTCATCCATGCCGATGCCATTGTCGGCGATATGAAAGGCGACTTTGACCTGATCCCCCTTCTTTTCGACCTGTTCGACCCGCACCGACACGCGGCCACGGCGCTCCAGCCCGCTGGAGAATTTCACTGCATTGTTGGCCAGATTGATGATGATCTGCCGCAGCCTCAGCCCGTCGCCCAGCACCAGGCTGGGCAAGGCCGGATCGATGAAGGCGGTCAGTTCGACTTCCCTCTTGACGGCGAGGCGGTCCATCAGCTCGACGGCCTTTTCCACTTCCTGACCGATCGACAGCGGCTCGTTCTCGAGATCGATGCGGCCGGCTTCGATCTTGGAGAAATCGAGGATGTCGTCGATGATCGTCAGCAGAGATATGGCCGATTCCCGGATCAGATCGACCATCTCGACCTGATAGCCCTTGAGGCTGCTCTGATGCAGCACGTCGATCATGCCGATGACGCCATTCATCGGAGTGCGGATCTCGTGGCTCATCGCCGCCAGGAAATTGGCCTTGGCCTGATTCGCCTGATCCGCTTCCGAGCGAGCCACGCTCAGTTCCTCGTTGAGGCGGAAAAGATCGGACGATCTTTCGCGCTCGCGCTGATAGACCCGCTGCATTTCCTGGTAGGCCATGTCGACCTCGGCCGTCCGGTCGCCGACGCGCCGCTCCAGATCGGCGGTGATTTCGCGCAGGGACGCCACCATTCCGTGGAATGAGCGCTGCAATACGCCGATCTCGTCGGTACGCTCGGTCGGCTCGATGCGCTGCGACAAGTCGCCCTTGGCGGCATGGGCCGAAGCCGCCGCGATCTCCATGATAGGCCCCGAAACGGTGCGGTTGAGTCTCATCGCGACGGGAATGCAAATCAGCAGCGAGCCGCCAAGCGCCGCCAGCAGCAGCAGGCCATAGCGGAACAGCCGAACCTCGGCCGGTTCGATCTTGCGGACAAGATGGACCGAACCCAGTTTTCGCCCGTTTTCGGTCACCGGAAGCGCGATGCCGATGGAACTCTGGGTGAAGTCCAGCCCGTCCTGTCCCTCCTGTTCCGGCAGGACATCCTTGTCGTTGCCGTTCTGGATGAAAGTGGCGATACGGGCGCCGTCGGCGCCATAGACCCCAACCGCTTCGATATCCGGGTCGGCGCTTAAGGCGGTCAGATAACCCCGTATGGCCTTGCCGTCGGCGGCGTCAAGGGGCGCGGTTACGACGGACGCCAGCAGCGCCGCGTCCGCCCGAACCTCACGGGCTTTTTCGGTGCGGAATACGTCGTCGGCGTGAATGGTCAGCACCACCCCCGCCGCTAATTGGGCAAAGGCGCTGATGGCCAGGCTCATCAGGACCAATTTCCAGCGCAGAGACAGGACGCGTCGGCCGAGCAACATCGACTCCCCCTTCCTTGGAAACGACGGCTGGGGTTGTCCTTAAGGTGTTACCTCATTCTCTTCGCGGAGGCCAGTAATAAAGAAATGGCACTATGTATATGAAATATATCACAAATGTGGAAATGCAATTTTTCCGGCATGTCGCCGCACTTATTTTATCGATTTATCTATAAAACTAAAACATTTCACCCCTTCTGTGGTCTATTTCAATATTATATATATACAAAATCAAGAAAACATTTCCCTATAAGATACGAGTATATTATGACAACCACACTAACATAGTTTTCTACCATTACGGGTAAACGCCGCCGCATGCAAGCTTCTACAACCATTGGCAGAATTCTCCGGATTCTATTGTATCAATAAGCGGATTTCGTTTTGCCGGCGGCACGTTGCTCGAAGCGGCCGGCATCGATGGGATCGAGGCGTACCAAAAGGTGGGCGCATTCCTCGTCGTCGGTGCGTTTCACCACCTCGCCATGCTGGTAGAGCCAGGCCAAGGCGGCCCCGTCCTCCAGGCGGATATCGAGCGAGAGCATCACCCTTTCCGCCGCCAGCATTTCATCCAGCCGGTTCAGCAGCAGGCCGGCGCCCTCGCCGGTCACAGCCGAGAGGGTGGTCACCGACTTTTCGCGCCGCGCCTGATTGAGAACTTCCTCGGCCCGGTGCCCATCCAGCAGATCGATCTTGTTCCAGGCTTCCAGCAGTCCGCGATCGACCGCTTCAGCCAGCCCGAGATCACGCAGGACCGTCTCGACGTCAGCGGCTTGGGCCTCGCTGTCGGGATGGGCGATATCGCGCACATGGACGATCAGATCGGCCTCCAGCACCTCTTCCAAAGTGGCGCGGAAGGCGGCGACCAGCTCATGCGGCAGATCCGAGACGAAGCCCACCGTGTCGGACAGGATCACCGGCCGGCCCGAGGGCAGCTTCAAGAGCCGCATGGTCGGGTCGAGCGTGGCGAACAGCTGGTCTTTGGCCAGGACTTCGGCGTCGGTCAGGCGGTTGAACAAGGTCGATTTGCCGGCATTGGTGTAGCCGACCAGAGCGACGATCGGATATGGCACGCGCTTCCTGGCCTTGCGGTGCAGTTCCCGCGTGCGCTTGACTTCGGCCAGTTCCTTCTTGAGCTTGACGATGCGCTCGCCGATCATGCGTCGATCCGCTTCGATCTGGGTCTCGCCCGGACCACCCAGGAAGCCGAAGCCGCCCCTTTGCCGCTCCAAGTGGGTCCAGGACCGCACCAGACGCGATTTCTGATAGGTCAGCGAGGCCAGCTCGACCTGCAGCGTGCCTTCGCGCGTGCGGGCGCGCGCGCCGAAGATCTCGAGGATCAGGCCGGTGCGGTCGATGACCTTGGCGTTGAGGATTTTTTCCAGATTGCGCTGCTGGCCGGGCGAAAGATGGCAGTCCATCACCGCGAGGGCGATCTCCCGCTCCTTCACCAGTTCGGCCAACCGGTCTACTGTGCCGCTGCCCAGCAGAGTGGCCGGGCGGGGCCGCGACAGGGGCACGGTTTCGGCGGCGACGATGTCGAGATCGATGGCCTGGGCCAGACCGACAGCTTCCGCCAGACGTCCTTCAGGCAACCGTCCCTGGTCGGAGCCCGTTTTCGCGGGGTGAACGACCAGTGTACGGGATGCGCCCATTGACTATTCTTCCGCAACCTCGCCGGCCGACTCGAACAGAGCCACCGGGCCGCCCGGCATCACCGTCGAAATCGCATGCTTATACACCAGCTGGGTGTGACCGTCGCGCCGCAGAAGAACCGAAAAATTATCAAACGAAGTCACGATTCCCTGGAGCTTGACGCCATTGACGAGAAATACGGTGACGGGCGTTTTATTTTTGCGGATGAAATTAAGAAAGACATCCTGCACATTCTGGTTCTTTTCATTCGTCATTTTGGGCACTCATTTTTAATGTTGGGCCGAGCAGAAAACGACCGGGTTACCTAGCCTTTTGGTTAACATCAAACCGTCGATCAGGGAACCGGAATCTCGTCGAGGAAGCCGGCAAATGCCCTCCAGGATTGAAAAATCCGCTCCGGTTTGTGGGTGTTGAACCCTTCATCCACCACCTCATCATGCCGCACCACCAGCCCGGTCAGACCGGAATTGGCGGCACACTCCATATCGATCGGCGCATCGCCGACGAACCACACATCCGGACCGGCTGGCACCCCGATCGCCGCCAGAACCTGCAAGACCGGCTCGGGCGACGGCTTGTCGGAGCTGGCGTCCCCCGCCCCCGCCAGATGGCGGAAATAGGGGTTCCATCCGAGATGCGCGACCTCCTTACGGATGAAAGGCCCGCTCTTATTGCTGACCACCCCCATAGGGATTGCGGCTTTATGCAGCCTTTCCAAAATATTGGGGGCCATCGGCAGGGGTTTCAAGTGGGCGAGATGTATGGCAGCGAAGCTGTCATAGTAATAGGCCCGCGCCTCTTCCCAGCGTTCGGCGAACAAGGCCGGGAAGGAATCGCGCAGGCTTTTGGCGACCCGCAGCCGGATTTCCGCTTCGCTCCAGGGTTCGTGGCCCATGTGAGCCAAGGTTTGGTTCAGTGCGGCGCCGATGCTGGTCCAGCTATCGACCAGAGTGTTGTCCCAGTCGAATAAAATCGCTTTCGGGCGGATCATAGGAAGCTGCCGTCCTCGAGGCCGAGGTGTGAGAAATAGGCCTGCCGCAGTTTAATCGCGAGCTCTCCCGGATGGCCGTTGCCGACGGGCTTGCCGTCGATCGCGACAACCGACAGCAAATGGCTGGTGGTACTGGTCAGGAAAGCTTCCTTGGCGGCATGCGCCTCTTCGACGCTGAAGCTTCGCTCTTCGATCTTGATCCCAAGCTTATCGGCCGCCGCCAGCACGCCGAGACGCGTGATGCCGTTCAGTACCGAATGATCGGCCGGATGGGTGACCAGCACGCCATCCATGGTGATGATCCAGGCATTGGTCGAAGAACCCTCATGGACCACGCCCCCGTTGCCCACCAACCACGCCTCGTAGGCGCTGTTCTCGCGGGCTTCCTGCTTGGCGAGGATGTTGGGCAGCAGCGAGATCGATTTGATGTCGCGCCTTTCCCAGCGGATATCCTTGACGGTGATCACTCCGACGCCCTGATCGAGGGCGGCCTTGCTCGGCCCCTTGATGCGCCGAGCGGTAACGACGATGGAGGGCTTGACCCCGGCCGGGAACGGATGGTCGCGGCGCGCCACGCCGCGGGTTATCTGCACATAAACGATGCCGGACCTGATGCGGTTCCGGCGCACCGTCTCGCGCAGGACATGGGAGAGAACGCGGCGCTCCATCGGCATTTCGATGCGCAGCTCGCGCAAGCTCCGCTCCAGCCGGTCGAGATGTCCCTTTTCGTCGAGGAACTGCCCCCGGATCAGGGCAATCACCTCATAGATGCCATCGGCAAACTGGTAGCCGCGGTCATCGATGTGAACGCCGGCCTCGGAATGGAGGAGATATTGGCCGTTCACATAAGCAACGCGCGACATGGTCAGAAATACTCCAGACTCACCGAGAACATCTTCTCCACCTTTTTCACGGCGGAGGCCGGGGCGAACAGCACCACCCGGTCATTGGCCTGCACGACAGTATTGCCGCGCGGATTGATCACCTTGCCGTCGCGCACCACCGCGCCCAGCAGCACGCCGGGCGGCATGCGTATATCTTTCAGGGGCTTGCCGACCAGCGGCGAAGTCTCGAGCGCATCGGCTTCGATCAGTTCGCCGAACCCTTCGCGCAAGCTATGCACCGAATGAATCCGGCCGCGCCGGACATGGTGGAGAATCTTCGAGACCGTGATGGCGCGCGGATCGATCACCACATCGATGCCGAGTTCGCTCATCAGGGTCGAATAATCGGCCTTGTTGACCAGCGCCATGACCCGGCCGCAGCCCATGCGCTTGGCCAACAGGGCCGAGAGGATGTTGGTCTCGTCGTCATTGGTGACCGCCACCACGGTTTCCGCGGCGCCGACATTGGCCTCGGCCAGCATCGCTCCTTCCAGCACGTCGCCGTGCAGCACGATGGAATTCAGGGCGCGCGCGGCCTCCTCCGCCTTGCCGCGGTCCTGCTCGATCATCTTGGCGGAAACGCCGGTCGGCAGGGCTTCGATCTGCTGGACCAGGCACAGGCCGATATTGCCGCCGCCGAACACGACGATGCGGCGAGCCTCTTCCTCCTCATGGCCGAAGGCGGCCATGGCGCGGGCCAAGTGGCGGGTATCGGCGACGAACATCACTTCGTCGCCCGGTAGCATGCGGTCCTCGGCGGTCGGCACGATGGCGCGGCCTTTGCGGACGATGCCGATCACCACGATGTTGAGGTCGGGGAACAGCACCGTCAGCTGGCGCAGCGGCGTATGGACGAGCGGCGTCTCCTCGGTGCAGCGCACCCCGATAAGACGCACGCGGTCGTCGGCCAGCGGAATCACTTCGATGGCCCCGGGGACCTGCAAGCGCCGGGTTATGGCGCGCGCCACCTCGATCTCGGGCGAGATGATGACGTCGATCGGCAGGCGGTCGCGGGCGAACAGATGCTGCCATTGCGGCTGCAGATAGCTTTGCTGGCGGACGCGGGCGATGGTCTTGGTGACATTGAACAGCGAATGCGCCACCTGGCAGGCGATCATGTTCACCTCGTCGCCCGCCGTCACCGCGATGATCATGTCGGCGTCGCCGGCTCCCGCCTGTTCGAGCACTGTCGGGTGCGAAGCGAAGCCCGCCACGCAACGCACATCCAGCGTGTCGCCTATCTTGCGCAGCAGCTCGGGCCGGTTGTCGATGACGGTGACTTCATTGTTCTCGTTGGAGAGGTAGCGGGCGATGGCGAAACCGACCTGTCCGGCGCCGCAGATGATGACTTTCATCGGGCTCCCCCTAAACCGTCATGCCCCTGCATGCCTTGCATGCAATCATATAATTGTCGGCAAAGTCGACGTGGGCGTAATTGTCGGCAAAGTCGACGTGGGCGTAATTGTCGGCAAAGCCGACGTGGGCGGGCACCCAGACCGGCCGCTGGATCCCCGCCTTCGCGGGGATGACGTAGAAAAGTCATTTCCGGTCGTCCGAATTGATGCCGAGCAGCTTCAATTTCCGGTGCAGCGCCGAGCGCTCCATCCCAACGAAAGCCGCGGTGCGCGAGATATTGCCGCCGAAACGTGTCACCTGGGTCAGGAGATATTCCCGCTCGAACACTTCGCGGGCGTCGCGCAGGGGCAGGGTCATGATCTCGCCCGACTTTTCCCAGCGCAAAACGCTCGGCGTGATCGCCCCGATCTCGGGGGGCAGCATGTCGGCGCGGATCGGTTCGCGCGCGTCGCCGGTGGCCATGATCAGCAGCCAATCCATGACGTTCCTGAGCTGGCGCGCGTTGCCGGGCCAGTCATAGGCCTGGAGGGCCGCCATGGCGTCGTCGCCGATCGGGCGGGCCGGCACGCCGGCGTTCTTGGCCGCCCAATCCATGAAATGTTCGGACATCAGCGGAATGTCCTCGCGGCGCTCGCGCAAGGATGGCAGCTTCAGCGGCACGACGTTCAGGCGGTAGAACAGATCCTCGCGGAAGCGTCCCGCCCCGATTTCGGTCGGCAGATCGCGGTTGGTGGTGGCCATCACGCGCACATCGACTTCGACCCGCTTCGCCCCTCCGACGCGTTCGAATGTCTGCTCCTGCAGCACGCGGACGATCTTGCCCTGGGTTTCCAGCGGCATGTCGGCCACTTCGTCCAGCACCAGCGTGCCGCCATGCGCCTGCTCGAAGGTGCCGATCTTGGTGACGCCGTCCGCCGCGCGCTCGACGCCAAACAGCTCGGCTTCCATCGAATTGGGCTGCATCGCCGCGCAATTGACCACGACGAAGGGGCCGTCGGCGCGCTTCGACGCCAGATGCAGATGGCGCGCCACCACTTCCTTGCCGACGCCGGCCGGACCGGTGATCAGCACGCGCGAGCCGGTCGGCGCCACGCGCTCGATGGCTTGGCGGATATGGTTGATGGCGGGCGAAATGCCCAACAGCTCTTCCTCGCCGCCGGCGCGGCGGCGCAGTTCCTCGATCTGCCGGCGCAGACGGGCGCTTTCGATGGCGCGCTCGACCGCCAGCAGCAGGCGGTCGGCCTGGAACGGCTTTTCGATGAATTCATAGGCGCCCTGCTTGATGGCGGCGACGGCGGTTTCCACCGTGCCATGACCGCTCATCATCACCACCGGCACATCGAAATGATGCCGCTTGATCTCGGCCAGGATACCCAAGCCGTCGAGCCGGCTGCCCTGCAGCCAGATATCGAGCAGGACAAGGCTGGGACGGCGCGCGCGCACGGCCTCCAGCGCCTGGTCGGCGTTGGCCGCCTCACGCGTGGCGTAGCCTTCATCGGCCAGGATACCGCTGACGAGGAGGCGGATGTCGACCTCGTCATCGACGATCAGGATGTCATGCGCCATCGTTTGTCGAACTCACCGTGTCGTCGAATTCCATGGGCCGGAAGACCAGACTGACCTTGGCGCCCCCGCCTTCCCGATCTTCCAGAACAACTTCACCGCCATGGTCTTCCATGATTTTCTTAACAATGGCAAGGCCCAATCCGGTCCCCTTGGTTCTTGTCGTTACATAGGGCTCGGTCAAGCGATCGCGCATGGCCTCGGGAAGACCCCGGCCATTATCCTCGACCGAGATGCTCCAGCTTCCTTGCCGTTCCGCTAAAGTCACAGCGACCTTGCCCTTCCGCACCGGCGTTTCCGGTTCTTCTTCGGAAGGAAGAGTAGCCTCGACTGCGTTTTTCAGCAAATTGGTCAATGCCTGACCGATCTGCCGGGCGTCGCAGGGCAGTTTCACCGCCTCTTGCGGCAGGTCGGTGGTGAATTCGACCTCAGGATAGCCGGTGCGGGCCAGGAACACCGCCTGGGTGGTCATGGTCTTGAGGTCTTCGGTCTTCATCACCGGCTGCGGCATGCGGGCGAAGGCCGAGAATTCGTCGACCATGCGGCCGATATCGCCGACCTGTCGAATGATCGTGTCGGTGCAGGCGACGAAGGTCTCTTTGTCCGTCTGGTCCACCTGTTTCAGATAGCGCCTTTTCAGCCGTTCCGCCGAAAGCTGGATCGGCGTCAGCGGGTTCTTGATCTCATGGGCGATACGGCGCGCCACATCGGCCCAAGCCGCCTGACGCTGCGCCGCCAGCAGCGCGGTGATGTCGTCAAGCGTCACCACATAGCCGGTGACCAGCGGGCCGGCGCGTTCGGCCGCCACCCGCATCAACAGCGTCCGGGCGCGGCCATGGCGGAAAATGGTCACCTCGTCCTGCACCGGCTTTTCCGGCCGGTCTTCGGCGGCGCGCAACAGGGCGGCGGCCTCCGGCACGATGTCGGTGAAAGGGCCGCCGATCATCGCCACCGGATCGACCGCCAGATAGTCGATCGCCGTGCGGTTGGGCAGTTCCACATAGCCGTCTCGGTCGAGGCCGATCACGCCGGCCGAGACGCCCGCCAGCACCGTCTCGGTGAAACGGCGGCGCTCGTCGAGCTGGCGGTTGACGTCCATCAAATCGGTGCGCTGCGCCGCGAGCTGGCTGGTCATGCGGTTGAAGGCGCGCGACAGCGAGCCCAGCTCGTCGGTACTGTCGGGCTCCTCGACCCGCGCCGTGAGATCGCCGCCGCGCACGCGTTCGGCGGCGTCGATCAGCTTGATGATCGGGGTGGCCAGACGGGTCGCCAAGGTCAGGCCGACCCAGATGGCACCCAGCAACAGCAGCAGGGCGAGGACCGCATAAACGGCCGAGAAAGTTACCTCAAGACCTGAACGTGTCCCCTCAAGCCTTTGATATTCCTCGAAAGCACGGTTGGTGCGCTCCAGATGGTCGAGCACCTTTGGATCGATGAAACGGCCGATATAGAGGAAGGTGTCGGTCACGCCGGTGTCAAGCTGGACCAAGGCCCGCATACGCTGATCGTCGGGATTGGTCAGCACCGCCACTTCATGGGATTTGGCCTGCTGAACCGCCGATTGCGGCAGGCGGTCAAGCGACATTTCCATCGAGAAGGCCAGACCGGTGCGCGCCAGGATCCGGCCCGAACTGTCGAACACGATGGCTTCGGTCAGGCCGCGTGCCGCCGCCTGGCCGGCGACCAGCTGATTGAGCCAGGCCGGGTTGGAAACGACGACGAAGCCTTCGCGGTTGATGTCGTTGGCCATCGCCAGGGCGTCGCCCTTGATGACCTGCTGGTGCTCTTCGAGGTAGGCGTTGGCGACGGCCCTGCTCTCGTCCAGCGCCGTGCTGACCCGGGACGAGAACCATTGCTCGACGCCGATATTGATCAGAAGGCCGGAAAACACCGCGACCAGAATGGTCGGCGCGATGGCCACGGTGGAGAACATCATCACCAGCCGCACATGCAGCTTGGCGCCGGCGACGCCGGCCCTCCGCTCTGCCCAAACGGTGGCGAGGCGGCGGCCGATCAGCGCGGTCAATGGCAGGATCAGCAGCAGATCGAGCACCAGCAGCGAGAAGACGGTGCGCGGATTGGGGCTGCTCAGAGGACTGGCGCGGGTCAGCGCCGCGAAGGTGGCAGTGGAGGACACGAAGACCGCGATGGTCAGCGCCAGTTCGAGCCGGCGCGCCAGATCGACCTCGCGGCTCCACCTGTTCAACCTCGCCCAGGCGCTTTGCGCAGCGGTCATGGCGTTATTTCAACCGAGTCCCGCCCAGCATCGATTGTCCACGCACCACCTCGATATCCAACTCGCGGATCTTCTTACGCAAGGTGTTGCGATTCAGGCCCAGCAGCGCCGCCGCCTTGATCTGATTGCCGCGCGATACTTCGAGCGCCAGCGACAGCAGCGGTCGCTCGACCTCGCGCAGGACGCGGTCATAGACGCCGGCGGCCGGCAGGCCATCCTCATGGGCCGAGAAATAGTCGCGCAAATGGCGCTCGACGGTGGCCGACAACCCCTCGCCCTCCACCACATCGCTGGACTCGGCCGGTGGAGCGTTGCCGGACAGCTCGCTTTCCACCACCTCGATGCCGATCACTTCCTGGGAATAGAGCGCAGCCAGACGGCGGACCAGATTCTCGAGCTCGCGCACATTGCCCGGCCAGCGGTGACGCTTCAGGCGCTCCATGGCGGTGCTGTCGATCACCTTGAGCGGCAGACCCTGGCTGCTGGTCTGGGCCAGAAAATGGCGAACCAATTCCGGAATGTCCTCGGCGCGTTCGCGCAGCGGCGGCAGGCGGATAGGCACCACGTTCAGGCGGTAATAGAGATCTTCGCGGAACAGGCCCTGACGGATCGCCTGGGTAAGGTCGCGGTGGGTGGCGGCGATGATGCGGACATTGCCCTTGATCGCCGTACGTCCGCCAACCGTGGTGTATTCGCCTTCCTGCAGCACCCGCAATAGTCGGGTCTGGGCCTCGGGCGGCATGTCGCCGATCTCGTCGAGAAACAAGGTGCCGCCCTCGGCCTGCTCGAAACGGCCGGCCGAACGCTGGGTGGCGCCGGTGAAGGCGCCCTTTTCATGGCCGAACAGCTCGGACTCGATGAGCTCGCGCGGAATCGCCGCCATATTGATGGCGACGAACGGGCCGTTGCGCCGCTTGCCGTAATCATGCAGGGCGCGCGCGACCAGTTCCTTGCCGGTGCCCGACTCGCCGGTGATCATCACCGTCAGATCGGTCGACATCAAGCGGGCCAGCGTGCGGTAGATTTCCTGCATCGCCGGCGAGCGGCCGATCAAGGGCAGCTTCTCCTCGCCTTCCTCGGCGGAGGCTTCGGCGGCCGCCGTGCGCGGCATCGAAAGAGCGCGCTGGACCAGATTGACCAGCTGGCGGATATCGAAGGGCTTGGGCAGATATTCGAAGGCGCCGCGCTGAGTGGCCTTGACCGCGGTCAGCAAGGTGCTTTGCGCGCTCATCACCACGATCCTGAGCTCGGGGCGGATCTTCTTGATGCGGGGCAGCAGATCCAGGCCGTTCTCGTCCGGCATCACCACATCGGTGATCACCAGATCGCCCTCGCCGTCCGACACCCAGCGCCACAGGGTGGCGGCATTGCCGGTGGTGCGCACATCATAGCCGGCGCGGCCCAGCGCCTGGGTCAGCACAGTGCGGATGCCGCGATCGTCGTCTGCGACCAGAATCGTCGAACCGGTCATTCCGCCTCTTCCTCCGAAAGGTCTTGTTGAACCATGGGCAGCATCACCCGGAACACGGTCCGGCGCGGCTGGCTGTCGAATTCGACCACGCCACCATGATCGCCGACGATCTTGGCGACCAGCGCCAGACCGAGGCCGGTGCCCGAACTTTTGGTGGTGACGAAGGGGTCGAACAGGTGTTCGTGCAGGTCGGGCGGAATGCCGGCGCCATTATCCTGCACGGTGATCATCAGCGGCAGATGCACGCGCGAGTCGCTGCCCGGCACCGCCAGACGCACGCCATGCTGGAATGCGGTGCCCAGGATGATCTCGCCGCCTTCGGACGGGACCGCCTCGGCGGCGTTCTTGACCAGATTGAGGAACACCTGGATCAGTTGATCGCGATTGCCGAGCACCGCCGGCAACGACGGATCGTAATTCTCGACGAACCGGACATGGCTGGCGAAGCCGGCGGTGGCGATGCGGCGCACATGCTCGAGCACGGAATGGATATTGACCGGCCCCGGCTCGAAGGGAAGCTGTTCGAAGATTTCCATGCGGTCGACCAGCGCGCAGATGCGGTCGGCCTCGTCGCGGATCAATTGCGCCAGCACGCGGTCGTCGGGGGCGCAATATTGCTCGAGCAGCTGGGCGGCGCCGCGGATGCCGGACAGCGGGTTTTTGACCTCATGAGCCATGATGGCGGCCATGGCGCTGACCGAACGGGCCGAATTGCGGTGGGAGAGCTGGTGCCCCATCTTTACGGCGATCGACTGCTCATGCAGCGCCACCACCATCCAGCCGCGCCGTTCCGGCAGCGGCGAAACCTGGATGTCCATGATGCGCCGGCCGATACGCGGATTGTCGAGCACCATGCCATACTCGACCAGGGGCGCGTCGGTCTGGCGGGCCTGGTCGATCAGCGAGAAAAGCGGGCTGTCGCCCGGCAGCAGGTCGCGCAGTTCGACGCCGACCAGATGCGATGCGGAAACCTCGAAAAAATCCTCGGCGGCCCCATTCACCTGGGCGACGAACCCTTCCTCATCCAGAACCATGACCGGCGAGACCAGGGCGTTGAGGACCGCCACCGGCTCCGGCATCGGCGCGCTGGCGGCGCGACCGACATAGGCCAGCTTTTTACTCATATTACAGCCCTCTGGCGCCGGGCAAAAAGCGCGCTCATGCGGCCTGCTGCTGGAGCAGCGGATCATAGAATTCGTGGATCATGCGGCGCACTTCGGCCGCCGAAAGAGATTTGTTCACCTCGTTGCGGAACTCGGCCGAGGAGGGCAGCCCCTTGGTGTACCAGGCGACATGCTTGCGGCCCAGCCGGCAGCCGGTCTCTTCGCCATAATGTTCGATCATGCTGTCGAAATGTTCGAGCAAGGTGGCCAGCTGGATATGCAATTCCGGGTCCGGTTTGGCCTGGCCGGTGGCGAGGAAATGCGCCACCTGCCCCGGGAACCAGGGCTTGCCATAGGAACCGCGTCCGACCATCACGCCGTCGGCGCCGGACTGGGCCAGCATTTCCTTCGCGTCTTCCAGGGAATTCACGTCGCCATTGCCGATCACCGGGATCGACACGGCCTCCTTCACCTTGCGGATGAAGCGCCAATCGGCGGTGCCGTTGTAAAGCTGGTTGCGGGTGCGGCCATGCACGGTGACCATCTGCACGCCGGCATCCTGAGCGATACGCGCCAAAGTCGGGGCATTGCGGCTATCCATGTCCCAGCCGGTGCGCATCTTCAAGGTGACCGGCAGATTGACCGCCTTGACCACCGCTTCGATGATGTCGCCGGCCAGCTTCTCATTGCGCATCAACGCCGAGCCGGCATCGCCATTGACCACCTTCTTGACCGGACAGCCCATATTGATGTCGATGATGGCGGCGCCGCGGTCCTCGTTGAGCTTGGCGGCCTCGGCCATCACTTCGGGCTCGCAGCCGGCCAGCTGCACCGACATGGGGAATTCCTCGGCGCAGGAAGTGGCCATCTTCATGGTCTGGCGGTTGGCGCGGATCATGGCTTGGCTGGCGATCATCTCAGACACGACCAGACCCGCGCCATTCCGCTTGGCAAGGCGGCGGAACGGCATATCCGTGACCCCCGACATGGGCGCCAGGATCACGGGATTATCGAGGGTGATAGGTCCGATCTTCAGTGTCATCTCAATTGGCCGACTCTCTTAAAAGGCGTGCATAATAAGTATGCAGCCTCGCCAGAGCAATTGTAAAATTTGTTGGATTTTTGGGCAATCTCAGGGGCGACTGCCTAGGACAACAGCACCTGCTTGACGAATTTTACGCCAAAATAGCCGAGCAGGACGAAACTATAGGCAACCAGCAGCAATCTGACCGCGATCTGGCCCCTGACCCCTCCCCAGCGGCGGCCGGCAATCAGCCCGCCGATCAGCGCGAAGGCGAGCAGCGAAAAGAGGGTCTTGTGGTCGATGATCAATAGACGTCCGGTTTCGGCGAACTCGGTCGCCATGCCGGTGGCCACACCTGCCGCCAGCACGATCTCGGACAGGATCAGCAGCCTTTCATAAAGGCGTTCGCTCTCGCTGACGGCGGGCAGGAGGCGCGACAAGCCGTTCGGTCGCTTCAACTTCAAGGCGCGCGCCTGGATGAAGCAGGCCAGCGCGGCGGCGGCCGCGAGAGTGAGAAGGCCGAGCGTCGTGACCGAGACCAGGATATGCGCGCCGACCCACACCGGCGGGGCGTCCTCGCTGACACCGAGCTGCTCCTGGGTTTGCGAGATGGTGGCCAGGATGGCCAGCAGGAGCAGATAAGGCATGATCAACACGGTCAGCCGCCGCGCCTCGCGATAGATCAGGCTCACCACCAGGAACAGCACCGAACTGGCCGCCACCGCGACCCACAGATCGGCGGAAAGCGCCGCAGACCAATGGCGGCCCACCCCGAACAAGGCGGCCGCGACCGCCCAGGCGGCGGCGGGGCCGACGTTGAACCAGAATATCCGGGGACGGTTCAATTGCGGCGACAAGGCGACGATGGTGGCCATCGACAGAAAAAGCGTCGCCGCTAGGCTAAGATAGAGACCCGAGCTCATGGCGGGACTATAGCGATCGGTCTGCCCCCTTGGCAAGAAAGTGCCAGACGCCTATAGCTTTGCGACATTTGGAAAAAAGGTGCGGAACATGGCGCGAGTTGTGGCGTTGGTGGTGGCGGCGGGCCGGGGCAACCGTTTTGGCGGCGACCTGCCCAAGCAATGGATGGAACTCGATGGCCGCCCTCTGCTGCGTCATGCGCTGGGCGCCTTCGCCGCTCATCCCGACATCGCCGAAGTGCGCGCCGTCATTCATCCCGACGATATGGCCCGCTATGAAAATGCGAGCGCCGGCCTGCGCCTCAATCCCCCGATCCATGGCGGCTCCACCCGCCAGGATTCGGTGCGGCGCGGCCTCGAGGCTCTGGCCGATAATCCGCCGGATGTGGTGCTGATCCATGACGGCGCCCGCCCCTTCGTCGATACGGGGTTGATTCATCGCGTCCTGAAAGGCCTCAAGACCCACAAGGGCGCCATTCCCGCCCTGCCCGTCCATGACACGCTGAAACGCGGCAAGGACGGCGTGATCGTCGGCACCGAGCCGCGCGACGGGCTTTATCGCGCCCAGACCCCGCAAGGCTTCTCTTACGCCGATATTCTCGCCGCGCACCGCGAAGCGGCCGGGCGCGAACTGACCGACGATGCGGCGGTGATGGAGGCGCATGGATTGGCCGTGCTGCTGGTCGATGGCGCCGAGGACAATGTCAAGATCACCACCCGCCAGGACCTCGCCCGCGCCGCCGCCCGCTTCGAGGGACCGGGCGAAGTGCGGGTGGCGTCAGGCTATGACGTGCATCGTTACGATGAAGGTTCGTTCGTCACCTTATGCAATATCCAGGTGCCGCACACCCATGGGCTGCTCGGGCATTCGGATGCCGATGCGGCGCTCCACGCGCTGACCGACGCTCTCTTGGGCTGTATCGCCGCCGGCGATATCGGACGTCATTTCCCGCCGACGGATCCGCGCTGGAAGGGAGCGGATTCGGCGCTGTTCCTTTCTTACGTTGCCGAACTGGTCGCCGCCGCCGGCGGGCGCATCCAGCATGTCGACATCACCATCATCTGCGAACGGCCCAAGATCGGCCCGCACCGCGCCGCCATGGTCGAACGGGTCGCCGAGATCCTTGGGCTCAATCAGAGCCGGGTGAGCGTCAAGGCGACGACCACCGAAGGCTTGGGCTTCACCGGCCGCCAGGAAGGCATCGCGGCGGAAGCGGTGGCGAGCGTCGTCCTGCCGTCGATTCGCTGATCGAGCTCAGGAAAAACGGCGGATACTGGAGGGAGGCACACCGTAGGCAGCGGCAAAGTCGCGTGAAAAGGCGCTGAAATTCGGAAAACCGCAGGCGGTCGCAATGGCGCCGACCGCCATTCCCTCGGGACGGGAAAGCAGCATCTCATGCGCCTTTTGCAGCCTGACCTTTTTCGCGAATTCCAAGGGGGTATATCCCCTGAAACTCTTGAAGGTGCGGAACAAGGTCCTGACGCTCACCGCCGAGAGGCTCGCCAGAGCCTCATAGTCGATCGGCTGGCTCCAATTTTCCTGGATGTACATTTCGACGGCGCGCACCTGCTTCGGGGCGCAACAATCGACGTTCCTGTCCAGAATGGCCCTGTAGGTGTGGTTCGCCGCCGCCAGCAAGGTCACGATCATCGTCTGTTCGATTTCCAGATCCACCGATAGGCCGAACTTCGACTCGCCCGGCGCCGGCGACGAGGCCAGCACTTCCGCCAGCATCCTCAGCCTGCGGCCCATCGGTCCGGCAAGATCCAGGACCGGGTCGAATTCGAGCGGGCGCACCAGCGGTTCGCCAATCAAGGCGGACAGAATCTTGGTCACGCTGGCGACCGGCACTCTCCACGCGAATTGCTGAAAGCCCGGCTGGAAGGCGATCGTGGCGCCGCCCCTCGATATGCAGCCCACCTCGCCGCTTACGCCGGTTTTGCGGCGTCCTTCCTCGGTAACCGCCTGCCCCGCAAAAGGCATCTGGACGCGAAAATAATCGGCTTCCGCGAAGGCCAGCGCCACATTCGCACCATAGTCGCAGAACCACAGGGTGGTGACGGTCCCGGCCCGCTTGGAGGCGGCGACCCGAAATCCCTCCCGGTCCTTCTCCAATGTCCGTATATCCGCCGCGAGCAATAGCGGCGCGGCCGCCTCGAATTGCTTTGTCGTGACTGCACGGAATGCGGGTATTAAGCCTTCATGCATTCGCTTCGAGCCCCGGCAATATTCTTCCCTCATTCATGGATCACTCCTGAATCTGGCAGCAACAGCATAACGTGTCACACCCAGCACAGCGAAGTCCTCATTTAGGGATGTAGTTATTCTCTAGCTATTAGATGCTCAATCAAGGCAGCAGTTTATTACAGAACTAAAAAGTCTTGTGGGAGCTTTGCTATGAACATATTCACATATATGTTTGAAAAAGCGGCAATTCTTAACGCCCTGGATAAATCCCAGGCAATAATCGAGTTCAAGCCCGATGGAACGATCATCCGTGCCAACCAGAATTTCCTGAGCCCGATGGGTTACACGATCGAGGAAATCCGCGGCAAACATCACAGTATGTTTTGCGATCGAAATTACGTCGTCTCGGACGACTATCGAAAGTTCTGGGAGGAACTGCGGCACGGCCGGTTCCAGGCCAAGCAATTCAAGCGCATCGGCAAGGGTGGCAAGGAAGTCTGGATCGAGGCCTCCTACAACCCCGTTCTCGACATTTCAGGGAAGGTCTACAAGGTAGTGAAGTTCGCCACCGACATTTCCGGGCACAGAGCCCATCTGGCGGATATTCAAGGCAAAGTCGATGCGATCGGGCACAGCCAGGCGGTGATCGAATTCACGCTCGAAGGCATCGTCATCACCGCCAATGAGAACTTTCTCAGGATTCTGGGCTACACGCTCGGGGAAATCCAAGGAAAGCATCACCGAATGTTCTGCGAGAGGGCAGTTCAGGAGTCCGAGGAATACACGGCCTTCTGGGGGGCGCTCAACCGGGGCGAATATCAGTCGGCCCAATATAAAAGACTCGGCAAGGGCGGAAAGGAAGTCTGGATCGAAGCCTCCTATAATCCGGTCTACGACCTCAATGGACGCCTGTGGAAAATCGTCAAATTCGCCACCGACATCACGCCGCGCAAGGAGCAGAACGCGCGCCTGGCCGCCCAGTTCGAAACCGGCGTCAAAAGCCTGGTGGATTCCGTATCGCACTCGTCGCGAGACATGAAGTCCACCGCGCAGACCTTGGCGGCGGCGGCGGAACAAACCTCGCAGCAAAGTTCGACGGTGGCATCGGCCACCGAAGAGCTGGCGGCGTCGGTCAACGAGATCTCCCGCCAGATCACGGAAGCCACGCGAGTGGTGAACACCGCCGTCGAGGACGCCCGGAAATCGGAAACGCTGGTTGGAAGCCTGCTGGAGACGGCGGCAAAGATCGGCGAGGTGACCAGCCTCATATCGGACATCGCGAGCCAGACCAATCTTCTCGCGCTCAATGCCACCATCGAAGCGGCACGGGCCGGCGAAGCGGGAAAAGGATTTGCCGTCGTTGCGGGCGAGGTGAAAAATCTCGCCAACCAGACGGCGAAGGCCACCGGTGAAATCGCGCAGCAAATCAGCGAGGTTCAGGCTTGCAGCGCGGGAACCGCCGACGCCATCAAGGCGATCGTCCGCACCATCATCCAGGTCAGCGAGATCAACGCCTCTATTTCGGGGGCGGTCGAAGAGCAAAGCGCCGCGACACGCGAAGTGTCCGCCAATATCGGCGGCGTGACGCAAGCCGCCTCGGATACCGGCAACAGCGCCGTAACGGTTCTCGCCTCGGCGCAATCGCTCGAAACCAGGGCCGGAGAGCTGGACCGCAGCGTCGCAGGCTTCCTGAGCAGCGTACGAGCCATGTGAAACGCTAGCCGGTCTGCCCGTCAATCCACTTGAGAAACGGCTGATGCCCCTCTTCGATCGGCAGGCTCAGCACGCAGGGAATCTCGTAGGAATGCCATTTCGCGATCTTATCGATCGCCGCCTGCGCCAGATCGGCCCGCGTCTTGGCGATGATGATATGTTCCGGCTCCGCCATCAGCTTGCCGTCCCAGCAATAAAAGGATTCCCCGGCTGGAAACAAATGGGCGCAGGCGGCCAGTCTTTCCTCGACCATTCGCCGCGCCAGCGCCCGTCCCGAGGCCTGATCGGGCACGGCAAGATATAAAAGCCGATAGGTACTCATCCGTCTCTCCGCTTTCCGCAACGACACCTGATTGAATAACTACATTTGCATACATTGATTTTTCGCCGGTGCCGTTGTCAAAACAGCCCGCAAGCCTCTATCTTAGCCGTGGTTTTAGGGGGCCCCAGGCATATGACCATCCTATGGCGCGGTTCGATGAAAATCGGCGATCCGGAATTGGATGCCGACCATAAGAAATTCATCGCCTTGCTCAATCTGATCGAGCGCGGACTGCAGCAGAAGGACGTCGCTCCCGCCAACGAAATCTTCGAAGAGCTTCTGACCTATGTGGAAGAACATCTTCCCGCGGAAGAAGCCTATATGGCGCGCATCGGTTTTCCCGGCCTCGAAGAGCATAAGAGGCAGCATGAGGAATTCGCCTATAATTTCTATGTGATGCTGGGGCGATTCCGCGCCTCTCTCGACGATGCCGAACGCCGCCGCCATGTGGTGAAGCTGGCAAGATTGGTCCGTGAATGGCTGATCGATCACATTCTGAAAGAGATCATCGAACTCAAACCCTATGCGCCGCGGGAGCCGACCCAGCCTCCCAAGCCGATGACGACCCCGTGGCTGGTGCCCTTCGCTTCGGCGCTCGGCCTCAAGCCACCGGCGCCGACTGTGACGCAGATACCCGCTCCGACCGCCGATCTGGCGCAGCTTGCCAAGCCCACACCGATCGAGTCCGTCGCGCACAGGCCCTCCGGCGGCGAATGGCGTTCGATCGGCACGCTGCCGCCGCAGCTCGAAGTCTATCTCAAGGCGCTCGATTATGCGGTGCCGAAGCCGCCTCCGCCGCAGACCGAATTCGAAACCTTCCAGCAGCTTTGCGAGGCCGCCGTATGGCGCTCTGTCGAAAAAGTGCTGACCTTCTTCCAGCGCCACAACGAGGACATCCGCCGCGACCTGCCGCCCTTGTTCATCAGCTCGCCGGAATTTGCCCACAATTTTCATGCGGTGCTGGAGACTTCGATCTTCCCCGCCATGTGGGAAACGCGGCGCATGAAGATGCTGACGACCAATTTCGACCGTGCCATGGCCGATGACGAAAGCTTCTTCACCAAGCTGGGCCGGCGCAACACCGAGCATGTTCTCTCGGTCTGGGCGCAAACCTGGAACAGTATGCGCCTGATCGAAACCAAGGGGCTGCAAGGCTTCACGGTGATGAAGGTGAAAGAGGACACGAAGAAGATCCGCGCCGGCCTTCAGCCCTCGACCCGACTTGCCTACGACATGCCGAAGATCGGCAATCGCGAGATCGAGATATTCAAAGCCCTGCTCGACCCAGCCAATGACTGGTGGCAGACGCTGAGCAAGACCTGGAAATATTGCCACGACTATTATGTGCAGGAAAAAACCCCGAACGGGGATCCGGATATTCGCGAAGGCACCCTGCGCGACCATCTGATCGATACCATCAACTCCCTGCCGGATCCCTGGGGCGATTTTCTGTTGCTGACCGCGCATCGCTGCCTGCCGCGTCTCGACTGCACCTTCCTGGAAAGCTTCGTAACCAATTTCGGACGCACCGAAGTTGCCCGCGAGGCGGTTATTCCCTACACCATGCGCTATCTTCGTCAGGTGCGTGAACATCCCGAGATTCTGGAGCGGGAAAAGCAGGAAGAGGCGGAATGGCAAGACGTACTGGCCGAACTCAAAAAGTACCGCAGCTGGAGAAGCGGCTCGTAAGGCTGCTGTGGCTCGGCGATTCCGCCGTCACGCTGGAATTTCCCGAGGAAGACGCCCAAAAGGTGCTGGGTCTGGCCGCCGCTCTCGACGCCGAGATCAAGGGAGGCCGACTGCCCGGCGCCCGCGAGATTGTTCCGGGCTTACGATCCGTCACCTTGCATTTCGATCCTCTGACCGCCGATCCCGAAAGCTGGACGGACAGGCTGAAGGATCTCGCCGCCCAACCGCCGTCATTGCCGGCCAGCAGCCGGGAATGGACCCTCCCCGTCTGTTTCGACCCGGAATTCGCCCCCGACCTCGCCGAGATCTCGGCCAAACCAGCCGAGTTCATCGACGCCCTGACTGCCGAACCGGTTACGGTGAAGATGCTCGGCTTCCTGCCAGGCTTCGCCTATATGGGCGACATTCCCGAGATTTGCCGCGCGCCGCGCCGCAAGACGCCCCGAAGCGCCGTTCCCGCCGGTTCGGTCGCGGTGGCCGGCGCAATGTGCGCCGCCTATCCCTGGACCAGTCCGGGCGGGTGGAATCTGGTCGGACGCACCCCGGCTCTTTTATTCGACCCCAAGAATGAAGACCGCCCCGCCCTGCTCGCTCCCGGCGACAGGGTGCGCTGGAAAGCGGTTTCGCGGGCGGAGTTCGACCGATCATGATCCAGATCGTCGAACCCGGCCTGGCGGCGGCCATTCAGGACCGCGGTCGCTTCGGCCTGAAGCGTTTCGGCGTTCCGGCGGCCGGTGCGCTCGATTCCTATCTCTTGGCCTGCGCCAATCTGCTGCTCGACAATCCGCCGGAAAGCGCCGGGATCGAACTGCTGGCGATGGGCCCCACCTTGCTGGCCGCCGACGGCCCGGTCGGCATTGCGCTGGCCGGCGAAGTCGATGCGCGCAAGACGGCTCCAGACGGTAGCGTCAGCCCGGCGCCGGCCTGGAGCGCCACCATCCTCGCGCAGGGAGAACGGCTCAAAATCGGGGCACCTCGCAAAGGTATCGCCTATCTCGCCTTGTCAGGGGGCGTACGGACCGTACCGATGTTGGGCAGCCGCTCCACCTATCGGCGCGCCGGATTGGGCGGGTTCCTCGCGGCCGGGGACAAGCTGCCCTGCACCGGTCCCGGCACGCTGCGGCAGGGACCGCCTTGGCGCTACGAGGAAGGCCCGATCCGCGTCCTGGCCGGCCCGCAGGAGGATCATTTTCCCAAAGCCAGCCTGGAAGCGCTGGGGAACAGCGAATTCAAAGTAGCCCCCTCCAGCGATCGCATGGGCTTGCGCCTGTCCGGCCCTGCACTCGCCCACACTGACAAAGGGGCGGAAATCCCCACCGACGGGGTGGCGCCGGGCGCCATTCAGGTTCCCGGCGACGGCCAACCGATCGTTCTGCTGGCCGACGGGCAAACCACCGGCGGTTATGCCAAGATCGCCACGGTGATCAGCGCCGATCTGCCGCGTCTCGGGCAGGCTCGTTCCGGTGAAAGTCTGCGCTTTAAACTGGTGACGCGCGAGGAGGCCAGGAAGGCGCTGGCGAAAAGGCAGGCCGATCTGGTCGCCTGGCGGAGAAAACTGACCGGCGCGGCCGGCGAGATCGATCAGGCGGCGCTTTACCGCGCCAATCTGATCAGCGGCGTGGTGGCGGGACTGGACGAGTGAGGATATGGGAAAGAAGATCAATCTGAACGCCGATCTCGGCGAAAGCTTCGGCGCCTGGAGCATGGGAGCCGACGAGGAACTTCTGCCGCTGATCGGCTCGGCCAATCTGGCTTGCGGCTTTCATGCCGGCGACCCCCTGGTAATGCGCAAGACTCTTAAACTCGCCAAACAGAATGGCGTCAGCGTCGGCGCTCATCCCGCCTTCCCAGACCTGCAGGGCTTCGGACGGCGGCGCATGACCATTCCGGCCGAGGAGCTGGAAGCCATCATCCTCTACCAGATCGGCGCGCTGACCGGCCTCGCCCGCGCCGAGGGTCTGGCCGTCAGCCACGTAAAACCGCATGGCGCCTTGTCCAACATGGCCTGCGAGAATGAGAAGATCGCCGAGACCGTGGCCCGCGCCATCGGGGCCCATGATTCAGACCTGATCCTGCTCGCTCCGGCGCTGTCGCCGCTCGCCGCGGCCGGCAAGGCGGCCGGTCTCAGGGTCGTACAGGAAATCTTCGCCGACCGCGCCTATCTCGATGACGGCCAACTGGTCCCCCGTTCCCGCCCCGACTCCATGATCCACGGCGCCGAGGCGGCGTTGGCCCATGTCGAGACGATGCTGAACGAAGGCGCCCTGCTCTGCGCCAGCGGCAAACGGCTGCCGACTGAAATCGGCAGCATCTGCGTCCATGGCGACGGGCCCGAGGCGGTGGAGATCGCGCGGCACCTCAATTATTCGCTTAAGGGCAAGGGGTATGAGCTGGTTGGGCTGCCGGAGTTGGTGGCCTGAGGCATGGCCTGGACTCAGCCCAACGGACGCACCCCTATCAGCACGCCATGCAGGTAGAAAGCGAACACCGCCCAAGCGACCACTCCGACCAGGA